>Ga0153983_1000474_pt1 | contig 10447 bp, 13 predicted proteins | sample TSGA067MetaG_FD_104693 | JGI IMG/M metagenome (GOLD analysis project Ga0153983, IMG submission 104693) | Attine ant fungus gardens microbial communities from Georgia, USA - TSGA067 MetaG | ecosystem: Host-associated > Fungi > Mycelium > Unclassified | place: USA: Georgia, Alexander Wildlife... | reverse complement strand
GCACATCCGGCGGAAAGATCGTCTGGGTATATTCGTTGACCGGCACTGCCGGGTTCGCCCACCATAAAAATGTCTGCGGCAGTGCTGTCCGGTTATAAAGCTGCCCTCTGATCTCAATAAAAGCGCGATCCGGATAGAGGGTAAAGCCGGCGATCCCTTTGGTTCCATACATCTGATCAACATCATGGATCAGAACGGTTTTGCTGCCGTCTTTATTCTCATTCAGCAGATAATCTACCGGCATAAATGTCGTCGGGCGATGGTGCTGCGGCCAGTTGAACTCAATCCCGCCGGAGATCCACGGACCCAATAATCCGACCAGCGCCGGCTTAATCACATGGTTATAATATACAAAATCATAATCATTCGTTTTGTCATAGGCTCTTTGAATACGACCGCCCAGCTCCGGCAATATCATAATCTTCAGGTACTGATTTTCCAAAAAGACAGCGGTATAAGTCTTATCTGTCTTCTCCCGGCTGATGCTTTCAGTCGTCGGATATGGATACACCTTCCCAGTGCTTCCCTGATAAACCCGATTTTCCAAAAACATCGGATTTTTATCCGGTGCTCCCGCCTCATAGGTTGGAATTACCACCTGCTCTTCCCATACTTTTACCTCATCCATAATCTTCTGCTCCTTTGTTTTTTATTGAATGTCACAATGATTTCCGTTATAATGAATTATCATAAAGTGAAAGTTAGTTCATAGGGGGTGTTGTCTCCCGCGAAAGGATTTGCCATGCGTTCATATGAAGCCAATGTAGAAAGCCGTTCAGACTATTATGTTTACACAGCAAGCACTTCTGCTAAGAAGCTGTTCTTCTATCCGCTGCACATCGGATATTTTTACTATGAGCCCAATTACCACTTAAAGCGTGACAGCTTTGATAGCTTTCTGATCCTGCTGGTCACCAAAGGCTCCTGCGAAATCCGCCTAAATAACACCACATCGGTCGCCCATAAGGGAGAGGTCGTTCTGCTGGATTGCTATTCCCCGCACGAATACGGGAGTCCGGATACCTGGGAAGCCTCCTGGCTTCATTTCGACGGCCCACTGGCCCGGGAATATTATGAACATATTGTTCAGGCCTCGGGCAATATCATCATTCCCCGCAGCCCCCAAACTGTCGGACACTCCCTTAATAAAATTTGCGGAACCTTCCGCAGCGGAGCGCCGCTGCGTGAAGCCAGCCTCTCTAAATATATCCTTAACATTTTAACGGAATTGTTATTAGCCGAAAATAAAATAAAAACAGCGGCATCTCCTCATGCAGCTGCTCTGGAGAATACCATCGCATATATCAATGAGCATTTTGCCGAACCGCTCTCCCTTAAAGATCTGGCCGCCGGCGCTTCACTGAGTCCCTTTTATTTCACCCGGGTCTTTGCCCGCGAAACTGGGATGACACCCCATCAATATTTGATTGCGACACGCCTGAATTCGGCAAAATTTTTATTAAAATCGACTGATATTTCGATCAAAGAAATCGCTTTCAATTCCGGATTTACCAGCGAAAGCAGCTTTTGCTCCACTTTTAAAAAATGGGAGCATATTACACCTTCCGAATATCGCAGCCTGGATTCTATGATGTATTGAATCTGTCCTTAGTATAATTTGAAACAGAGGATTTATCATTATTTAATTTTGCGTAGTTGTTTATAAAAATTGCTTTTTAAATAATTAATTTACTTTTAGCCCAAGGTTCTTTTCTGTAAACAGCTTACTGGTTACTTTGGCAGCAATCCGCTTGCCTTTTCACAGACTTCATATACCTCATCGTATTTTGCATCAATCAGCGGCTCAACCTTTTGACTTCTTTTTAAGCTCAACGCTTTATAAACGAAATAGGGAAGAATCCAGCCGACAATACCAGGCAAACCAAAGATGATGCACAGTAATATATTGGGTGGCTCAGCGGCAACGGCAACCACTGAACCGGCCAAAAAAGCACAGGCAATCAAACCAATGATGAGTGAACCGATAGTTGCACTAGTCGTCTTGGATTTCTCCAAAACCACAATCTCACCCACACAGGCGTCAAATTGACGCTGCAGGCGAGTCAACTCCGCTTTATTCAATATTTTCCGGTCACGCTTGAACTTTAAGGAACTGGAATTGATTCCGGTAACCACACCCGGTTTTCCATCTAGCTCCCAGCCAAAATTCTGATAACCGTCAGCATAGATTGATTCCATATTGCGAGGGGTTGTGATCTCTTTGTATTCGTAACCAACAAAGTCCCTTGATTTGTTTGTTTCGTTTACTTCGTTCATTTTAGGTTCTCCTTTCTCAGCCATAGTAATCAAGCATTCAGATGCACAGTAAAAATAGAGCCTTTTCCTACCTGGCTTTCCACCGAAAGTGTTCCTCCGGCCTTTTCAACAATACGGTAGGCAAGGGCTAATCCCAGGCCATTTCCTTCCTTTGAATGAGAAGTGTCTCCTTGATAAAACTTATCAAAAATATGCTTGATGGTTTCAGCACTCATTCCGCATCCGGAGTCCGACACTGAAACAGTGATTGTATTTACGTCGGATGTTTGCTTTAATACAATTTTGCCACCGGGTTCGGTAAATTTGACAGCATTGGCCAACAGGTTATTCCAAACAATCTCCATCATATTTTCATCAGCCGTGATAACCACCCGATCCTCGATATCCACCTCAATTTCAATATCCTTCTTTTCCCACAATGACTCAAACTGCAAGAAACAATCGGCCAACTGGCTGCATAAATCATATGGCTCCACAGTGGATTCGATTGCCTGGCTGTCAAGCTTGGTAAGCTTTAGAATATTGGTAATCAATGCCGAAAGCCGGTCTGTATATTCTATGATGATATCCTTGTATTCCTCCTGGGTTTCGGCTGCGAGACTGCCTTTTTTTAATAAGGTTGTATAGTTTTTTATGACTGCAAGAGGTGTTTTTAGTTCATGCGAAACATTAGACACAAAATCATTTTTTAATGTTTCTATACTGCCAAGCTCAGCCACCATTTTGTTGAAATCCAAAAACATAACGTCAATATAATCATGCTTATCAGCAGTATGGATAGGTTCGACATAAATTGAAAAATCGCCCTCCGCTACCTTTTTTGTCGCCTCGCTAAGCCTTCTCATAGGTCTGTCATAGCCCTCTCTTATCTGCCAATTTGTTATAAATGTAAATAGTGCTGCGACTATCGCCCAATAAATCATAATGATAGCTACTTGAATAAGTTCACTCATTGATTGATAACCGGGAAAAATGATAATTCCCACCTGAATTCCCACCAGAAGCAGCATCGTGCAATAAGTAAGGACTGTTTGTTTCCAGCTTATTTTCTTTTCCTTGACACGAACATCCCTTTCTGCCTGTCTTCTTTTTGTCATGACAAAACCGCCTTGTAACCCAGACCATGTACGGTTGCAATTTTAAAGCCGCCACAAGCCGAAAATTTATCGCGCAGCTTTGTGATATATACATCCACGGCACGAAGGCTAGTGTCGCTATCCACGCCCCAGAATTCATCCATCAGCTGGGAACGGGAAAAGGTCTTTTGGGGATAGGATAGAAGCTTAAACAGGATATTGAACTCCCTTACGGTGATGGGAATCTCTTCATCATCAATCACTGCCGACATCGCATCGGCATCTAGCTTCAGGTTCCCGATGCTCAGAGTCTTGCTCTCCATGATGTTGGCTCGGCGGAGCAATGCCTCTATACGTAGGATCAGCTCATCCATGTCGATGGGTTTGACCATATAATCGTCAATGCCGGCATGGAAACCTTTTTGTTTGGATGTGATATCATCACGGGCAGTCATGAATAAGATTGGGATGGTTTTGTTGATGTTGCGCACCGATTTGGCAAATTCATACCCGTCGATATCCGGCATCATAATGTCCGAAATAATCAGGTCGAACAAGGCATTATACATGGTGTCATACGCATCATGAGCGTTAAGGCAGCCCTTTGCGGTATACCCATGGTCATTCAGAACGGTGCAAACGACCTGGTTCAGCTTTGTATCGTCTTCTACAACAAGAATATTAATCATAAGATTTCCCTCCATCAATCGGTAGTTTCTCTAAGTATAGCAGATAAATGTTTGAGAAATGTTAAAGTCAGAAGCCTAATTCAATTTTTTTCATGTATATTAAGCTGTTAATTTTCTAAGCAACTCTGCAATAAATTCTGATATTTCTTTTGTATCCGCTTTCATGCCGGAGCTAATCCAATGGGTTAATATACCACTGCACCCATTGGCAGAAAAATAGTAAAGCCATTCCTTTTTTTGCTTTGACACATTGGGCAATTGGTTTTCAAAAGACGGGTACGCTTGTTCATAAAATATGTTGAGTATGCGATTGGAAAAAGTCCTGTCGCCATTATCAGATACGATTGTAAGATAAGACATACCACTTTCTTTAATTTTATTAAACATTTTTTGGAACAAATCGGTTATATTTTTGTGCTGTGACCCTTGTACAAGCTGTTCCAATTCGCAAATCATTTCATCTTCAATCTTATTTAACAGATCAAAACAATCCGTATAATGTTTATAAAATGTGGCACGGTTTATCTCAGCCATTTCACAAACATCTTTTACGGTTATTTTGTTGACGGGCTTGTCTTTAAGCAGCTCCATGAAACTATTTTTTATAACCATTCTTGTATACCGCACTCTTGCGTCTGAAATCATTAAAATCACCCCTTTACAGATTCGGATTTTGTGGAAATCTATCAACAGTATAGTTACACCTGTTGATTATCTTCCGAAAAATTATAAATTGACGGTTGTTGTTTTCCTAAAAGGCAGTATACTATACACAAGACGGAAAATCAACACCTGTTTTTTATTTTACTCAAAGCAAACCTGTTAAAAAGGCTATCAACACGGTCACTATGTCTTAGAAAGGCGGCGAATGGAATGGGATTATTAAAGAATATTTTTATCGTACCAGTTGTCATGGTATTGGCAATAGCTGGAACAGTAATTTTAGTCAAGTTAATACAGTGGCTTATTCGCCTGGTCTTTAGGGATAAAGGGCGAAAACTTGTTGACGATTTTACAGATTGGACGTTGCATGTTGACGAACATACAAAAAAATTATAAAAAATTTATCAATCATGCTTTCTGGTTCATCTGCCAAAAGCAATAAATCGAGAAAGTCTTTTTTCCTTTCAATGATTTTTATTTCCATATGCCCATCCCTTCTCTCGCTCAATTAAAATTTATAACTCTCCTGTTTAGTTTCGATTTTAATATAATGAGTATATCATATTTTTCACTGATTAGCATTTTTAAACTATCTGCCCTGCAGTCTGAACAACAAACCATAAGAAACAGCCTCACTGCTTTACCCGCAATGAGGCTGTTTTTCTTATGCTAATTATTTCTTCTTTACAGGAATCCACATCTCACTGTAATAGTTTTCGTCTTGTACTCCCTTTGCAAACTTTGCCGGGTCATCGTACATCTCGATGCAATAGCCGGCGGCAATTTCATAATCTTTGCAGTTTGGCAGCCACTCGGAATAGATTTTCTTATTCACGTCTTGCATAACCTGCGGCATAGGACCCTTGCAGGTAAATGCTGCCCATGTGAACTTCGGAATAACCTTTGTGATAAAGCCTTCTGGGATTTCCTTTGAAGCGTCATAGTTGTCCGCAATGAGATATTCAAACTCATTGCCCTGCATGGATTCATCAGTGTTAATGCCGTACATCGGACAGATTTGTTTGCCGCTTTCCATTTGTTCGAATTCTCCCCAAAGCTTTGGGCAATCCACCAATGCGTTTTCATACTTAAGCTTTCTTTGCAGTCCGACAACAGTAAATGCGTCTTTTTCTACGATTCTATAGTCCATAGAATATCCTCCTTCTAACTTAAATTTTACAGACAGTGGTGAAAAAGACTTGATGCCTAAGCCGTCTTTTCGAACAGCGGTAGGTGTTGAGCCGTGAAAACGGGTGAAAGCTTTCGTGAATCCATCCGGTGATTCATAGCCATATTTAAGTGCTATATCAATGATTTTATTATCTGTCGCCAAAAGCTCGCTGCCGGCAATGGCGAGCCTGCGGTAACGAATATAGTCACTCACCGTCAAACCACACAGCATGGAAAACCCCTTCTGAAAATAAAAAGGGGAGATATGCACGTGCTTTGCAATATCTTCTACTGTAAGTTCTTCGGTAATGTTTTCTTCAATATAGCTTATCGCCTCTCTGATGCTTTCTATCCAATTCACGTTTTCACCTCCTGTCTGTGTATTCAATTATAGGCGTTTCGAAGGAACACTTCCCGACTTTTTCAGCTTTATTTTGTCGGAGTGTCCGTCTAAATTGATTAGCTTCTTTTACAGTTTTTTATCATCAGATAGTCCTCATTGCCTACATGATCTAATTTTTCATCGGCTATTTCGTATCCCAATCTTTGATAAAAGCGAACAGCGGGGTTATCCTTTTGAACGGATAATGATGTCTGCTTATATCCATTATCTTTGAGCAGCTGGAACAGTTTCTTCATGAGCCTTGTTCCAACACCATATCCTCGAAACTCGGGAGATATGGAAATGGCAAGTTCCGGGGTAGTTGCATCAACATGTCCGTATGCTGGTATAATACGTGTCCATGCTGCACCGATTACTTGACCGTTTTGTTCTGCAACTACACCCAAATCGCCGGCTTTATTCCCAAAATCCTCTATGTAGACAAAGATTTCCGGGTCGTTGATGATACTTCTTGCCGGAGGTTCTGCCCCCGCGGGGATAAAGATTGCCTGATACAGAAATTCGTTCAAATAAGCATAATCCGATTTTCGCATAACACGAGTCTTTGGATTTATTCTATGTGCAGTGATAATTGTGTAACTATAGGCATTTATGGTTATTGCAGCCCCCTTATAATAGACATAGTAATTCTTGCCTAACCTCATAATAAGATCCGCTTGCACTACGGCTTCTTTGCACCACTCGACAACATCCGAAGTACTTAAATCGAGGTTTTTTCTGATGCGGATTGCTCCAAGCTCCGTCGTGCGCAGTTTGTTTAAATTATCTATCAAATTATTCACAAATATCTCCCCTGCTTCCCTGACGATTTCAGCTTTTTTCCAAATCTCTCTCAATTTTAGCACACCCCAAATATCTTGTATACTATAATCCGCTTTTATCCGGCAAGTTCATAGGGTGATGTATCCTCACTCACGCTTTGTCACTGTTCATTTTTCTTTTAAATACGACAATGGCAATGGCTAAAATCACAACCGCATATCCAATCACCCACCAAAGATGAGGAAAAATAGAAGCATAGTCCCCGGAAACGGCAGCTCTGGCTGCATCAACAGCATGGGCGAAGGGCAGAAGATAGGCAATTGTTTCAAATACTCCGCCGACCAGACGCACATCAAACCACGCTCCGCTTAACCATGCGCTCAGATTCGTAAGAAGCGCGCCGCAAAGACCGCCTACCTGTTTGTCGTTCAAAATGCTGCCAGCCAATAGTCCGATACCGATAAATAAAGCGGCTGTTGGAATAAGCACTACAAGCGCAAGTAATACATTTATACTGATCTCAAGTCCAAGAAAGAATGAAACGATAAAGCACACCGCGCTTTGCGCGGCGTAGTAAAAAGCCGCATCAGAAATGAACTCGTCCTGTCTTTAGAAATACTGATCCGTCGCTGCATACCGCCCGATAAGGTTTTTGCCCTATCCTGTGCAACGTCCGCAAGCCCAAAAGCAGAAATCATTTCATCGGCTTTCATACGGGCCGTTTTTTTATCATTGCCGTATATTTCAGCGATAAGCACAAGGTTCTCCATAATCGTAAGATTGGGAGCGACAGCCGTTTCCTGTGGAGAGACATTGATTTTTTCCTTTACGGCATTCGGCTTTGATACAATACTGTCTCCAAGCAACAAAGCGTCGCCGCTTGTGGGAGAAATAAGGCAGGAGAGCATTTTAATCGTGGTCGTTTTACCCGCGCCATTCACCCCTAATAATGCAAATAATTCTCCGGCTTCAATCGAAACGTCTATTTTGTTTACCGCCGTTTTCCCCTTATACTTTTTTTCGAGTTTTATTGCCTGAATGGCTGTCATATCGACGCCTCCGAGCAGCTTTCCCACAATATCCATATAAATATCATTCTTTACCATGGCAAGTCCCGGAAATTGTCCGTTCTCATCTCCGAGTACCATTATACTGTCACCAGCCTTTATGTTAAACAAATCCCGCGCTTTTTTGGGAATTACAATTTGCCCCCTTTCTCCCACTTTAACGATTCCAAACATATGCCTTCCTTTGGCGATATAAAAAGTCAATAAAAAAAGCAGACCGATTATAGTCTGCTGTTACTGTTTCATTTATACTTTTTCTTGACATAGGAATAATTATCCAATCACGCAGCTCATCTCATGCCACTGAATTCCGCCCCAAGTAGAATTCGCTATTCCTTCATCACGAAATCCCATCTTCTTATACATCTTTACCTTGGACTGTATACATGTCAACAGGATCAGGTTTCTCCCATTTTCACGTTCCCGGCGAAGATACCGGTACATGAGCTCTCGTGCCAAGCCCTGCTTACGATACTTTGGAATCACATCCAAACCCAGCAGCATGATATTTCTGCCATTTGGGTCATGCAGATTTGCATCTTTAAAAAATTCATCTCTGAAGGAATACTCGTTCGTAGCGATCCCATTTAAAAATCCGGCCATTTCACCTGTATGCTTATCAATGGCCACCAAAAATAATTCCGGCGCCTTTGTGACACGCTCCAGTATCATTTCCTTTGAGCATGCTTCATTGGGCGGAAAACAAACACGTTCAATTTCGGCCGCTTCTTCGGCTTCTTCCAATCTGATATTTCTAAACTCAAACTCTTCCATTACCTCTTCCCGGATCCCTTTGTTCATTGACAAACCGCATCTCCATTTCTCTCCGGGAAGACAAGTGACATGCTCAGTACGAATATCATCCATCATTTCCCAATGAATGTCTCTATTGGTGTGATGATAAATAAAGCCGCATTTCTCCTGCGCACGTTTGGATTTGATGTTGCCCTCAAAATATCCGCACCAGATTTTCTCCAGCTTCAGATCCTCAAAGCCATGGCGAATAAGCTCTTTTGCTGCTTCCGGAATATAACCGTTCCCCCAAAACGGCTTGCCAATCCAGTATCCGATTTCACCTTCCATATCCGTAAGGTCAAGATTACTGGCATTTCCAATCATCAGTCCGATACTGCCGATTGCCTTGTTATCTGCTTTTAAGCACACCGCATATGTTTCATCCACAGATAACACATCTTTGATAATCTCCCGGCTGTTCTCCACACTGGTATGTGGCGGCCATCCTGCAATCGGTCCCACTTCCGGGTCTTTGGCATATTCATATAAATTTTCTGCATCCGAGGAACACCAAGGGCGAAGAATCAATCTTTCCGTTCCTAACTGCATCTACATCACGCTCCTTTTTCGCTTTACTGCCTCTAAAATAATCTTTTCCCATCTGAAATATTTATATCAAGTTCTTTTGCCAGGCCTCCCTGCTTAAAAGGATTTATCTTTTCAACGACACCATCACGTTTAAAAAATGTCCCCGTGCTTTTAAACCAAAATGTCACTCCCGCTTTCACACATTGCTCGCGGATATGAAGTATCCAGTCATAATTGCATTCCCTTGCCTCGCGCCCATTCTCACCGCTTATGGTAACATGGTCAACCCGGGCAAGATACGGTGATATATCTATCTCTTCCAGCAAAGGTGAACAAGCGATAAAACGTCGCTTGATTGGATAGGATAAAAATAATGGAAGACGATAATCAGCCAGTTCTTGATTCTCGACTGTACAACCTATATTGACATTGTCATATCCCTCCCCCCAATCTGTTGGCAGGGATTCCATGAAACGGTCAATTCGTTTCGTTAGTATCAGGAAGTCAATATCCGTTCGTTCTTTTATCATCGCCCAAGCTTCCTTACGCCATTCATCAGCCTCGGGAAGGAAAAAGTCAGTTGCAAAGCAGGTCGCCAGAATTTTATCCCCCTTAATGTTATACTCACCTTTTGCATTGGCTCTGATCGGCCAATCGAATTTATCGGTTTTTTCGATTGTATTCTGACCGTATCGCTTCGCATGCGGCCCATAGAAATAGCAATGGCTGCAGCCCTCACTAATCTTATAACATCCCGTCCATGGTTCCCAGTTCATATGTAACCTCCTCGCAAATTCTACTTTCCTAATACCTATGGCTGCTAAAATTGCCTTTTTAACATCCATGTAACACTATCCGTTCTGTTTAATTCCGACTTGTCTATTTCTCTCTGAATGTGAACCTCACACGACTAAAGTCACGTGCTTCATGGATCACTCCACAAATTTCCTGCTTCCCAGACCTCGCAACCTACTATCTCCACAGGCGTTAATTTCCGTAGTCCCTACGGTATTTTCT
>Ga0153983_1000473_pt1 | contig 10454 bp, 12 predicted proteins | sample TSGA067MetaG_FD_104693 | JGI IMG/M metagenome (GOLD analysis project Ga0153983, IMG submission 104693) | Attine ant fungus gardens microbial communities from Georgia, USA - TSGA067 MetaG | ecosystem: Host-associated > Fungi > Mycelium > Unclassified | place: USA: Georgia, Alexander Wildlife... | reverse complement strand
GTCCATGTGCAAACATTGAGGTCTTCATATCTCCACTAATATTGATCGCCTTGAGGTCGTTCTAGGCTCATTCTGAGCGTTATGAAGAAGGCTTCTGCTGAGCCTAGAACAGAAGCATCGATCACAGCAGTTTCCGAGATATTAGCAATTTAATAAACAGTAACATAGTGGTTACCAGTTGATCTGCTTAATATCTCGGCCATTATTGATCACCTCGAGACGTGACTGGCATTGATCGAAAGGTCTTCTTAAGGGCTTTAAGCTGGCTTTGAGACCGTGGGAATCGTCGAAGAATTGACAGAGATATGATCGGATGAAGTTTGTGACACCCTTCAATAATGACTAGTTCTGGTAGTATCTTCTTCTGCCTCTCTACTTGTGGTTTATAGAGCTGTACTCTACTTACGTTAACTACAGGGTGTATTCTAATAGATTTAGGTAATTCTAATTCTATTGCGTTACTAGAGATGATTCCTTTGACCTTGTAGGGTCCTATGAAACATTCAGTCAACTTCTCTGATCTTCTTCCTTTCATCTACTATTTTAAGTTCTTTGTACTTAGTAGTACTAAGTCCCCTACTCTGTATTCCTCTCCCTTCCTTTGTTTCTTATCTGCAAATCTTTTTATTTCCTCTTGCGCTTTTCCTAGTGCTACTTTTGCTTTCTCCTGAATCTTCTTCATTCTTTCTACAAATTTCCCTGCTGCTTTGTATTTTTCCTTTCTCCTCCCTTCAAATCCCATCCTTGGGTCTTGGCCATAGTTTGCTTTAAATGGTGATATTTTTGTTGCTGCGTGGATTTTGTTATTATACACAAATTCCACTGTTCCCAGTCAATCTAGCCATTGCTCTTGCCTGTGATCGATAAAGACCCTCAGATACTATTCCAACTCCTGGTTTATCCTTTCCATCTGCCTATCTGTTTGAGGGTGGTAGGCCGTTGAGAGTTTCATTTGGATTCCCAATAAGTGGTTCAGCTCCTTTATCATTTCCGCTGCAAACTATACTCCTCTGTCTGATATAATGTTTTCTGGAAGTCCATGCAACTTCCATACATGATTTCAAAATAACTTTACAAGGCCTTCTGCCGAGGTCCTTTCTGTAGTTGCTATGAAGTGTACCATTTTACTAAATCGATCACATACTACTAAGATAGCGTCATATCCCTGAGCTAGTGGTAGCTTAGTAATGAAGTCTGCTGAGATATGACTTCATGGCTTTTCTGGGATCGCATTAGGCATTAGTTTGCCTGCTAGTGCTTTGCTTCGATTCTTGTATCTTTGATAAGCATTACATCCATTTACATATTTCCCCACTTCCTTTGTTACTTCTGGCCACCAGTAGTTCCTAGTGACCAACTCTGTTGTCTTCTATCTTCCCCCATGCTTTCCCACTAGTGTATCATGGTGCAATCGTATTACCTCTTCCCTGAGTTCTCCTTCTGGTACATATATTCTTCCTTCCTTTATTACTATTCCATCCTCTATTGCCTATTCTTCGTTCCTTAATATTTTTATTCTAGCTTTCTTTAGTTCTTCCACTGCTATCACTACCTTTTCGTTCTCTTCCTGTGCCTTTCTAATCCTATCCTTCAGATTTCCTTCTTCTACTATTATTTCTGCTCTCCTGATCCATTCTGGCTTTACTAACTTTTGGTTCTCGTTATCCCTTTCTACTCCTTTCTGCCAGTTTGGTCTTCTGCTAAGTCCATCTGCCTTTCCCATGCTCTTTCCTGGAACATGTTTTAACCCAAAATTAAATCGTGATAGGTATAGGGTCCATCTTGCTTGTCTACAGTTTAATTTTTGACTTGTCATGAAATACTAGAGATTTTTATAGTCTGTCCAAATTTCAAATTCGAGTTTTGCTCCTTCCAAGTAGTGCCTCCATGCTTCTAGGCACCTAATTACTGCCAGTATCTCTTTGTCATGAATTTCATAGTTCTGCTCCATGGCATTCAGTGATTTTGAGATAAAGGCTACTGGCCTTCACTTTCTGTCTTCACACTTTGTCAACAACACTCCTCCTGTTGCATAGTCTGAGGCATCTGCCTCTACTCTCATCTTTCTATCGATATCTGGGATAGCCAAAACGGGTTCTGTGGTAAATACCACCTTAAGTTTCCCAAACGCCTCCTCTTATTCCTTTTCCCACTTCCATTTCTACTCTTTTCTGACCAGCACATGTAGCAGTGCTGCTATTCTAGCAAAGTCTTTTATGAACCTCCTATAATAGTTGGCAAGACCTAGGAATTTCTGTACTTCCTTGACATTTCTTGGTGCTTGTAAGGGGACCACCCTGAGATCGCTTAGATAACCTGGTAGGGTTCATATCATCTAGCATTCCCACAGATCCTCGGAGTCCGCGGTCTATAGTTCCCTTCCCTCTAGTTCGGGTCTCCATCACAGTACTACATAGCTATATCTGGTAGTGTAGTTATTATTGTCCAGATGCACGTGGCCATAGCGACTGGTGCACGGACCGGCTAGTCTAGTATAAATAGCTAGTGGTGTACAGTAGAATACCTTACCTCAACATTGATTGAAGCTCCTGGGCTATCTATCGCTTCTTCTTAAGACGCCTGCTTTATTATACTGCAGTGTGACTGGGTGCCTCACCAAGCGTGCCCCTTACAGTGCTGGTCAGTTGAGGACTCCTTCCACCTTTTCTTTCTGCATCTCTACTCCCTTTGGGCCAATTACCACTCCCAGGAATTCCACTTCTCTCACTTTCCATTTGCACTTCTCCAGTTTTACAAACAGGTCATTCTCCTCTAGTCTTTTTAATACCTCCCCTACTAACTCATCGTGTTCTTCCTCTGTATCTGTGGCTACTAGGATGTCGTCAATAAATGTCGCTGTATCTCCTTGGTTTATGAGATCTCGGAACAGATTATTCATCATTATTTGGAAAGTGACTAGGGAGTTAGTTAACCCAAAATACATGATTGTGGGTTCATATGCTCCAATATGCATTGTAAACGCTGCTTTCCATTCGTCTCTTTCCTTGATCCTGACATTATTATATCCCCACCTCAGATCCAGTTTCGTAAATACCTTTCTTTTTCCTATGCCATCCAGTATATCAGCAATAAGGGATAAAGGGTATCTGTTCTTTATTGTCCATTGATTTATATAACAGTAGTCTTGTACCATCCTTCATGTCCCATCTTTCTTTGCCACAAAATATACTGGTGATGTTTGGGGTGATTTAGAGGGTCGAATATATCCTTTTCTCAACTGATCCTTCACAAATGCTTGTACCTCTTCTCTTTCTTCTCTTGACAATGAGTAAACCTTCCCTTTCTTTGGTACAAATCCCTCCTTTAACTCTATAGCATGATCCCAGGCCTTTCGCACTGGTATCCTCTCTGACTTTTTCTTTCTAAATACTTTCTTCCATCTCCAGAATCTTTTAGGTACTAACTTCTTTAGCACCTCCTCATCTTCATCTCTTTCTGCTTTCTTTACTTCTTTTCCTTTTTCCTCTTGTTTCTTCTTTCCACATATAGGTGGACATTGTGTTATCTTTACTTCTCCCTTTTTCCAGTCTATTTCTGGGTTGTGGGCAGCTAACCATGGTATCCCTAGTATAACCTCTGTTTTTCCTAGGTTGTATACATCTATCCTAACTCTTTCTACATGTCCTTTAAAGAACATGTTGCACTCTACTTAGTGCGTTATTGCTCCTCCCATGTTTGCTATCCCATCCACATTTCTAATCAAAAGTGGGTTTTTTAACTTTTCCATCTTGAACCCCTTCTCTTTAGCAAAGGCTGTATCCATGAACAAGCCTGTTGCTCCACTATCTAATAATGCCTTTACTGCTATTCCCTCATGGTTTTCCAGCTTTTCTAGTCCCACTTTCATCCACACTTCTTGTAGCAGCCATAGTGTGCACTGCACATCTCTTACTCTCTCAGTGTTATTGGAAAAATTTAATTTATTGCCTAATTTTTCTGGGTGCAATACACTGTATAAGTTATTGGAGGCTAGCTGAGAGCTTACTGTCCTCCATTTTCTTTTGCTGACTCCTGCGGTGTCTCCACTACCCTCCCCTTATGTCTTTTCTAACAATTTTTGGCCATATGGCCCCACTTTCCACATACATAACACATTCTATCTCCTCCTCTTCCCTTGTCTACATCCATTGCATTTGGGTCTCTCCTTGGACCTGTTTGTGTTTCTTCTCTATTAAATGGGTTTCCTCCTTCTCCTCCTTCTCTGTATCCTTCCCCTGTGCTCAGTCCTCCTGCTCTCCATGTTATCTGTCCTCCTCTTCCTCCATATGATCCTCCCCTATATCCTCCTCTTGGCTGCACATTTCCCCCTAGGTGCGCCACATTCCTCCCCAATACCCTTTCTTCTGTCCTGCTCTGTCTCTGGTTCCTATTTAATCTTATCGCTTTCTCTTGCTACTCTCCAATGGTGGTTGGCGGTTCCTCTGCCTCAGCTAGTCTACTTCTAATTGCTCTATTTAACCCCCTCTTGAATTCTTCAATGAGGGGTCTTCTCTCATAGCCATTCCCTCTAGTGACTTTTTTGAACTTCTGTATATACTCATCACAGGTTCTCCCCCCTTGCTCTATTGTCCTCAGCTGTTCAATCTTTCTTTCTTTCTCTGATGTTTCCCCAAAGTTATTTCTTATTTTGGTAAACAACTGCTCCACCGACTCCACCTTTGACTCTCCCTTTGCTAACTTATCTAACAAGTTGTCTTTCCATGCTTCTGCTACTTCTCCCTGCACATATGACAATACCCAGGCCACCTAGGTCATTGCCATTTCCTCCATCATCTTCATTCTAATATATATGTGAGCTGCATTAATAAATGCGCTCACCTCCTCCATCTTTCCACTAAAGACTTGAGGTTTTGTGACCTCTACTTGGCTCTCCTATTGTTGAAAGAGCATAGTGTTGACCTGCTGCTGCAGGGTGGCGATCATTGCGAGGAGTTGCTCCTCTCAGGTTGGTAGTAGTGGTTGGTGAGGGGTGGGCACTGGAGAGATTTTCCCTTGTTGCTGTTGTTGGTGGTGAGACATATCGTATAATGATGGTGATAGTGATGGTGAGGGGGATAATGATTTGTATGACGATTCAGATAGTTCTTGATCCAGGGCAACTACTTAAGGCTATGTCCAACAAAGTACAAAATCTTTACCTGTTTGGAGTCCTACTGCCTTACTGACTATTGCCCTAATAATATTGTTATACGATTGCCTCTAAGAAGAGGACCCCTACACTAAGTGGCTTCCTAAAGAATAACCACAAATCTCTTGCGTGTACCACTTACAATGGAACACAGCACAGAGTTTATACTAGGAAGAATGTAACGAACAGGCCCAATTACAAGGTCAGGACTCAAGCAAGATACCTGGACTTGGTACCTAGTCTCCTTCTTCAGTCTCTAACTGACTGAGAAGTCCCCTTTACAGCTAGGGCCTGCTATCCAAAATGCTTATGAGTGCTGTGCTCACTAGTGAGGGCGATGAAGAGTAAGTGAGTAGTGAGGCCGCGAGGTGTGAGGTCACCATTGGGTATCAAGTTCTTATGTTATCGATGGGCTGTGATAGCTCTTAGTGATCACCCTAGGTAGATGTTCAGGAAGAACTTGATAGAGTTCTTCGTTGAATTGGACTACTACTTATACTACTTTACACATGGCTATACCCTAAAGTCCCATGGTCACAAGTCTTTCCAGAATGTTCTATGGTCACATGACTCCAGTCACATGATTTGCTTACTTAAGTTCCCACACTATTTATATCATGACCCCATTATGCATCTTGATGTTGTAGATTAGATTGTTCAAATGTGCAGGAAACTATTTCCTTCTTGGGGCTCTCATAACAGGTAGTATATACCTGAAATCTGATCCCATTGTCTAGGTGGCCTGGTATTATCCCTGCTGAACTCTAGTCTAGATGACAACAGGACATATCCCACCTACGACCATTTGGTACTACTGTTTATGCCCATATACCAGGTGACTTGAATTTGTCCAAACTTTTCCCTTGATCAGTCAAGGTTGCCTTGCTTGGCTATTTTGGACATGATAGTTATAAATTACTAGAGAAAAATACTAGTGCTATATTCAGATCTCATAATGTTATTTTTGAAGAAGGAATTACTCACTATGCTAGATAACCAACTCCAATATCCTTCACAGACGAAAACGACCCCTTCTCTTATAGACTAGGCAACCAGATATAAGTTGTCACAAACTTCATTCGGTCATATCTCCACCAATTCTTCGACAATTCCCACGGTCTCAAAGCCAGCTTAAAGCCCTTAAGAAGACCTTTCGATTGATACCAGTCACGTCTCAAGGCAATCAATAATGGCCGAGATATTAAGCAGATCAACTGGTAACCACTATGTTACTGTTTATTAAATTGCTAATATCTCGGAAACCACCGTGATCAATGCTTCAGTTCTAAACTCAGCAGAAGCCTTCTTTATAACGCTCAGAATGAGCCTAGAACAACCTCAAGGCAATTAATATTAGTGGAGATATTAAGATCTCAATGTTTGCACATAGACTTCATTAATTACCCATAGATAGTCATCTGTCCTTTTCTTAGAACAAAGGACAGCCTCCATATGGTTAGGTTATCACTATTTCCAGTACAAAGGCACTACCATATGTGGAACAATAGATAGTAATCAGGTGATAATCTGTACTAGTGCACAGACCATATGACTCAAACTACTAATATACCACTAACTAGACCACTAGTAAATGAGTATGAATCACAACACGATAATGGGGAGGCATCACTGGCAACAAGAAGATCCCGGCATACTCCCAAACCATCGAATCAGCTTATGGAATCTCAAGAGTATCTCAGCCAGCCCTACACATTTTCTATAGATACTGACATATGGATACCAAGGACATTTAATGAAGCCATGAGGAAACCTAAACTTTGGTAGGAGCTGATGGTCAAGAAGTTTGAAATGCTAAAGGAGTGAGGTGTGTTTGAGCTAATATGATATCTAGCAAACAAGAATGTTGTAGGATTGAAGTGGGTGTATGCAATTAAATGGGATAACAGTGGCAATATTGAAAAGAGAAAGGCGAGGACTATGGCAAAAAGATTTACCTAGGTTATAGGGGAGGATTATGAAGAGACTTACATATCTGTAGCTTGCCTCAAATCAGTTTGCCTGCTATGTGCCATAGCTGCATCACAAAGACTTCACTTATGGCAAGTGGACTTTGTCCCTGCTTTCCTTAACAACAATAGCACATTTGAAGTCTTCATGGAACAACCTAAGGGATTTGAAGAAGGAGGAGCTGACTATGTCTGGAAACTACAGAAAATACTATATGGGACCATGCAGGGTATCCATGACTGGATAGAAAACTTAGACAAGACATTTGAGGGACATAGATATTACAAATTGCATACTGATCCTCAAATCCAATCTAAAGTACACAATGACAAACTGACACTGACCTCTACTTGGACAAATGATGTCCTAGGGGCGTTGTCAACTCTAGAAGGAGAATACTTGGTCAAATTGCAACTAGAATTGAGCTATGAGATTAAAGACTTAGAAGAAGCTAAATTCATTCTTAGAATACGAATCAACAGGAATATGGATGGAGATATTACACTATCACAACAGGCTTATTGTGAATGCCTCCTAAATTATTTCAATATGATCTCTTGCTTACCAACAATGACTCCTTTATCTCCTGGCATAGTACTCTCAAGTGAAGACTGCCCAACAACCCCAGATGAAGAAAATTCCCTTTCACAAAGCTTTAGGCTTACTTATGTGGTTACAAGTTGCAATAAGACCAGATTTGACATTTTCTGTTAATATGCTTGCTTGCTTTGCTCACAACCCAGGAATAGTACATTGGAATGCATTGAAACATGTCCTGACATACATCAAAGGTACTAAACACTATGGTATTACTTACAAGGGTGGTAGTAGCCTCAAGCCAGTTAGATATGTTGACTCTGATTATGCTAGTTGCAAAGATACTAGGTATTCAACTGAAGGGAATGTTTTTGTAGTGGCTGGTAGTCTGATCTCTTGGGAGTGCAAAAGGCAGGACACTATGGCATTATCCACAGTAGAAGCAGAGTTTATGGCATTTTCGAGGGCAACTACTCAAGCTTTGTGGATATCCAAGTACTTTGACGAAGTTGGGTTACCAGTCAAAAGGCCCATCATCATTTGTGCAGATAACAGTCGCTCCATAGCAAACAGTACCACTGACAAAAACCATCGACATACAAAGCACATTGATATTCGACACCATTTCATCAAAGAGCATACTAAATCAGGCAATGTCATTTTTTGATACACTCCAACATCTGACAACATAGCTAATGTGCTCACAAAACCCCTACCAAGAAACACACTATGAAAATTCGTGAACTACCTGGGACTCACTACAAGATCAACAAATACATCAGTATTGAAGTATGGACTGACACCATCCATATTTTCCACATGGAGTTGATCTTTTTCATTCCTTCTGTATCTAATAATGTCAATATAATTCCTTCTTCCATTCTACCCTGTAGCAACTAGGCAACTGGAGTAGAACCAATATATTCATATAAACTTAGACTTTGCATAGCAACTCCCTTAGTTGTTTACCTTCATAGGTGACTCCTGAGATATTTTACTTAATAAGAGTATAACAAAGTAGATAGCTCAAGGAGATCTAAATGGATCAATCCAAGAGTCTCACTAGAATGCTTAGGGTTCTCAGGGAAACTATGCTAGTGTAGCTTTTTTAAAGTGCAACTGTGGCATATATGCTTCTTGTTAGGAAAGCAAATCTTTTCAGCACCTTCAACATTGTCTGAAATATGTCTCATGGCTTCATCAGAGATATGCCTAAGTTGACAATGAATTGTCTCATAATCTGGGTGCCTTGTAACAAGGTTTATAGGATTAGAAACATTGTTCTTAATGATACATGTTCTCACAATCTGGATGCTCCCCCAAAGATTAGGTAGGGCAGAGAGAACAGCATCACTAGATGAGTCACAAAAGGTTGAACCATCCATCATGCCTTCTATACTCAATCCAGATTGGAGTAACTATCCAGTGAAGAGGAGGCACATGGTCATGCCAAGAACATAGTATACTGGCCATAGTTTAGAGATAGCAGTTCTAGTTGTCCTATCTTTAGGGTCAATGATTTTATGTTCTATAAAGATAGTTCCTACAGCAACCATAAAAAGAGGTGCTTTAGAATTGGCTATCTCAATGTGACCATAATTTCCTTGAGTCATAGAAACAAAGTCAGACTCAAAAGGAGTGAAATGGGTAGAGACACCAGAGTCCAAGAACCATTCATTATTATAAGAGCAGCTATATGGTACTTCTTTACCCTTGCATGTAGTGCATAGTACTCTATCACATCTTTGTAGATTCTCAGCTATAGACAATGCAGGCAACACAAATCTATTGTCATATCAAGCCATATAGACTATACTATCTAATGCTACAAAGTTCTTAGTTGCAGCCATTACATTGGTGCAAGTTGCAGAGGACTGAGCTGAGATAGTTGGAGAGTAGGAGAAGACAGTAGAGGAATGCACAATGATTGCCCAAAGTAGATAAACAGCAGGGCTGAAAAGACAAGGAATAGTGGATATTAAACTTATCATAGCTATTATCAAGAAATTAGTTTAGTTCAGGGAGCAGATACAGCAATGAATGCACAGCACTTCATCCTAAACAGCCATGGGCCATAGTATCTACAAAGGAGCAAAAGATCCTGTGGGCATGAGGTAATTCAGCAGAGAGATCATCTTAATCTCCAGTAGGTTGGCAAGCTAGTTAAGTCCTTTCTATCAACTAAGGTAGCTTGAGAGTGCCAAAGGAGGTCAGGGCAAACTGGGGCCCATAACCTGTTAGAAGGATAGAGAATAGCAATTACAGTGGAGACAAATGATAGCTCACTTACCAGGTTATTTAACAGATATTGATAAACAGCCTGATAGGAAAGAGAGATCTCAAGAAAAGCAAAGAGGTTCCATAACGTGGCAGTTGAGATGAAGAAGCAAGTGTGCTTATGTAAGCACAGCTCATATATTAACCTACAGTAATATACAATGAGGTTTTTATCTGGGTCTCCAGCCCATTCAAAATCCTTTACTAATTCTGTGTTATTAAGATTGTGCTGGAGTCAGTCCGCTACACTCCCTTCCCACAACAGTCTATGTAACAGTAAGTAGTGTTGTCTATCAGGTCGCTTTGCTCTCTTCCAACAACAGTCTATGATATAGTGAGCAATATTGTAAGTCAGGTCACTCTGCTCCCTTCCTACAACAGTAAGGTCACAGTCAGCTTACTTTGCTCACTGCCTGTTCCAATTTTACTGTAATTTATTGTAATTTATTTGAATTTATTCTGAATTTTATTGAATTTTATAGAGTTTTTGAGTGAAAAGAGAGGGCATGTGAAAAGTTGAACT
>Ga0153983_1000471_pt1 | contig 10475 bp, 10 predicted proteins | sample TSGA067MetaG_FD_104693 | JGI IMG/M metagenome (GOLD analysis project Ga0153983, IMG submission 104693) | Attine ant fungus gardens microbial communities from Georgia, USA - TSGA067 MetaG | ecosystem: Host-associated > Fungi > Mycelium > Unclassified | place: USA: Georgia, Alexander Wildlife... | reverse complement strand
TCCCTAGCAATGCTAAACTCTGTCTTAGAGCTTCTATGACATTGCCCCTATGGCTAAGTCACTTGTTCTGTAGTCTCTTTGGTTTGACTTAGTCTTGAGTCAAAGCAACTTTATCACTGATCTAATCACTTTAAAAAAATTTTTTCACTTTGAAAACCCAAATAGAGGAAAGAGGAAACTAAGATTGCTTGTTTTTTTCCTACTAAGTGGGGGTTTTTTATAGAGAAATACAAAAGAAATATATGAAAAAATAGAGAAAATAATTAACCCAGTCATAATCTATTATTACAATGATTGTTCTAGTAGTGATAGGAAATCCTGTACTTTCTTGTCTTTCCTTGATTATTTCCTATTAATTTTGCCAGGTCTGTCCTGCCCTTACCAAGTTACCAGGTTACCTACTCCCAATCTCATGGTAATTTTCCTTTTTCTCTGGCTTATTTCAGCAACTTGGGACCTGACTTTTTCCTTTCTTGCCTAGGGAGTTTCAGATGTTGTTCCTATAGCTCCCTGAGGCTCTTTGTGACTCCTTTGTTTCTGATCACAGTGGATCAGTTTTGATGTGCTCCTATTCTTATCCATCACTGATTGAGTGATGCCATGGCTACTCTTGTTTCCTGCCAGGCTACCAGTTCTGTTTCTTTGTGATAGATATCTTGCTAGACTTTTCCACATGAGGCTTCTTTCTCCTGACTAAGCTACTATTTTTGGCAATGATGCCATAGGGCCATGGGCTTGACTCTGCTGGTTCTTGAGTAATTGGCCTGTTGTTGGTAGCAACCTTATGTCCCCGGTGTCATACCAGACTGCCATTTAGACAAATAAGTGACTATTTTCACCTTAATAATCAGAATAACTGACTTGAGAGATGAGTTCAGCCCCCCAGAGATATTCCCTAGATGCCTAGTCATAGACTCAAGTATCTCACTTGAGTAGCAGAGTAGCGGCTGTGACCACCGCTATATTATATCTCATAAACACTTGCCCAGGTGCTCTATATTGGATTTCTAATAGATTTCCCTTCTAGAAGTGCTCTCGAGGGCAGAGGCAAACTTTAAAGACCTAGTACTACCAGAGTGACATCATACCTTAGTGGCTGGTGACACTATTTTTAGAAGAAGTTACAATCAGATCCAAGCTATCACCACTGATGGCTAATTATAGCAAGGTCAAGAGAGTCGAGCTGCCGTAGAGTCACATTGCAACAGCAGTGGAAGGAAATTGGAATCCAGAGGAATGAGAAGGCATAGAGAAGGTAGAAAAAGGAACAGAGAAGCTAAGGAGAGAGGTAATAGGAAGGCTAGATAAAGATAATATGCTCGAGGGCAAGACAACTTGAGATTGTCATCTCCATCTACAGCCCAGCAAGAGGCTCGAGACCCAACCATCATGCAAGGGAAGATTCCCGGAGTAGGATTAGAAGAGTGGGGAGTAGTCACCCAGTGTTCCAGAGAAGTGCCGTCTTATCATTGTGACCTTGCTATGTTTGGGAATTTGGAGGTTTTCTTTGTCTCGCTTTCTTTGTTGTCTCTTTGCTTTGTAATCATAATATAATACTCTAGGGCACAGAGGGGAACTCAAGCATCATACCCCTATCACCATCTCTCTCTATTGCTCTAGAGCTTAATAGCTATTTTGAGTGACTAAGTCTCTATCTTTCTGAGTGTTCTCTTTTAATTTCTAAAACCCACAAAACCTCTCCCTCAATAGGAATTCAAGCCCCAACAGACTTGGGCATTTGCTTATGCTAGGAATTAATAGCTTGCTACGTGTCATTGGAGTTGGCTTCCAGTTGTATAGTCAGCTGAAGAAGAGCTCACACGATGGCACAGAAGTTCTAGGTAGTTCTGCTGTATCAATAGCAAGCTAGACTACTAGACTAGGTAAGGGCAGTAGTGTCACGATGCAAGATGAATGCACATCTTAGAGAGCCTATTACAGTGAGATCCATCTCAAGTGGATTCATAAGCACTTTATTATCATTTCTTTCAGTCATTTGAGTTTCACCCCTCTATTCCCCCTGTTCTTAAGCTCTCTTTGATATTTGATCATCTCCCCAGTGCCTACTTGTTTAGTGCACAATTGTGAGATATCTCAGAGATCTTTTATATTTTCATTTGTTATTACTTTTGTTTTGTGATTAATTCCCTTTGATCCCCATCAATAACGTGAGATGAATATGCATTTTAGAGATCCTATTATGGTGAGATCTACCTTGAGTGGATTCATAAAGAGCTTCAGTATTATTTCTTTCAGTTATTTGAGTTTCACCCTCCTATTCCCTCTTTTCTTAAGCCCTCTTTGTCATTTTATCATCTCCCCAGTGCCTACTTGTCTAGTGCACAATTGTGAAACATTGTCAGAGTAGCTAACTCCTGAGCCATAATAAAGCTAACTGCTCCTTTATCAGTGTTTGACAAGAAGAATTTGATAGAGTTCCCATTAGATTTTCTATACTATTTATATAACTACTATATAGTCTGTGTACTAGTTTTCCACACCTATCATGTGATCCATCATGTGACATCATGTGATGTAATGCTGTGACTTTCTATCATGTGACTGTAACTATGTGACACTTGTGATGTGACACTTTTCCATACTCCCTTCTGTGTAGTAAGTCCAAGATGAAAGAAAAGAAAAGAAAAGAAATATAAATAATAACTTAGCCATTTTGCCAAGTTATGACAAACATCTTGGAGATTATTTTACTTTCATTTGTTATCACTCTTGTCTTGTGATCAATTCCCTTTGATTCCCATCACTGGGTATACTACTACATAATTAGGTAGCCAGTCTTTTGGTAGTGAAGTCCTCTGTGCCTTTCCTACTACCTAGCAGGTGATTCTATCTTAGTCCTGTTTTTGGGGTGTGAAGTCACAAAATTTGTTTAATTTTAGACCTGAATATATTTCAGGCCTCACAGCATAGCAACACCACAAGAAGTATAGCAAGAGTGGAGAAGAAGCCCAGTAGCAGAATTAAAAAAGAGAGCAGAGGAGCATTGTGGCAAAGGTGTGCCAGAAGAAATATGTCTACTAGAGCTAGGGTAGTGCACAGAGGAAGTAGTAGTCTCATACCTAACTTGTGAAAGATGTGGAAGTTAAGGGTGTCATGTAGAAGAAAACAGGGGACAAGGAGTAATACCAAGGAAGAAACTAGATGAGCTGAAATAGTATGGCTGTATAGAGAAGGGGATGCATCCCAGAGAGGAAAAAGTGTAGCAGAGTGGTACACAGACAGGAGATCCAGAACATGCAGCAAAAGAGGGGGGCAGTCAAAAAGAGGTCAGGCAAACCTTCAAAAATGTTGAGGGAAGTGTGGCACAGCATTAAATCTTAAAATAATATCTTTGGGTTTCATATAGATTCATTTAGTAACGGCTCTGGGTTGAGGTTACACTCATGAAGGTGTCATGGTGAAAGCACTCTTGGACAGTGGCATGACAGGGATGTTCATGGACAGAAGAGTAGTAGCAAAGCATGGCTTTAGGCTGCAAAAACTCAAAAAATCAATCACAGTAAGAAATGTAAATGGGATGAATAATAGCAGAAGGGCTATTACACACCAGATAGAAGCAAATGTGTACTATAAAGGCTATGTAGAAAGAATGAGGATAGATGTTTGCAATCTGGGAAAAACAGAAGTAATTCTGGGAATGCCATGGTTGGCAGCATATAACCTAGAAATAAATTGGGAGACTGGAGAAGTCAAAATGACAAGATTCCTACCCCTGTGTAGTGGAAAAGGTCATAAGAAAGGAAAGGTTAAACAGATAGCAACCCTAGAGGAAGAGAAAATCATCAGATGGGCAATAGATGATAAAGAAGATTGGGAAAAGGAGGAAGAAATAGAAGAGGACTATAAGAAAATCAAAGAGATGGTTTCTAAGAAATTCTTAAAGTGAAGGAAAGTGTTTGGAAAGGTAGAGTTGGAGAGAATGCCAACTAGGAAAACCTGGGATCATGCTATAGATCTCAAGGAGATGTTCAAACTGTAAAAAGAAAGGATTTATCCTCTATCAAAGAACAAAAGAGAAGAAGTTCAGAAATTCATGGAAGACCAGTTAAGGAAAGGGTATATTAGACCTTCAAAATCACCTCAAATGTCACCAGTTTTCTTTGTGGGTAAAAAAGATGAGGGAAAGCAGATGGTAACAGACTACTACAACCTAAATGATCAGACAGTGAAAAATAACTATCTACTACCATTAATCATGGAGTTAATCAATAATATAGATAGCAAGAAAATATTCACTAAGATGGATCTGAGGTAGGGATTCAACAATGTGAGGATTAAAGAAGGGAATAAGTAGAAAGGAGTGTTTATAACACATATTGGTTCCTTCAAACCAACAGTTATGTTTTTTAGAATGATAAATTCACTAGCAATGTTCCAGACAATAATGAACGAAATTCTGAGAGATTTGATAAATGAAGGAAAAGTAACAGTATTTGTAAATAATATATTGGTGGGAACAGAAATGGAGAAGAGACACAATGAAATTGTGGAAGAGACCTGGGGGATGGAGGCACATCCATAAGCATCTCTTGTCACAGGCCCTGGGCTTAAAGTTGGTATCTTTGCCAAACACTTGGAAATATAAGTGGAGCCATATAGGAGGCTCTGTAAGCCCAGGAAACAGAGATACATCCATAAGTACCCTTATCCTAGGATCAGAGTCAAAGACTTTGTCAGGCACTTGAAAATGTAAGTGAAGCCTCATAGGATGCTTCGCAGTGTAGAAATACACTAAGACAACACCAAAAACACAAACCAATGACCCAGGACATAAATGCCCTAAATGACTAAACTAGACCTAAGAAACAATGTATAAATAAGACACAAATAAATAAAACCATGACTAGAGACCAACTGGATATAAGACAAACATAAATGACCAGAACTCAAAACAAACAAAGAAGACCTAGAAAAATCAAAAACTGAGAGACCAAAACAAAAGACTAAGAGACAACAACACCAACATCAGCAGCAGCACCACTGACAAAAGACCACATAGTCTGACCTCAAGACACAAAGTGGAGGCTGAAATGAAAATAGAAGAAGAGAGAGTATGGTATACCTGCTCCAAGTAAAGGAGAAAGGGCAACATTCCCTTTTGATCTCACTTAAGTAAGGAGCTCAGATGGGGTTTGCAACCCAAGGGGGTTTTTAGTGGGTCGGCCCAGCCAAGCCCACACTATGGGAATTATCCCATGCTGGATAACCAGTTTTCCTCCTACTAAGAAAAAAAAAAAAATAGAAGAAGAGAGAAATGAATAAAACAGAACAAATGACATAAAACTAAGAAATAAGACCTGAGAACAAAAATCAAGTAAGACCCAATGAAATATACACAAGCAACAACAGAAACACAAAAGACAAAGAAGACTACAAACCATGACCATCAAAGACAAAGCGACAATGGAAACACTTAGGTGAAAGCCTAGAATTATCGGATCTGCCCAAGAGACTGGGAGTCGCAAGACTAGAACTCTACCTTGGTAGGGAACCCAGAAAGGTTTAAGTACCTAGGGTTTTTAGTAGGTCAGACAAAGTCCAAGCCCATACTGTAGGGTATTTGTGTGCATTTTCTCTGTGCTAGATTACCAGTTTTTACCCTACCAAAAAAAAAATTGTAGAAGAGATATTAAAAAGATTGAAAGAAAACAACTTGTATGTCAAACCAGAAAAATGTGTGTGGAAGGTAAAGAAGATAGGATTCCTAGGCATCATTATAAGACTTAACAGAATAGAAATAGAAGTGGAAAAGGTAAATGAAGTACTTAGTTGGCCAGAGCCAAAAAGTGTGAAAAATGTCAGAAAGTTTTTAGGCCTTGCAAATTATTACAGGAGGTTTATCAAAACTTTGCTTGAGTAGCAAGACCAATGAATGTGCTAACAAGGAAAGATGTAAAGTGGCAATAGGGGGAAGAGCAGCAGAAAGCAATTGATGAGTTAAAACAGATCTTTACAACAAAACCAGTACTAGCAGCACTAGACTTAGATCAAGAGTTCAGAGTAGAAGCTGATGCTTCAAATTACACTACTGGAGGAGTACTATCAATGAAGTGCTCAGATGAAAAGTGGAGACCAGTTGCTTTCATTTCAAAGTCTTTTAGTAATACAGAAAGAAACTATGAGATACATGACAAAAAGATGTTAGCAGTCATTAGGTGTTTAGAAGCATGGAGGCATTTCCTGGAAGGAGCAGTAGAAAAATTCAAGATTTGGACAGATCATAAGAACCTTGAGTATTTCATGAAAGCACAAAAGTTGAATAGAAAACAAGCAAGATAGGCTCTATACCTATCTTGCTTCAATTTTACTTTGAAGCATGTTCCAGGAAGTAAAATGGGGAAAGCAGACAGTCTGAGTAGGAGACCAGACTGGGAAGTTGGAGTAGAGAAAGATAATGAGGATGAGATGTTGGTAAAACCTAAGTGGTTAGAAGTGAGAAGAACAGAAGCAGTAGAAATAATAGTAGACAGGATAGATCTACTAGAGGAAATAAGAAAGTCAAAAGTAAAAGATGATAAAATAGTAAAAGCTATGGAAGAAATAAAGCGAGCAGGGGTGAAAATGTTAAAAGATAAAGAATGGAGAGAAGTAGATGGTGTTATGTATAAAGAGAGGAAAGTCTATGTACCTAAAGATAATAAACTATGAGCAGAGATCATCAGGTTATACCACGATATGCTAGTAGGGGGCCATGGAGGACAGTAGAAAACAGTAGAGTTGGTCACTAGAAATTTCTGGTGGCCAGGAATAACTAAGGAGATGAAACAATATGTGGAAGAGTGTAATGCTTGTTAGTGAAACAAAAACTGCACAGAGCAGCTGGCAGGAAAATTAATGCCAAATTCCATTCCAAAAAAACCTTGGTCATATATATCAGCAGACTTTATCACTAAACTGCCTTTGGCTCAAGAATACGATTTGATCTTAGTAGTGGTTGATAGATTAACAAAAATAGTGTACTTTATACCTACTACAGAGAAAACATCAGCAGAGGGACTAGTACAGTTGTTTAGAGACAATGTGTGGAAACTACACAGTTTACCTGAGAGTATCATATCAGACAGGGGACCACAATTTGTGGCAGGGTTAATGCAAGAGTTAAATGGGATGTTGGGGATTAAGAGTAAATTGTCAATGGCATTCCACCCTTAGACAGATGGACAAACAGAGAGGGTTAACCAGGAACTAGAACAGTATCTAAGAATGTTCATTGATCATAGGCAGGAGCAGTGGCCAGAATAGTAGGGAATGGCAGAGTTTGCATATAATAACAAAGTACACTTGAGTACTCAAATGTCGCCTTTCAAAGCAAATTACAGATAAGATCCCAGAATGGGTTTCGAGGGAAGGAAGAAAGGGAAGTACAAAGGAGTGGAGAAATTTATTGAGAAGATAAAGGAAATACAAGAGGAAGCAAAAGTGGTGCTTGTCATAACTTGGCAAAACAGCTAAGTCATTATTTACATTTACATTTCTTTTTCTTTTCTTTTGGACTTACTATACAAGAAGGAGTGCAGGAAAGTGTCACATAACAGGAAGTTTCAGCATCACATCACATGACATCACATGATGGGTCACATTATTAGTGTGGGAAAGTAGTGCACAGACCATGTAATAGTTGTATAAGTAGTATACAGAAAAATAATGGAAACTCCATTGAGTTCTCCTTGTCAACTCAGATAAGGAGTGGGATTAAGTTATCATGACTAAGTCCTCACAGTGCTAGGGAAAGTACAAGAGGAAATGAGAAAATAAATGGATAGAAAGAGAGAGGAAGTCAATGACTATAGAGTAGGAGACTTAGTAATGTTAAGCTATCACAAATGGTCACTTACTTATTTGTGATTGGTGCTTTAGAATCTTCAAAGGTTCAAAAATGTGAAGTTTAGACAGTGACAAAAGATGTTGTTAAGTCTGAGGATTAGACCTTAGACTATGAGTCCTTATATATATGAAAGTGATGGTCTGTGCACTAAGACAGATCATCACATGCTACTACCTATTGTTCTACATATGGTAGTGCCTTTGTGCTGTAAATAGTGATAACTTAACCTTATGGAGGCTGTTCTTTGTTCTAAGAAAAGGACAGATGATTATCTATGGGTAATTAATGAAGTCTATGTACAAACATTGAGGCCTTCATATCTCCACTGATACTGATTGCCTTGAGGTCGTTCTAGGCTCATTCTGAGGGGTATGAAGAGGGGTTCTTCTGAGCCTAGAACCAAAGCTTAGATCATGGCGGTTTCTGAGATATTGGTGATTTAATAAATGGTACTATGGTAGTTACCAGTTGATCTGCCTAATATCTCGGCCAATACTGATTGCTTTGAGATGTGACTGGTATTGATTGAAAGGTCTTTTTAAGGGCTTTCCGTAGCCATTTAGGCTATGAGAATCGTTGAAGAATTGATGGAGATATGGCTGAATGAAATTTGTGACATAAGCACTAAGGATCTGAAATATCAGATAGTTGGGAGGAGAACAGAGAAGTTGATAGAGAGATTTGTTAGTTCTTACAAGATTAAGAAAATCATATCATCAAACGCAGTGGAATTAGAACTACCAAGTATAGTTAAGATACATCCAGTAGTCAATGTTAGTAGAATACATAGATATGTAGTACAAGTAGAGAGGCAGAAAAAGAAGCAACTAGCTCCAGTAATAATTGAAGGAGAAGAAGAGTGGGAGATAGAGAGAATCCTGAACAAGCAATGAGTAAGAGGAAAAGACAAGTACTTAGTATGCTGGAAAGAGTTTACGGTGGAGTCCAATACTTGGGAAGAAAGGGAGAACTTGAAGAATACAAAAGAAGCAATCAAAGAGTTTGAAAGGGAATATCAGTGAAATATAGAAGATGTAGTGCAACAAGAACACAAAGAAGGGGTATTCAAGAGGGGAGAATTGCCAGGGAGATTTATAGCAAGGAAGTTATTTGGATAGTCAGATAAAAGGTATGACTAAGAATATTGGGGAAGATTAGAAAGAAATTGGAGACAATGGAAAGGGAGAAAAGTAAGCAAAAGAAGAACATTGGAGATGGTTAGAGAAGAAAAAGAAATTGAACAGGAAGACTCGGGAGTAAAAGAGTAGACAGAAGAAGAATGACAAAATGGGCAACATGGTTGACCCATACTATAAGTTGTAGAAAAATTCCTCAGAATGAGGAAACTTAAAAGGTCATGACTTGGCAAAAACAGCTAAGTTATTATTTATATTTCTTTTCTTTTTCTTTTCTTTATTAGACTTATTACTAAGAATGGAGCATGGGAAAGATATCATGTGACTTTGTCACAATGTTACAGTCACAATGTGTCACATGATGGAAATAACATGAGGACCATGGGAATATAGTGCATAGCCACCATAGTAAAATGTATAAGTAGTATAAAGAATCAAATGAGAACTCTATTGAGTTCTCCTTGTCAAATGCTGATAAAGGAGCAGTTGGCTTTATTCCAGCTCAGGAGTTAGCTATTCTGACACATTGTGCAGTACAGAAGTCCTTTGGCTCTTTCCAAATCACCAGTTCAGACTTCAAATTCAAGGTAGATCTGCCAGATCACTGGGCTTACTCCAGTTTTGGTATTCATCATATCAATATGCTCACACTGATGAAACCTCTGTGAAGACACACCTCTCACTTTCCACAGCTCTGGCTAGTCTGCTCCTAGTACACCCAACCTTACCCTTCCAGCAACCTTTTCCCATCAAGCAAGCCACCCTACCTCTACCCTGTGAACATCATCTTTTGTCTTTCCAACATCCACCTCATTGTCTCCTAACATACCCTCGGCTTTCCCCCAGATGGCCTGACCCTTTTCCCCTTTGAAGAAAAGGCCTAAAATAATTAAGTTGCCAGAACATCCCCCAAGCACTATTGAAGCTCACTCCCACAAAACCATGGGCAGCATTGGGCTTTTAACAATAACTCTGCATTGGTACAGCATGACCAATCCCACTATTGTCATGTTCTCTTGTGCTGCATTGGTCTGATCTCCTGGATGGAGATACCTGCCAGAGCATCGACACTGCATTCTTTCCAGCAATGATTTCTAACAAGGCATGCAACTTTACCCAAACTTCCCTCTCCTTCATTTCCTTCATGTCAAGGATACAGCAAGTCAGTCTGTTGGCTGCATCTTCCAGTTTTCTTTTTGCCCTGAGGATGCCACTCCAGAATTTGTGATCTCTATATCCACTAGATGTAATATGATTTTGATGACTCCCCCTAGTTTTCTTGCCCAATTGGACCACAATATCAGCAAGCCAAGGTCTGTGGCAGGGGGTTTTGAGAAAAGGAGGACTGTCTGATATACCTTCCTTGTATCGTCAAGTTCACCACGCCGTCGCTCCAATTGAGCATGAGCTGCCCAGTGAAGTACGGAGTCCTGTGCCACAGAAGCCAAAGATTTGGACAGCTTCAGAGAACTGTGATCCCGTCATTAGCACTA
>Ga0153983_1000469_pt1 | contig 10504 bp, 15 predicted proteins | sample TSGA067MetaG_FD_104693 | JGI IMG/M metagenome (GOLD analysis project Ga0153983, IMG submission 104693) | Attine ant fungus gardens microbial communities from Georgia, USA - TSGA067 MetaG | ecosystem: Host-associated > Fungi > Mycelium > Unclassified | place: USA: Georgia, Alexander Wildlife... | reverse complement strand
TAGGAACCTGGATCCTGTGGTGATAAATGATCTTCAAACAATGCTCTTGGATAGCCACCCATATATTGGTCATTATTGTCATGCCTATGAACTTATTAGGGAAAAACCAGTAGAGGAGCAGGAAGAGATCACAATTAGGCCATATGTGAATTTGCAACAGGATCAAAGAACCCATAACCTTGATAGAATAGTTCAATAGTTATTTCTCTAGCTACACATAATATATATATGTTTTTCTATCACAACAGTATCTATGAGATGAAATATCAGTCAACACAGAGTAAGTATTTGGTGTCATAGTAATGACTTCATAATAGGTGTCCAAGGTATCAACAAGGGTTTGTCCCTCACAACACTCCCCCTCAAACTATTGTAAGACTAAATTTATCCTCTTTTCCTTCAAATCGTTGTAAGGCCCAGTTTGCATGTAAAATGTTTGACCTTAGGGGAAGGAAGTGCTTTAGTAAACACATCTGCAACTATGTCCTCAGTAGAGCAATAGACTAGCCAAATTTTTCCTTTTTCTATAACCCAACAAATAAAATGATACCAAATGTCTATATGTTTTGTGCAAGCATGATATTGATGGTCTTTTGCGAGTACTATGGCAGATTTGTTATCCAAAAACAGAGTAGTGATGGGTAGAGTAAATTTAAAGACTTGAGAAATAAACGATCAGAGCCAAAGTGCTTTCTTGACTGCATATGTTGCCCCAACATATTCTGACTCAATAGTTGACAATGTCACTATCTCCTGATGTTTTGTACTCTATGAGACAGCTCTCCCATTGATAAGAAAAGTGTAGCTTGATGTTACATAATGATCTTGAGCCATATTTCCATCTACATTAGTATAACCTCTTATCTCTTTTCTCCATAGATAAGCCAAAGTTCACGAGTATCTTTAAGATATTAAAAGACCCTTTTTGCTGCATCCCAGTGTACTTCTCCAGGGTTTTGGGAAAATTTTGATAGAACTTGGACTGCAAAGGTGATATCAGGATGTGTTCTTAATATAGTATACATTAGTGTTCCAACAGCTTCTTGATATGGAATTTTGGATATGCATGCAATGTTGGTAGTTGATTGGGGACAGTCTTGTTATAACAAGCAAACAGCAGAATCCATTGGGGTACTAACTGGTTTTAAGTTTTCAAGTCCATAACGGCATAGTGATATGTTAATGTAAGATCTTTGGAATAGCATAATTCTTCTTCTTTTATGATCTTGCTTCACTTCAATACCCAATAGCCAATGGATTTCTCCTAGGTCTGTTATCTCTACAAATTCTCTTACTTCTTGCTTTATCCAATTTACTTATATCATACTTGTTGCAGCAATCATACAATCATCAACATAGACCAAAATAATTGTTAAGCCTTTTTGAGTTGTCTTGTAAAACACACTGTTGTTAGCTTCATATTGTTTGAACCCTAAGTGATCCTCCAGTATCTCACATAAGCATTAGTACCATCTTCTTCCTGACTGTTTCAGTTCATATAATGTCTTCTTTAGATGGCAAACTTTGGACCTGTGTTTGGGATCAGTGAAACCAGGTGATTGGTGCATATAAATAACCTTATTCTGGTTGAGTTGTCTATTTAGGTAGGCTCCTTTGATATCAATTTGATAGATTTCAAAGTCTTGGGCAATAGCTATAGCCAGAATAGTCCAAATTGAAGCAAGTTTAGCAACTGGTGCAAAGGTATCAAAGTAGTCAACTTCTGGAACCTAAGAAAAACCTTGTGTAACTAGTCATGTTTTATAGCAAACTACATTCCTAGCTATATTCTTTTTTGCTTTATAGACCCATTTTTATCCAACAATGTTGATTTCTAATGGGGATCAACAAGTTCCCACATGCTAGCACTTTGCAACATAGTCAATTCTTCTTCTATTGCTTGCTTCCACAATATCCAGTCTGATTGCTTCATGGCCTCTTCTAAATATCTAGGTTCTAGACCCTCAGTTTCTTTAGCTACTGCTGCTAACACATGTACTTTGGCCTACTCTTCCTCTTTAGCAATACTGACAACTTTCTCTTCAAGAATTTTTAACTTGGGTTTCTTATACAATATGATCTTCTAATAGCTTCAACTTGGTCGTCTTGTCCTTCTTTGATATTAATCTGAGGTGATGTGTCATTTGAGAGAACTACAGTTGTGCTATTGGTGAGTGGTATAGTCTTGATATTGCCAGATGATAATATAGAAATGATTGTAGATGTTGAAGTAATAGATATGTCTTCTCCTTCAGGTTCTAACTGATCTTTAGTGATGAACTTAAAGTTCCATTCCACTTTTATAGTGCTAGTGTCTGCAAAATATATCCATGAGCCATTACTTTTATCATCATATCCAATCTATCTCTCTTTTCTTACTTGCTTACCCAGCTTATTTCTACCAGCCTAATATATCCAAACTTCTTGTCTTTACTTCTTTAAATTGCTTAACTCAGGCTTCCACTTGTATACCAATTCAAAAGAGATTTTTCCTTTGATTGTTTTTGAATATGTCTAGTTTATTAAACATACAGTATATGAGATAGCTTCTGCTTATAAGAATTTTGGAAGGTGGCTTGTATAAAGCAATGCACAAGTGCATTCAAGAATGGTTCAGTTTCATCATTCAATAATACCATTATACTGAGAAATGTCATATACAGTGAGCTTAATTGTTATGCCTTGAGTTTTAAGATAAGATTAGAATTCTGACCTGGTATATTCCCCTTCTCGATCTAAATGTAGAACTTTTATCCATATACCAAACTGTGTTTCATACATTATATCAAAGTCTTTATATACTTGGAGAGTTTCTGATTTGTTCTCTAGGAAAATAATATGAGTCCATCATGAAAAATCGTCAATGGAGGTAACATAATAGCAGTGTCCCCTTTTGGTTTTAACTCAAGCTAGTCCCCAAACATCTGAGTGTACCTTATTATAAGACTTTAGCCAAGATGACTTAAATTCACTCCAAGTCTGAGTTGGCAAGAAAAGCTCAATAGAGTTCCTATTTGATTTTCTATACTATATATACAACTACTATTATGACTATGCACTTCACCTCCCATAGTCCTCATGTTATCTGTCATGTGATTACCCTGTTACATGTCTTGTGACTGTGACTGTGATGTGACATTCTGTGACTTTGTGACTATGATATGACTCCTTTCCCATACTTTGCCTTTATAGTAGTAATTCAACTAAATAAAAGAAAAAGGAAATTGAAAATGAAAATAGAAAATAACTTAGCTGTTTTACTAAGTCATAACACTATCCCTCTCTTAAGTTTCCTTGTTCCAAGGATTTTTCCTACAATTTGTAATATGGGTCAACCATATTGCCTATTTCATTATCTTATTCTGTCTACTCCCTTACTCCTGATTTTTCTTGTTCAATTTCTTCTTCTTTCTCAATTGTTTCTAGAGTTGTCCTTCTCTTTTCTGGTTAACTCTTCTTTCATTGGCTTCCTTTTCATCTTTTCCAATTTTTTTCTAACCTTCCCTAATATTCCTGGTCATATCTCTTATCTGTCTATCCAAATAGTTTTTTTACTATGAACCTTTTTGGCAATTCTTCTCTTCTAAATGTTTCTTCTTCTTTTTTCTATTTCCTTATGTCCTCTATATCTTGTCTATATTCTTTCTCAAATTCCTCAATTGTTTCCTTAGCATTTCCTAAATTTTCTCTTCCTTTTCAAATGTCTGACTCTGCTGTAAATCCTTTCCTCTAATCTTTTGCTTATTCAATATTCTTTCTATTTTCCACTCTTCTTCTCCTTCAATTATTACTGAAGCTGGTTGCTTCTTCCTCTGCTCTTCTACTTGCTCTACATAGTATCATATTCCACTAACATTTACTACTAGATGTATTTTTACTATATTCAGCAATTCTAGCTTTACTGCATTCAATAATACTATTTTTTGTATCTTGTAAGGACCTACAAACCTCTCTGTCAACTTTTCTATTCTCCTCCCAACCATTTGATATTTCAGATTCTTAGTGCTAAGCATTACCAAGTCTCCTACTTTATATTCATCAACTTTTGACCTCCTCCTATCAACATATTTCTTCATGTTTTCTTGTGCTTTTCCTAGTGCTGCTTTTGTCTCCTCTTGTATTTCTTTTATTTTCTCCACAAACTTTTCTGCTCCTGTATATTTCCCCTTCTTTTTTCTCTCAAATCCCATCCTTGGATCCTATCCATAATTTGCCTTGAAAGATGTCATCTGAGTACTTGAGTGTACTTTATTATTATATGCAAACTCTGCTGTTCCCAACCATTCTGGTCATTGTTCCTATCTATGATCAATAAATATCCTCAAGTATTGTTCTAACTCCTGATTCACTTTTTCTGTTTGTCTGTTTGTTTGAGGAGGAACACTATTGACAATTTACTTTCAATCTCCAACATCTTGTTCAACTCCTGCATAACTCCTGCCACAAACTAAGGTCCCTGATCTAAGATGATACTTTCAGGTAATCCATGTAGTTTCCATACATTATCTCTAAACAACTATGCTAACCCTTCTACTGAAGTCTTTTTCATAGTAGAAATAAAATATATCATTTTTGTTAACCTATTAACTACTACTAAAATTGAGTCATACCCCTAAGCTAAAGGCAACTTGGTAATAAAGTCTGCTGAAATATATGTTCAAGGTTTCTTCAGTATTAAATTGGGTATTAAAATTTCTGTCAGTTGCTCTGTGTGATTTTTATTTTGCTGGTAGGCATCACATTCCTCCACATATTGCTTCATCTCTTTTGTCACTTCTAGCTACCAAAAGTTATGAGTGACCAACTCCATTATCTTCCATTATTCTCTATGGCTTTCTACCAGTGTATCATGACATAGCCTAATAATTTCCATTCTAAGCTTATCATCTATCCTTAGGTACATAGACCTTTTCTTTCTTGTATATTACACCATCAACTTCTCTCCACTCTTCATTTTGACTCTAGCTTGTTTTATCTCTTCTACTGCTTTGACAACTTTGTTATTTTTTACTTTTGACTGCTTTACTTTCTCTAATAAATTTACTCCTTCAACCATAATTTTTACTAGTTTTGTTCTCTTTACTTCCAGCCATTTCAGCTTTACCAATGTCTCATTCTCATTATCTCTTTTTACTCCTACCTCCTAATCTGGCCTTCTACTCAAACTATCTGCCTTTCCTATTTTACTCTCCAGAACATGCTTCAATATAAAATCAAATCTAGATAGATATAATGCCCATTTTGCTTGCCTTCAATTCAATTTCTGGTACCTCTATGCCTCTAAGTATCTGACCACTGCTAATATTTCCTTATCATGTATCTCATAGTTTCTTTCTGTATTGCTCAACAATTTGGAAATAAAAGCTACTGGTCTTTACAACTTGTCAGAACACTTGATTGAGAGTACTCCTTTTGTAGCATAATTTGAGGCATTTATCTCTATCCTAAACTCTTTGTCTAAGTCTGAGAACACTAATATGGGTCTTGTCATAAAAATCCTTTTGAGCTTATCAAAGGCCCATTATTGTTCCTACCCCTACTGCCATTTCATATCTTTTCTTGTTAATATATTTATTGGTCTGGCTACTTATGCAAAGTCCTTAATAAACCTTCTGTAATAATTTGCAAGACCCAAAAATTTCCTGATGTCTTTTACATTCTTGGCTTTGGCCAACTTAACACTCTATCTATCTTTTCTTTCTTTATTTCTATTCCATCAGGCCCTGTGATAACTTCAAGGAATCCTATTTTCCTTACTTTCCATACACATTTTTCTGGCTTGATATACAAGTCATTTTCTTCTAGTCTCCTCAATATTTCTTCTATTATCTTGTTGTATTTCTCCTTTGTTTCTGTCTCTACTAATATATTGTTTACAAATACCATAACTTTTCCTTCATTTATTAGGTCTCTTAGTATTTTATTTATTATCGCCTAGAATATGACTGACGAGTTTGTCATCCCAAAGAACATAACTGTTAGCTTAAAGGAGCCCATTGTCATATTCCAGAAATATAATAATTATGTAATTTCTTTCTCCTAATAATTCCCCTAAAATTAATAATAGTAGGATAGCATAGTAGACTACTCTCCTCCTATTCCGCACTTACTATAAGTATGGAGTAGTTACAGTGTAAATCCGTAGTCTGTAAATTAACGTCATCTGGTCCTAAGCCCATCTTGTTCACTCGACTCTTTCACTCGACTCTCTGGGACCTCTGTCTTGGCAACTTTCTCCACTCCGAAATACACGACCAACCTCACGACCAGAGACTGGGGCGCAATACATAAGTTGAAGCCAAGGTCGTTCAATAAGTCGCTCTCCGCCCTGACATCCTTGTCTTGCCATCGGAGCCTTCTTTCTCTTATCGCTAAGTACATTTCCCTCTGACGTTGCACATTACTCCAGAATGGAGTGTAGTTTCTATCTATTATCTTCCACTTTTGTTCCTCCGAATTCCGTGCTTGACACCCATATGCATAGTAAACACTCCTTTTTACTTATCTTTTTCCTTAATCCTTATGTTATTGAACCCCTACCTGAGATCCATTTTAGTGAATACTTTCTTGCCACCTATATTGTCAATTAACTCTATTATTAGTAGTAATGGGTAATTATTCTTCACTGTCTGATTATTCAGGCTACGATAGTCCATAACCATCCTCTTTTTTCTATTCTTCTTGCCCACAAAGAATACTGGTGATGTTTGAGGGGATTTTGTTGGTTTGATGTACCTCTTTCTTAACTGATCTTCTATGAAGCTCTGGACCTCTTTCCTTTTATCTTTGGACAATAGGTAAATTCTTTTCTTTCATAGTACAAATGTATCCTTGAGATCTATAGCATGATCCCAAACTTTTCTCATTAGTATCCTTTCTGATTTTATCTTCCCAAATACTTTTCTCTACTTTAAGAATTTCTCTGGAACCATTTCCTTAATTTTTCTATGGTCCTCTTCAATCTCTTCTTCTTTTCCCCAATCTTCTCTTCTTCTATAGTCACTACTCTCCTTTCTCTTTTCTTCTTTTCCTCTCTTTTTGTTTTCACTCTACTACATAAAGATGAGCACCTTATCATTTTTACTTCTTCCATTTCCCAATTGATTTCTGGACTATGCTTCTGTTTTTCCCAAGTTACATACATTCATTCTCATTCTTTCAACATGGCTCTTATAATACATATTCACTTCTACTTCATATGTAATAACCTCTTCACTGTTGTATGTTCCATCAACATTCCTTACTTTTACTGGCCTTTACAACTTCTATAGCTTAAATCTGTATTTGGCCACTGTCTTTCTATCCATAAATATCCCCATTATACCACTATCTAAGAGCACCTTTATTGTGACACCTTTGTAGGTGTCTATTCTTTCAATACCAATATCCAACCACACTTTCTTTAACATTTTGAAAGTTCTCCAAACTTTCCTTTAACTACCTTCCTCTTTTGCTGCACCTTCCGGGTCTCTTGCCCATATGCTGCTTTACTACACTTTTCCCTTGGTAGGGCATACCACCTTCTCTTTTTCTTTCTTTGCATATCCTCTATACCTTTTTAATTTTTCCTATTCTTTTCCTTTGACTACTCCCTGCCCTTTATCTTTTACTATATGATGTCCTTTCTTTCCACAATCTTTGTATGTCAAATATGAAACTACTACTTCTCCATTAATCTACCCCAACTCAAACAGATTCACTTCTTCAGGTACTCCCTCTCCACAATGCTCAAATACTTTTTGTCATAGAGTGTTTTCTGAACTCCTTCTCTACTCCTCCTACTGTACCTTTTGTAGAATTACCATATGTGCTGTCCTCTTCTTTTCTAATCTTCTATTTGGACAATCTTTATCTACATCAATGTCCTACTCTCTCACACTCAAAACATCTCATCTTGTTCTCCTGTGCATTTCTCCCTATGGAGTATACTGGATTCTTCTTTGGTTGTACTTTCTGTGATACTGCTACCCATACTACTCTTTTTTTTTCTTTTTTTTTTTGTTCAAAAATTTATAACATGGTACTCAATTGCAGTCTGTGACAGACTATCTACAATAAGTAGCTTGTCCTATCACAGGCAAGAGATACTATCAGTATCAGAAAAGAAATCTGACCTAAGAGAAAAGAGAACTAGATATAGGTTGCTCATAACCAACCTTCAAATAACATATCCAAGTCAAGAGACCTATCATACCAAGAATACAAAGTCAAATGAAACTGAGAGAAATGAGACTGAGAAACTATCGATAGCATACAGAAAAGAGAAACCAAGTGAGATACTCATGGAGGTTCAGGGGGCTCAGCAGGTAGGCAATTCTGAGGAGAGAAGGCAAAGACACTAGAATGCTCCTTTAGGAACTTGACAAAGTCCTTGACCATTGGCACTAGATCAGTCAAGGGAAAATGGGCAAACCAGCAGCAGTTAGCAAAGATATATCAACGTGTTTCTATCTGGCAATGGCCACACGGACACTGGGTATACTTTGCAGGGAAAAAGTACTGTCTGAACTCCCCAATGGGAGCATAATTAAGAATGGCTTGAGTTGCCCTAGCACACAAGGTGACTGACTCGCCAATGAAGGAAAGCTAGCCCTTACCTTTAGCATAGGAGGGCTAGAGAAGGTTCTTAATACTACCTTTGAGAGAGAGGAAGTGACGACCCTGAGATGAAGGACGAGCAAAGGATATTCTCTATGTGTCGAGGTAGGTGGCAACACTCTTGGATCGAAGAGTATCAAGCAAAGTAGCTGGATAGTATCTAGCAGTGATCTTGGTACTAGTAGCATTTTCATATGCCAAGAAGTGAAGAGACCACTGGGCCTTGCTTGGGCAGTCCTAGAAGTAAATGGAGCGATCAGGATAATTGGTAAAGAAACCCCTAAGGAGTTGGATAATGGCAAGGGAGTGGGCTTGGTCTGAATAAATAGAAACATCAACTGCTCTTCTAGCTGCAGTAAGAGAGTCAGTGATGATAACAATGTGCTTGATGTCAAAGAAAGTGGCCTTAACAACACTAAGTCAAATAGAAAACAACTCTATATCTAGAGCTATGGCTCGTCCTACAGATACCTTGAATAACGACACCTATTCTCCAAGTTTCCAAAAATGGGCAACTGAAACAACTTGTATGTTCCTGGGAGGAATGACACTTGCATCAGTGGCGACTACAAGAGTTGATGGATTAGAGGAGGCTTCATAATAAAGATAGTCAAGAGTATTGAACTGGAGTTTGTGAGTGCACCTATTGGAGCAGTCATAGGGATGGAAAGAGACATAATCAGGAAAGTTATCCAACAACCTGCATCCTAGGCATATCTCAGGGTGGAGTGAATCAAAGTATTCTGTAAGATTAAGAAGTAATACTTTAGTATCAAGAAGAGGGCTTCTCAACTGAGCACTCTGTGTATCAGTAAGAAGAGCAAGGGACTGTGGATGAGGTTGAGCACTCTTGGAGTTGTGAGCACTAAGAAAAAAGAGTAGTACATGTTGAGAAGAAAGCATAACAGTCCTAAAACAGGATTGCTTGGCCAGCTTCTTGAGATGGAGATGAATGGGAATAAGACCTGCTAGAGCCTCAATTTCACTAGTTAGAGAAGTATAAAATGTACCCAGAATCCAGAGAGCAGCCTTGTATTGCATGGTTACCAGAAAAGAAACCTGTACCTTGGTGGGTGCTCTAGAAAAGTACCAGAGACAAAAGCCATAAGTGGCAATAGGAATAATACAGGACCAATAGAGAAGTCACTTTTGTAAAGGTAGGAGACCTTGAGAGGAGTTGCTAAGCATGCCCATAGTCTTGACAGTGGTTAGTACCTTGGTAGAATAGCACCAAATATGTTCCTTGAAGAAGTGCCATCAATTGAAATAGAAGCCCAACTATCACCAGTAAGTCTTGGATTTGAGAATAGAAGTGCCAATTGCAGAAAGATCTAGCTTGGGATTGGAGTTGTTATATGCTCTGAAAAAGTGATAGATCTCTGACTTGTTATATTCCATGACCAAGCCAAAGGACGCCATCAAGTCTGAAACTATACTATAACTACTAGTAAGCTCTGGCAAGGTTTTGTTATATGTTCTTTCCTGGGAGACCAAGAGACCATTGTCTATATAAGAGAGAGTAGAAGTATCTAAGTTAAGAGCCTGAGCTCGACATTCAAAGAGGTGAAGAAGAGGCATAATATAGAGCACTAAAAGAATAGAAAAGAGAGCAGAGCCTTGCTCCATGCCAATATCTATATCACAGGCATGAGAGAGAAAGGAATTCCAGATATACTGGGTTAATCTACCTACAAGATAGTTAGAAACAATCCCTTCTTTCCCTCTAACTACCACTATGGTTAAATCAAATATTCAGAATCTACTATGTATGCGAGACCGAACATGGGATGATGCCTGCTGACTCAGAACTGACCAAGTAGCTTTCTTCACACACTCTCTTGAAAAATTCCATAAAATTCAAATAAATTCAAATAAATTGAGAAAACTTTGGAAGAAATTAATGAAT
>Ga0153983_1000468_pt1 | contig 10509 bp, 17 predicted proteins | sample TSGA067MetaG_FD_104693 | JGI IMG/M metagenome (GOLD analysis project Ga0153983, IMG submission 104693) | Attine ant fungus gardens microbial communities from Georgia, USA - TSGA067 MetaG | ecosystem: Host-associated > Fungi > Mycelium > Unclassified | place: USA: Georgia, Alexander Wildlife... | reverse complement strand
CACCGATGGTGCCGAGCATCGGAATTGGCAATTATCAGATGCCGCGGATCGGCGATCCGTCACAGTATACTCCACAGCAGGCAAGCCCGGCGGCGCTTCCGCCGAACGCTCAGCCAACGCAGGGGCAGTTGCCAACCCAGCAGGGAGCGCCGCAGCAGCCTGTTCAGCAACAACCTCCCGCGCAACAGTCATTGCCGCCGGCTCTAGGCGGTGGCTTGTCAGAAAATCCGATCCTGCGTGGCATCCAGAGCGTTGCGCGTGGCGGCGGCATTATCAGTGCGCTGACTGGTAATTACAACGATCCGCAGTCCATCCAGCAACAGAACCTCAAGGCGCAGTTCGACAGCCTGCGGCAAGCGTTGCAGGCTAACGGCGAAAGCCCACAAGCCGCCGCGTCGAAGGCCATGGTTGCCGTGATGAACCCGGAAGCAGCAAAGACGATCATTCCGGAGTTGTTCACCAACAAGGAAAAGTACGGCGTCATCAGCGAAGACCCGTTCGCCGGCAAGAAATACGGGTTCATCAACGAACGTGATCAGACGGTCAATGGGCAGCCGATCAATGCACAAGGTGCTCCTGTTGGCTCATCGTCTCCGCTTGCAGATATGGAGCGGGCCAAGGCGGCCGGCGTTCAGGGAGAAGCCCTGTACGAATATCTGCCCAAACAGATCGCCCCAATGGTTAAGGCCATGATCGAGGGACGGCAACCGCTCCCGAGCGGTGCGGCAATGCGTAATCCGGCGACGCTGGCCCTGATCGACGCGGCGCATTCGGTCGATCCGACCTTTGACGCCACAAGCTGGGGCGCGCGGGCTGCTGGCGCGAAGGATTTCACGTCAGGTAAGAGCGCCGAAATGGTGCGGGCGGCAAATCAGACTTTGGCGCATGTCGGATCGCTGCTTGATGCAATGGACAATCTTAGCAACACACGTTTGCCGATGGTGAATGCCGTCAAGAACTTTGCCAACGAACAGACCGGCGGCGGCCAGCCGGGCGCGTTCCGCACGAATGCTCATGCCGTCGCCGAGGAAATGTCCAAGGTGTTCAAGGGGGCAAACCTCTCCGACGCCGAAATCCGGCAGTGGGAGCAAAACCTGTCCGAGAATATGTCGCCAGAGCAGCAGCGGACGCAGATCGCGAAGCTGTCCGAATTGTTGCATGGCTCGCTCGCCGCGCTCGAGGAAAAGCGCCTTGCAGCGATCGGCCCGATGGCTGCGGAAAAAGCTGGACCGGTCATCAAGGCTGAAGGCCAGAAGGTTCTAGAGCGGATCGACAACTGGGTGAAGGGCAATAGCACTCCGCAAAGTGCTGCACCGCAGTATCGGGAAGGCCAGACTGCTACCAATCCGCAGACAGGCCAAACGATCACCTTCCGAAACGGGAAGTGGCAATGAGCGACCTTCCTCCGGGCTTCGTTCTAGATCAGCCGCAGGTTTCAGGCGATTCCTTCAATGCTGGCTTGCCCGCTGGCTTCGTGCTTGACAAGTCGTCTTTGGGCGAGGATGTGGCGAAGAGCGCGGGCGCTGGGCTCGCGAACGCTGCGATCGGAACTGTTGGTGCGCTTGGCGATGTCCGCAATTTCGCATCCCGTGGACTTGATGCGGCTGGCGCTAAATTCGGATTTGACCCATCAACGGTAAAAAGTATCGCCAGCAAGCTTCCCGTTGTGGGTATGGCGGCGAGCGCACCGAGTTCGGCAGATATCCGCGGCCTGACCTCAAATCCTATTCTCTCTGGCAACTATGAACCTCAGACAAGCCTGGGTGGCTATGCGAAGACTGGCGCGGAATTCCTGCCAGGTATGCTTGACCCAGAACTCGCTGCTCCCGGCGCTCTGAAGGCCGCCGGACGCCTGTTTGCAAGCCGGGTAGCTGCCCCTGCGATCGCAAGCGAGACGGCGGGGCAAGCCACGGCAGGAACGGGTGCCGAACCATATGCTCGCGTTGCGGGCGCTCTTGTTGGTGGTGGCGCGGCAGCGAAGCTGGAGAACTCACTGCGTGCTGGATCTGCGCTAAAGGCTGCAACGCCTGCGGCAGCTGATATTAAGTCCGAAGCATCGAACGCTTACGACGCGCTGACATCTCGCAATGTAGCAACGCCGCTTGCTCAATCGACGCTCGACAATCTGGCTGACGATATCACGACGACGCTCAACAATAAGGGTATCCGCCCCTCCAACGCAGGCAGCATTCATCAGGCGATTGACGAAATCCGCAGTCCGGCGACGGCAGGCGCGGCTGATGTAGCTGACCTCGTGGCTGCACGTCAGAGCATTAAGGAATTGCTCGGGAAGCCGGACACGAACAAGGCCGGCGCGTTCGTTGCGATGAACAAGATCGACCAGGCGATTGAGCAGAACGCTCCTGGAACGATGGCTAGCCTGAAGGAAGCTGACAGAAACTGGGCGGCTCTCAAAGCCAATGACGCCTTGGACAAACGCCTGACTCGCGCTGATCTTCGCGCCGCGGGCGAGCATTCCGGGATGAACGTCGGGAACAAGATTAGGCAGCAGGTCACAAACTATCTGCTGAGCAATGAGGCTCGCTATCTTTCTGCCGAGACCAAAGCCGATCTCGAAAAGATTGTCCGCGGAACAGCCAGTCAGAACACGGTTAGGTTCGTCGCCAATCTCTTGGGTGGTGGCGGCGGCCTCGGGATGTTGGCTGGCGGAACGGCTGGATATGAGGCGGGCGGAGTTCCTGGTGCGTTGGCTGGTGCCGCAGCGGGCCGAGCCTTCAAGTTTGCCAACAATCGCTCTGTCGTGAAGCAGGCTGAGCGAGCTGCGGAAGCTATCCGGCGGCGATCGCCGCTTGGCCAGAGCATGCCTTTGGCGTTGCCACCTCCGACCAGCGTTGCCTTGGCGGCGCTACGGCCGGCGCTTCTGGCGCGACCACGCGACTAGCTCGTTGCTTAGACCTGTCACGACCAGAGCCAGGATGAAGCCGATGGTCGAGGCGAGGTACGTGTTCGGCGTCCACTTCCAATAAATGTTGGACGCCATGACCGCAAATACGATCAACCCCTGAATAACGAACCACATGGCACTCGATCCTCAATATCTCGACGCGATCAAAAAATCCGAGGGATACTCGCCGGATGCGTCATGGGATTACCGACAATACAGTTCTGGCTACGGCACGAAAGCCCAGCCAGGCGATGAAAACATTCCGCAAGACCAGCGTCAGGCCGTCTACGAGCAGCGGTTCCAGAATGAAGTCACCAATGCTGCCAACAGCGTCGATAACTTCGCTCCGAACCTTCCTTCTGGCGTTCGGGCCGCGCTGACCTCGCTAACATATAATGCCGGCCCCGGTTGGCAACAGTCCGGCCTCGGACAAGCCGTCAAGGCTGGGGACTGGGACAAGGCCCAGAGCATCTTCCTGCAATACAACCATGCTGGCGGAAACGTCGATCCCGGACTCACAGCACGGCGCCAGCGCGAAGCGGCGTGGTTTGGCTCCCAGCCAACCGCTCAACCGGCAGCCGCATCAGCGAGTCCCGTAGCGGCTCCTAGCGCCCCTCTGAACATCGCGCCGCAGCAACAACCGATCTTCGCGCAAGCACCACAAGCAACTCCCCAAGCCGATACAGGTGGGACGCCTGCCCAGATGCCAGCAATCCAGCCGCTGCAGCCCGCCCAGATCTTCTACGCCCAACGTCGTAACCCTGACCTTACTAGGTTGCGCGCGTCCTTGGCCCAAGCCCCGATCTTTTCCAGAGGATAACCTGAATGGCTCTCCCGTTCTTCAATTGGTCGCGCACCGCGGCCAATAACGCTACTGCTGACTCTACGGTCAACTGGCAGGAAGGTCAGGCTCCATCGAGCGTCAACGATTCGGCTCGCGCGATGATGGCTTCTACCGCGGCATTTCGGGATGACATTTCCGGCGCGATTGTCACTGGAGGCACGTCAACAGCGTACACAGTATCAAGCTATCAGGTATTCGACACGCTGGCTCATCTTGCAGGACAGATGATTGCCTTCTCGCCGCATACGACGAATGGAGCAACAGTCACGCTCAATGTGGATGGGCTTGGTGCGAAACCGTTGCGTTCATCGCCTGGGGTTGAACTGCCCGCCGGGGTCATCATTCAAGGCACGCCATATACCGCGACTTACAACAATACGGATGGCGCATTTTACCTTCAGGGTTTCATGGGCAACCCGTACAATGTGCCGATTGCATCAGGAATGGACTATTGGGGAACAGCAGCGCCAAATAGCGCCTTTGCATTCCCATATGGTCAAGCGATTAGCCGAACTACCTATAGCGCGCTGTTCAGCATCATCAGCACGTTCTATGGCCCCGGAGATGGATCGACCACATTCAATCTGCCAGACAAACGCGGGCGCGTGTCGGCTGGGATGGATACCATGGCGGGACTTACTGCTGGGCGCCTCACGACGGCAACCCTTAACGGAAACGGAATTGGAGGCGTCGGCGGTGGTGAAACCTTTACGCTGACGACGCCAAACCTTCCGCCTTACACGCCATCTGGTTCGGTCAGCACTTCAGTGACCACCACAGTAAACGATCTCAGATTGTCTACAGGGAATAACGCGTTGTCGAGCTCGATTTCGCCCGGATCATCCACATCTGGCTCCTTTGGTTCGATAACGACGTCAGTTGTCTCATCGGCTTCGTCATCTTTCTCCGGTAATGCCCAAGGCGGAACTAGTACGCCTTTCGGCAGACTTCAGCCGACGATCACCTGCAATTACATCATTCGTATCATCTAAGTCCGCAGGAAAGCGAACTGCTCCGAGTGATATTCGCGGACCTGTTTGTTTCCCATTTTCCAGATGCCTGCATCGACAACATAGTGGGTGATGACCCAGCCCATGATGATGCCAAAGAGCGCGGCATCAATCGTGTTGTTGAAGCCAGTCCCGATCGCCGCCGATGTCTTCATGTAGACATAGGAAAGGCCAAACAAGATCGCGAAAGGCCATGCTGCGGCAATTCCGATGGCTGCGATCCAGCCGCTTTTCGATGATGGCAAATGAAGGCGGCTCGCGACGTGCGAAGGTTCTCTATAGAGCACGTACCAGAGGAACAGATAATATTGGATAGCATGCGCGGCTGCGAAGGACGCCGCGGCGCCGGGAGTGGTAAACAACAACGCCGGAAGAAAGAAGGCGCAGAGACCCAAGAAGAGACCGGTCTTGAGCAGGCTGCGATGTTCGCGGTGAGCGCGGAACGCGAAGTATCCAGCGGCTATAAAGACGATGACATAGCAGGCAACGCCAGCCCAATAGATGCCATTCAGAATCTCCGGGCGGTCAACCGGGAACTGATACCAACGCAGGCCGGCGCAGACGCCTCCGAGCCATGAGAGAGAGATGATATTGCGCTCGGTCTGAGATACGGGTCCGAGCTTCCAGCTTTGAGACAGGAAGGAATAGACGCCAATATTCTGGCGGCTGTGATGCCATTGTGCGGACAGGGCAAAGACCGCGTAGAAGTACATGCGTCCGGATGTCGAGAGCGTGGCATAAGCTATGCTCGTCGCTGCCATGATGGCGAGAGGCAGGGCATAGTAATAGACCTTGCGGATCGAGAAGATTTGTTTGTGCGCTTTACCGTCGAGGTAGAACCAGAACGTGATGAAGACATGCCCTCCGCCGAGGAAGGCGAGAGCGAGAAGACCGGGTTGCATGGCCGCCGGCGGGTTAGGCCACAGCGTATAAGCAGCGATCATGAAGATTGGCGGAGCCAGGGTCGCACAGATCAAAAGCGTCGAGAAAGTCGCGGGGGACCGTAGCTTAGGGGCGGTCGCCTTCATGGAATTTGTTCCTAGTATTGCCGGATTGCGCCTAACTTATCGCGGCACAACTGGTCCGTGCAAGATAGGTACGTGACATCAAAGACACAGTTCGAGCGATTCAACCAGCCGCCTTCGGGCGGCTTTTTCTTTTGGAGACCATATGACTGATCTTGTAGCCCTAAAGGCGGCGAATGCGGCCCGCTGGGCTAAGGCCAAGCTGACGCGGAACTTTTCCGGCGTGGCAAGCCGGCTCGTCGCTGCGAAATCTCGATATCAGGCAGTAGCGGCCAAGACCGGCGTGCCCTGGTTCTTCATCGCCGTCACCCATGAGCGGGAGGCTTCCCAGAACTGGAACACCCAGCTCGGGCAGGGCGATCCGCTCAATCAAGTCTCGACGCACGTTCCGAAGGGAAGGGGACCGTTCAAGACCTGGGAAGATGGCGCCTATGATGCCTTGGTCAACTGCGCGCCATTTGCGGCCCGGAACAAGGATTGGTCGGTTGGCGGCACGTTGACAATGCTCGAGCAGTACAACGGGCTCGGATACGCCGGGAAGGGCAAGCCATCGCCCTATATCTGGTCAGGCACCGATCAGTATGTGTCCGGCAAGTACGTGAAGGACGGCGTATACGATCCCAATGTGGTCGATCAGCAACTCGGCTGCGCAGGTTTGATCTTGGCGATGATGGCGATCGATCCAACCATCACGTTTGTAGGTGCGAAGCTCGAACCGCCAGCGGCACCAAAGCCGCCGTCTTCACCATCGATCACGTCTCCCGCCAAAGGCTCCATCGGGGCCTTTTTTGTTGACCTGTTCAAATCGCTCTTCGGAAGGAAATAAGATGCTTTGGTTGATCCTGATCGTCCCCGGTCTGTTGTGTGCGTACTTCCTGTTTCTGCGCTCGATCCTGCATAAGATTCCTGCGCTCAAGAACTTCTACGACCAAGCCGACACGTTCTGGGGCAAGGTCTGGGCTCTTGCCGGCAAGTCTCTGACCATGCTGTGGGGATACTTGCTGACAGCTATCGGCGTCGGTTTCGAACTCGTCGATAAGCTCGGTTCTGCGCTCGGGGATCCAAACCTTGATCTGAAAACTCAGGTCACGAACACCCTTCAGAACAATCCGAAGCTCCTTGGATATGCGCTGATCGGAATCTCGGTCATCACGATCCTGGCGCGCGTGCGCTCAATCGGGAAGATGTGACCGATGTGGATGACCATCCTGTCGTTCCTTGGTGGTCCTGTCATCAAGGGGCTCATCGATGCCTACCAAGCCAAGCTGAAGGCCGGCAACGTTGACAGCAAGATCGCCGCTGACCTAGCTGCTGGCGAGATCGCTGCGCAGACAGCCGAAACGCAGGCGCAGATGCAGCTGCGCACGGCCGAGATCGGGCATCCTTGGGAACCTGAAAAGCTCGCCTTCTATATCGTTCTGATCTTTTTCGCCAAGTGCGTGATCTGGGACAAGGTTCTAGGCCTTGGCACCACTGATGCACTGGGGGGTGACGTGAGTACCTGGGCCGGGATGGTGATGGGCTTCTATTTCGGAAAGCGCACCTTCGAAAATGTGGCGCGCATCATCAAGCGCTGATTGGAATGGAAATGACAGGCTTTGCCGTCGATTACAGCATCACTGTCGGCAATATGATTGAGATCGGGAGCATTCTGGTCGGCGGCCTGTTTGCCTTGGCTACCATCAAGAGCAACGTCAACTCCATCAAGATCGAGGTGAATGAGATGCAGACCGAGATCAAGAAAATCGGCGACGTTCTTATTAATCAGGCGGACCAAAATCGCAGGATCATCCACCTTGAAGAGGACGTTCGAGAGCTGCGCCATGGTCGGGGATTTGTCCAAGGGCCTCGTGGCGTCGATCGGGAGTACACGGGCACCAATGGATAGGATGAAAAAGGCAGGCGAGGCCGCTAAATGGGCGATCCTTGTGCTCTCGACGGCAATCGTCCTTCTCATCATCGCTTATCTTTCGACCGTGCACGCTGAAGAAAGGTTTGGCAGCTATTCGTGCGAGGATGCCCGTCGCGTTATCGCTGAGGTAGGCAAGGTGAGGGCGATGGCGCTTGCGATCGAGAGCGGCCTTTCCTTACGCGAGATTTGGAAAATTCGGCGAGCTTGTAAGCTCTAGCCAACCCAATCGCCGGCATGTCTGTTCCCGGCGATGCTCGGCCTGTGCTTTCAGGCCTGTTTCCTCCCAAGACTTGCCCGGCGCCTTAACCGGCGTCGGGCTTTCTTTTTGTCTTGTGGACATGCTTGGCTTAACAATGTCGCCTAGCTGTCGAATCCAAACACAATGCGCTCAGCGCCAGCCGCCTTCAGCTTCTCCAGTTCATCAAAGAAGCCGTCCCCGAGAAACGATCGGTATGTGGTCATCGTGCCACCGCCCGGTTCTGCAGTTGCCCCGCCGTTAACCCATCCGCCCGGCATCACGCGCGACACGCGACGATCCTCCATCTCGGCATCATAGTTGAAGCCCAGCAATTCCTCTATGGATAACCAGGAATGCGAGTGGTCGCCAAGCTCACACTCCTCGTACTCCGGCGTATCGTCAGGCAGGCCGCGCGGCTCGGACAATGGGGTCACGTCGGAGTAGTTGCGGACGCCAGCAAGAAATCCGAACATGCCGTAGCTTCGCCAATCGAACGGCGCTAGGCCACGGATGATCTCCCATTTGCCGTTGACCTTGCGCTCAGCGCGGCTGTGAATATCGCAACCCATTTGATCTTCCTTTCAGTCGCTGCTCAAGAACGTCGCTAAGTGGCGACCGCCGTAAGTAACTCCCGATCTTGGTCTGTCACTTCGCGCCGGAAATGCACCTTTGCCCAACCAGTACCGAATTCGACAAAGGGTTTGCTATTCTCGGTCGGAACGTGCTGCTGCCGTTCCGCCTCTAGTTCCGCGATTTGGCGACCGTACCTCGCAAGGTTTTCTTTGGCCCACTGAAGTCCGGATTGCGCTAATACCAGTTCGCAATCGATACAGCGATCCTTGAACGACTTTCCGTGTCCGCACCCCTTATTGTGCGCCATCAGATCTACCTTTCGGTTAGCCATGACGCGCCGAAGGAGGCCCATCTTCTTTTCGGCTTCCTCGGACGCTTCGATACAGGCTCGATATTTCGTCATATGTCCCAAGTCCTTTGTTGATTGCCGGACTTCCACCGGCTGTCCCCGTGGCCTTTGGGGTCTGTCTACGCCACTTGGCGTTGGTCGATACCGGGGCGTCCCGGCCGGCGCAGACTTATCGACACTCCTCGGTCAGGACGGCGGGCGGGGGTCGCATCCATCACGGATCAAATCAATGATGTCGTTGATGGCGTCGCAGGCATACTCGCGCGGGCTAGTGTATTGAATCTCGGTGCCTTCGAAGCGCTCCATCCAGCCTTCACAAACTGCAACGCAGCGATCACGCTCGGCTTCAACCCCAAGCTTCACCAGTTCGGCAAGAGACTCCGCGAATTTTGTTTCATCGATCGTCATGTCAGCGCTCCCCATTCGGGATTGGCTTAGAGCGCCAATCCATTCCTAGTTCCTCTAGCGCGGCCCGTGCTCGCATCTGAGCATCTTTGCCTGTTATCGCACGGCCATCACGACCACGCGCGATCGATCCGAGAACCTGGACCAATCGGTCAATCTTTGCGGTCTTGCGATCCACATTCTCCAGCAGCCTTTCGAGTCCTTCAGGTGCGGTCATTTACCTCTCCGGAGTATTTGCTACTGATTAACGGCTGGTAGTTGCGAAGGATGGCCAGCGCCGTTCCTTCTTGTGCCACTTGTAGGCCGCGATGATCGCGTCCCGCGCCTCGATCCGGAAGGTCTCCCAGCAGGTGCACTCGCGGGTGCCGTCCGGAAGTTCTTTGCAGATTATGCAAACATCTCCCCCGCCGTTCCTAGGCCGGCCGGCTGCCTCGCAGATGGCTTTAGCGACCTCATCAACCATTATCTCACGCTCCCGGCGTTCGCCGCTTCAATTCGCCAATATGTGAAATCGAAAACTATCGGCCCTAGTTCGATGTAGACGGTGGTCCACAGATTGTCTGGCTGCACGCAAATGCCGAACGTCCAGTTCAATAGATTGTAGTCGAAGAAAAGCGAGAGCGTTCCCGGATCGTGGGAGCGACCGAATATGGTGGCGTTCACGCGGTGCCATGTAGGCTTCATCTTGGCCTCACCCTTTCTTCAGGAGTTCGCGTAAGGGCATGTACGGAAATGGCTGATGGCGTTGCTGCGCTCGTCCAGAAACTTTTCCTTCTTCCGTTCCAGCAACAGCACATCGACGGCATACTTCACGCCGTCTTTGGTCAGCCAGTTCCAACCCTCCCACCGATCACAAAGGCCGAGCTCAACGAGCTCGCTGCGGCCGGCCTTGGACGGCATGTCGCCATCCAGGCGCGGCCCAAACATGAATAGCTTCTCCAGCACTTCACGAGCCGCGCTGGACATGCAGAAAACCTTATCTTGGATGCTCATGTCCGATCCATTGTCTGCTTGAGGCTGTTCAGATGCTGCACGAAGAGGGGAGCGATCGACTGGATTTGCGCCCTGTCGTCGGGATTGAGAGCGTCCCAAGCGTCAAGCATCGGCCCCATATAGCTCAGCGCTTCGTTCTGGCCGGCGTCGAACCCGTCACCAAATGCTTTCGCATTGTCTTCTGCCATCACTTCGCTCCCGTGGTCGGCTGGTTCTTCAGGAGCATGGCCATCATCTCGGCCGACTCCATCGCCT
>Ga0153983_1000466_pt1 | contig 10551 bp, 12 predicted proteins | sample TSGA067MetaG_FD_104693 | JGI IMG/M metagenome (GOLD analysis project Ga0153983, IMG submission 104693) | Attine ant fungus gardens microbial communities from Georgia, USA - TSGA067 MetaG | ecosystem: Host-associated > Fungi > Mycelium > Unclassified | place: USA: Georgia, Alexander Wildlife... | reverse complement strand
CCGGGAACTGTTAAATCTGAGGCTCTATCCATATGCTCCAGGCATTGGAACAATAAAAAATAAAGAAAAAGAGTGATTTCTTAAAATTAACACTTGACAAGAGGTCACTTCATAACAGGAGGAAAAATACTTTACTCAGATAATAGCAAATGGAATTTTGTATCTTCAGGATCAATAGTTGATCCTGTATTTCATCAGATGCATTATGAAAGAGGAATCCAATCCAGGTCATGGCAAAAAATACAGTAACCATGGTCAGGGTAAAATTGCTTACAATGTCAACTGGATAGGTACTATAAAAAAAGTATAAAAGAATGAAATATATAGTAATTGGCATAACCATATTTGCCGAACGCATATAGAGATGAATGTGATATTTTATTAATTTACTTATGGTTTTCATGATATATCTCCATCCTTGTATCATCTTCTATGAAGCTGCTTTCATCAATCAAAATTTTTGTCAGATTGCCGTTTGCTATTTCATAGACTTCACTGGAAATCCGATGGACTAAAAACTTTTCATGACAAGACAAAACAATGGCTGTGCCCTGGTGTCTTAATCTATTTATCAGAGAAATAAACAAATTTTGTGAATCAATATCCTGTCCGGATAAAGGCTCATCTAAAAGCAGGATGGAAGGTGTCCTTAATAAGGCCTGGATCACGGCTACTTTTTGCAATGTTCCTTTTGAAAGATGCTTCATAGGGATATTGTCCATACCTTCCATGAAAAAGGACTCAAACAATTCCTGACTTTTTCTGGAAATTTCTTTACCTTCTAATCCTTCGATGAGCCCCATATGACGGATATATTGCCTGGGAGTGAGATTTAACGGTGGGAACCGTTCGGGAATATAATTTATAAGACAGTGGAGGGGATTATTTATCGTTCCCAAAGTGGGGTTGACAAGACCTGCCATAATCTTTAATAATGTGGTTTTTCCGGAACCATTGTGTCCGGTAAGAGCAATGGAATCGCCCTTATGGATGGATAAATTGATATTTCTCAAAATCTCTTTTTTTCCATAACACTTTGTCATATCTTTTATATCCAGCAATCGTTCGTCCATTTGTATATATCCTCTGATTTCTTTTAAAATAAAACTTTACATTTGGAAAATTTCTGCATGAAAATTATAGCAAAAAAAGAGCACAATAGCAAACTTCCAACGAATTTAGAAAAAATTATGAATTTTATGCGGTTCTATGATATAATAGCCGGTAAGGAAGTACATGCAAATGCTGCTTGGAGGACAGACTATGAAAAGAGTATTAGTTAAATTAAGCGGAGAGGCATTGGCCGGATCTAATAAGATTGGATTTGATGAGACAACCGTAGCAGAGGTGGCGAAACAGGTAAAAATTCTGACGGAAGCAGGAACGGAAGTGGGTATCGTTATCGGTGGAGGAAATTTTTGGAGAGGCAGGACCAGCGAAACGATAGACCGTACAAAAGCGGACCAGATCGGAATGCTGGCGACTGTGATGAATTGCATCTATGTATCTGATATTTTTCGCTATGTTGGAATGAATACTCAGATATTCACACCTTTTGTATGCGGATCTTTTACCACATTATTTTCTAAGGATACGGTGAATGAAGCTTTTAGCAAGGGTAAGGTAGTATTTTTTGCAGGAGGAACCGGACATCCTTATTTTTCCACGGATACGGCTACGGTGCTTCGGGCAGTGGAAATAGAGGCTGAGGTGATATTATTAGCCAAAGCAATCGATGGCATTTATGACAGTGATCCCAAGGTAAATTCTCAGGCAGAAAAATATGATGAAATTTCCATTCAGGAGGTCATCAAAAAGAATTTGGCAGCAGTTGATATGACCGCATCTATTATGTGTATGGAGAACCGGATGCCGATGCTGGTATTTGGGTTAAGTGAAGAGAATAGTATTGTTAATGCTGTCAGGGGAAGATTCACAGGAACTAAAGTTACCGTATAATACAAGATTCAGGAGGGAAAAAAATGGATGAAAGAATTCAGATCTATGAGGATAAGATGACAAAAACATTAAACAATTTAATTTTAGAGATGGGTACGATTCGTGCAGGGCGCGCAAATCCCCATATCTTAGATAAGATCCAGGTGGATTATTATGGAACAATGACGCCCCTTCAGCAAGTGTCGAATATCACAGTTCCGGAAGCAAGAATGATTCAGATTCAGCCATGGGAACCTTCATTGATAAAAGTCATTGAGAAGGCGATATTGGTATCGGATTTGGGAATCAATCCGACCAATGACGGGAAGCTGATTCGTCTTTCATTTCCGGAATTAACAGAAGAGCGCAGAAAACAATTGGTAAAGGATGTTAAGAAAAAAGGTGAAAATGCAAAAGTGGCAGTACGCAATATCAGAAGAGATGCGAACGATGCACTGAAAAAATTATCAAAGTCGGATATTTCGGAAGATGAAATCAAAGAGCTGGAAGATGATGTACAGAAGATGACTGATAATTTTATCAAAGAGATTGATAAAGAAGTAGAAAATAAATCCAAAGAAATTTTAACCGTTTGATCAAAAAGAATATGGTTTTTCCCAGGGATAAGCCCGGGGAGAGGCACAGACCATGGGTCGTCTATGGGGAAAGTGCCTCTTTGCATGTGGAGAGGAGACATATATGATCGTTCCGAATCATATTGCTATTATATTGGATGGAAACGGCAGGTGGGCCATAGAAAAGAAGATGCCAAGAAGCTATGGACATGTAAAGGGTTGTGAAAATCTGGAAAATATTTGCACGATAGCGAAGGAGGTTGGTGTCAAGTATCTTACCGTATATGCGTTTTCTACTGAGAACTGGAAACGTCCTCCTCAGGAAGTGGAAGAACTTCTGCGGCTATTCCGCAATTATATGAAAAAATGCCTGAAGATCGCAAAAAAGAACCGGATGCGGGTTCGTGTGCTTGGAGACCCGTCGGCATTTGATGAGGATTTACGAGAGGGCATTCGAAAGCTGGAAGAGTTCTCCAAAGATTACAAGGAACTCTATTTTCAGATCGCATTAAATTACGGCAGCCGTGATGAGATTACAAGAGCAGTCCAAAAAATGTTAAGAGCGCAGGAAGAAGGGAAAATAAAGGCAGAAGAGATAACGCCAGAGACAATTACGGGATATCTGGATACCGCCGGAATTCCCGATCCGGATCTATTGATCCGTACCAGCGGTGAAGAGCGGTTGTCTAATTTTCTTTTATGGCAGCTGGCATATACGGAATTTTATTTTATAGATGTTCCATGGCCTGACTTTGGGAAAAAAGATTTATTAAAGGCCATTGAGAAATATAATAGCAGAGACAGACGCTATGGCGATGTCAGGAAGGAATAAAGATGTTTCGAACACGGCTGATAAGCGGAATTCTTTTAGTTATCATAGCTCTGATTACGATAACTTCCGGAGGTCTTGTATTGTTCACTACTCTTATGGGTATATCACTGATTGGTATGCAGGAATTATACAGAGCGATGGGAATACGTAGAAATACCTTTAATGCGCTGGAAATAACGGGCTATCTGGGAGCGGTTCTCTATTACTGTACTTTATTGTCCGGCTGGGGAGAGTATCGGATGATGGTTTTACTGCTGACATTGGTATGCATCATGTGTGTGTACGTGTTTACTTATCCCAGGTATCATGCAGGACAGATCATGTCGGCATATTCCGGTATTATCTATGTGGCGGTTATGCTTTCTTATATTTATCAGTTAAGGAATCTGGAGGATGGAGCATATTTGGTATGGCTTGTATTTCTAAGTTCCTGGGGCAGTGATACTTGTGCATACTGCACAGGTATGCTATTTGGAAAGCATAAAATGGCGCCGGTGTTAAGCCCCAAGAAATCTGTTGAAGGTGCCATCGGAGGAGTGGTGGGAGCAGCACTCCTTGGAGCTGTTTATGCAGCTGCTATCGACGGACATATAGGCAATTATGCACTTATCTGCGGATTCGGTTCACTGGTAGCCATGGTTGGTGATCTGGCGGCGTCCGCCATAAAGCGAAATCAGGAAATCAAAGATTATGGAACACTGATTCCCGGACATGGTGGGATTTTGGATCGCTTTGACAGCGTTATCTTCTGTGCACCATTTATTTACTTTTTATCGATTTTATTATTATAGGGAAGGGACTATATGGAGAAAATAGCAATATTAGGCTCGACCGGGTCGATTGGGACACAGACCTTGGAAGTAGCCCGTAAGAATCATGATATCGAGGTGCTTGCTCTTTGTGCAGGCAGTAATATCACATTGCTGGAACAGCAGATAAGAGAGTTTTCTCCGATCCTGGCGGTTGTCTGGGAGGAAGACAAGGCAAAAGAGCTGAAATTAAAAATAGCAGATACCAATACAAAAGTGTTAAGTGGTATGGAAGGAATGATAGCAGCTGCTATCCTGGAAGAAGTAGGGATTCTGGTTACTGCTATTGTGGGAATGATAGGGATCGTACCGACAATTGAGGCGATTAAAGCGGGGAAGGATATTGCCCTTGCCAATAAAGAAACCTTAGTAACCGCAGGCCATCTGATTATGCCTCTGGCAAAAGCGCATGATGTCCGTATCCTGCCTGTGGACAGTGAGCACAGTGCCATTTACCAGTGCATGAAGGGAGAGGCTTCATCGGCCATCAATAAGCTGCTGCTTACTGCATCCGGGGGACCTTTTCGGGGTATGAAAACTTCTGATTTGCAGACTATACAAGTAGAGGATGCATTAAAACACCCCAATTGGAACATGGGGTCAAAGATTACAATCGATTCTGCAACTATGGTGAATAAAGGTCTGGAAATGATAGAAGCGAAATGGTTGTTCGATGTAGATGTTGATCACATCCAAGTAGTTTTGCAGCCCCAAAGCATCATACATTCGATGGTAGAATTTCAGGATGGAGGTATTCTCGCCCAACTAGGGATGCCGGACATGAAACTTCCGATACAATATGCAATTTACCGCGGTGAAAGGAAATTTTTATCCGGAGCGCATCTGGATTTTGAAAAATTGACATCCATTACTTTGGAAACCCCGGATATGGAAACATTTAGAGGAATTCCGCTGGCAATTGCCGCATCAAAAACAGGAGGTTCTATGCCGACGGTATTCAATGCAGCAAATGAACGGGCAGTTCAAAAATTTCTCCATAGACAGATTGCCTTTTTAGATATTTATGCAATTATAGAAGAAGCAATGGCAAGACATATAACAGTTATGAATCCGACAATAGAAAATATACTGGAAATAGAGGAAGATACATACACGTGGATAGAAAGCAGGTGGTAGGTTGACGATTTTAATAGCATTTTTAGTATTTAGTGTAATTGTCTTATTTCATGAGCTGGGGCACTTTCTGTTGGCTAAAAAGAATAAGATCACGGTAACGGAATTCTCCCTTGGCATGGGTCCCCGCCTGTTAAGTACGGTAAAGGGAGAAACAAGGTATTCTTTAAAATTGTTGCCTTTTGGAGGCTCCTGCGTAATGGTGGGAGAAGACGATGAGGAGGATTGCGAAGGTTCCTTTAACAATGCATCGGTATGGGGAAGAATCTCCGTAGTAGCAGCCGGTCCTGTTTTTAATTTTGTTATGGCATTTCTCTTTGCTGCCATTATTATCAGTGTAATTGGTTATGATCCGCCTACGGTTTTGACGGTGGAAGAAGGCTCCCCGGCGGAAGAAGCCGGATTGCAAAGCGGTGACAGAATTACCCGTTTTCAGGGAAAGAACATTGATATTGGAAGAGATCTCTATCTGTATCTGATGCTTACAGGATTAGAAGAGCCTTCGATTGAGCTGAGTTATAAAAGAGATGGAGAGATTCATACCATACAATATGAGGCAGACAGCGAAGAAAAATATATGCTGGGTTTTTACTACAGCTCTGAGGGAGAAGCAGAAATCTCTTCCTTATCCATAAACCAGCCAATGGCCGAGGCGGGTTTGGAAGCAGGAGACATTATCACTTATGTAGATGGGAATAAAATAGCTGATGGGAAAGCTCTGGGTACTTATTTATCTGAAAATCCTTTAAGCGATCAGGCGATTACGATCGGATATCTACGAGATGGGATAGAGTACGAGGCTACTGTAACACCTCAGATGACAACGAATATAGAAATGGGATTTTCTTATAATATGGGACGGCAGAAAACGAATTTTATCGGTGTCCTGAAATACAGTGCGGTTGAAGTCAGATATCAGATCAGCAGTACTATAAAAAGTCTTGCAATGCTGATAGCAGGGGATTTTTCCGTCAATGATTTATCCGGTCCGGTCGGGATCGTAAGTGAGATAGGGAATACCTACAATGAGGCAAAATCAGAAGGTGCTGTCATAGTATGGATCAATATGCTGAACTGGGCGATTCTACTGTCGGCAAATCTGGGTGTTATGAATCTTCTGCCGATACCGGCACTTGACGGAGGAAGATTGATATTCTTGCTGATTGAGGCAGTAAGAAGAAAACCAATGAATCAAAAAATAGAAGGTATGGTTCACTTTGCGGGGTTTGTACTTCTTATGATGCTGATGGTAGTTGTTTTGTTTAATGATGTCAGAAAATTATTTTAAATGATTATCTCAAGCTTCGTACATTAGAAACGGGGCGCAGGCAAGTCTGAGAACGGCTTCCGGGAGATATCATGCCGTCAAGGTGGGGTGGATTCTGGAAGCCGTTCTCAGACTTGCCTGCGCCCCGTTTCTAATGTACGAAGCTTGGGTGATTATGAATAAAAATATCTGGAGCAGTGTGTTATCACTACTTATAACACACTGCTCCAGATATTTTTATAGTTTTGGTTAAAATTCTATGGATTCAATTCTGCAATACGTGTAACAGCAACATAAATTGCCTGGATCCGATACCAGGTTCGATAGTCTACAATTCCTGTCACCGGCAATGAAAATACACGCTGGAATTCCCGAACGGCATTTTGTGTGGCTTCACCATAGATTCCGTCCGCCGCAATTGACGGAATCGCACTATATACGTTACTGACAGCATTTAACTGTTCTTGTATTTGCTGAACCTTTTCTCCGCTGGAGCCGATATCCAGACTGGCTCCCGGCCAGGAAATAGGGATGCCGGAGATTTCTTCAGCCGTGTTAATGTACATATTATCACCATAATAATGCCGGAGAATATCGATGGTATTGTAGTTTTGATCGCCCAGATTTTTTGAGCCCCACTGAGTCATCCAATCAGGGCACTGCACCTGTCTTCCGTCACAATATTGTGTTAAAATCGGCTGTCTCACATTCGGTCTTGACAAATAATTACTGAATACCTCATCTACTACATCGGATATAGAATTAAAAATATTACGTCCATAGATAAACTTGTGGTCGAATGCGGTAGAAGAGGTGATGGTATAGTCATATCCTTGATTCCGATACCATTCTGTGTAGACACGGTTTAAGGTAAAAGACATAATGGCCAATATATTTGCCCGGATTGTATTCGCCGGCCAAGTGGCATAAATCTCGCTGGAAGCTACATTTTTGATGTAGTCGTTGTAACGTATATAGTAATTGGGAGCAGTCGCATCGTCAGGAGAGCCGTCATGAACGACTACAAATTCAGGGATGACCACCCGGCTTAATACAATCTCGCCGGTTTGAGGAATGGGTTTTATTTCTGTTTCCTCTATTTTCGGAGGATATTGCCCGTACAAGGTATGAGGCGGTATTACGATATTCTGAAAATTACCCTCAGCTGCCAGAGGATTCATTTGTACCGGTTGTGTTGTTGAGGTTTCAGGCAGAACTTCCGTGCCGGCGATGTCGGCCGGATCAAAACCTTCCGCATTGACCCGGATCGTATATTCCGCATAAGGCTGATTTTCGGTTGGCACCATACTATATTCTAAAGGAGGTGCCGGCAGTTCTATTTCTTCTGTCATTCCTGACGAATCAGTTGTCAATTCTTCGATTGGTGATTCAGGGTCTCCGGTATAGGAAATGGAAACCTTGGCATTTTCAATGGGAAGATTTTGCATAGATTGTACGGTAACCTTAAGCCGCCCATAATCTACCTGATTATTCTGCGTAGCTCGCATATGTGAATCATACATAAAGGACCTCTTGTCAAATTTTATTCATTCTATTATATATATGAAAAGCATTTATGAAATGATTACAAAAATACAGTATTTCTCAATATTTGTATAAATAAGGAACAGAAAAGAAAGACTATAAAAAAAGGAGAACGCATTATGATGAAACAGTTGGCAGCAGCGATAGGGACAATTCTTATATCTGTTTCTATGTTGGCGGGTTGTGGCTCGGGCAATCCTGAGACGACGGCAGACAATGCTGAAATTACGGTAGTGTCCCGTGAAGAAGGCTCAGGGACAAGAGGCGCTTTCGTTGAATTATTTGGTATGGAGGTGGATTCCATAACAGAAGATGCGCAGATTACGAATAGTACCTCAGTTGTGATGATCACGATAGCGGGCAATCCGGATGCGGTTGGTTATATATCCCTTGGATCTTTGAATGATACTGTAAAAGCAGTTACGATCGATGGCGTAAAAGCAACGAAAGAAACGATTAAGAGCGGTGCATACAAAATTTCCCGTCCATTTATTATTGTAACAAAAAGTGAACTTAGCGAAACTGCCGGAGATTTTATCGATTTTATAATGAGCAGGGAAGGGCAGACGATAGTTGAAAAAAGAGGCTATGTTTCCGTAAATGACAATGCTAAATCCTATGCAGGAAATGCCCCGGCCGGGAAAATAGTGATAGCAGGATCTTCCTCAGTAACACCGGTTATGGAATCCTTAAAGGAAGCGTATTTGGATATCAATACCGATGCAGTGATTGAAATTCAGCAGAGTGACTCTACTACGGGGATTGCTTCCGTTGCCAGTGGAATCTGCGACATTGGGATGGTTTCCCGTGAACTAAAAGATGCTGAAACAGATGAGGGATTACAAGTTACAAAAATTGCATTAGATGGTCTTGCGGTTATTGTTAATAAAAATAATAAGATAAATGATATGGCAGCGAATGAGGTAGCATCTGTTTATTGCGGTGATACAAAATTATGGAGTGATGTGAAATAATATGAAAGATACAAAAGAAACAATTATGAGATTCGTGTTCTTAATTTCTGCCTGCGTTTCTATTCTGGCGGTTACTCTGATTTGTGTGTTTTTATTTGCAAATGGGGTACCGGCGATTGGAGAGATAGGAGTTTTCGACTTTTTATTAGGAAGGACATGGAAACCCAGCAGTGATCTTTATGGAATTTTTCCTATGATATTGGGAAGTATTTATGTTACGGCAGGTGCTATTTTAATCGGGGTTCCCGTTGGAATTCTAACGGCTGTATTTCTGGCAGAATCTTGTCCTAAATGGCTGTACCGGATAGTAAAGCCTATGGTGGAACTCTTAGCAGGAATTCCGTCCGTCGTGTACGGCTTTTTCGGGCTGGTAGTTTTAGTACCGTTTGTACGCAATACCTTTGGAGCGCGTTTTGGAGGAAGCGGAAGCAGCATTTTTACCGCATCGCTCTTATTGGGAGTGATGATATTGCCTACGATTATCGGAATCTCCGAGTCTGCTATCAGAGCTGTTCCTACATATTATTATGAGGGTTCGCTGGCTCTTGGGGCAACGCATGAAAGAAGTGTTTTCTTTGCCGTGCTGCCTGCGGCAAAATCAGGTATCATGTCCGCCATTGTATTGGGTATAGGAAGGGCAATCGGTGAAACCATGGCAGTCATTATGGTTGCCGGTAATCAAGCTCGTATGCCCAAAGGTATTTTTGAGGGAATCAGGACTTTGACCGCTAATATTGTAATCGAAATGGGGTATGCCACAGGACTTCACAGGGGAGCACTGGTTGGCACAGGAGTCGTTTTATTTGTATTTATTCTGATTATTAACTTACTATTTTCGATTCTGAAAAGAAAGGAGAAAGCATGAAGGTTATCAATAAACAGACAGCCCGGCAGAAAATAAAATCCTATACAGCAAATCCTTTTTCGTTCGTGTTAGCTCTTTTGGTAATGGCAGGAGCTGCAATTACCGTTTTCTCACTGGCGTTTCTGATAGGGTATATTTTATCCAAAGGAATCCCAAACTTGACGCCTGAATTATTTGCACTGACTTATACTTCGGAAAATGTTTCCCTGCTTCCGGCGCTTATAAATACGCTGCTTATGACATTGTTAGCCTTGACAATTGCCGGACCGACAGCAATTTTTGCGGCCATTTATCTGGTCGAATATGCAAAGCGGGGAAACAAGCTTGTCACCGTAATGCGAATTACAGCTGAGACACTGACAGGGATTCCTTCTATTGTATATGGCTTATTTGGACTGTTGTTTTTTGTTACGACCCTGAAATGGGGATTTTCCATGCTGGCAGGTGCTTTTACGTTAGCGATTATGATTTTACCTGTAATTATGCGGACAACGGAAGAAGCGTTAAAGGCAGTACCGGATACCTTCCGGGAAGGAAGCTTCGGACTGGGAGCAGGAAGGCTCCGTACAGTATTTCGGATTGTACTGCCCTCGGCAGCACCGGGAATATTTG
>Ga0153983_1000465_pt1 | contig 10557 bp, 8 predicted proteins | sample TSGA067MetaG_FD_104693 | JGI IMG/M metagenome (GOLD analysis project Ga0153983, IMG submission 104693) | Attine ant fungus gardens microbial communities from Georgia, USA - TSGA067 MetaG | ecosystem: Host-associated > Fungi > Mycelium > Unclassified | place: USA: Georgia, Alexander Wildlife... | reverse complement strand
CAACAATTCCGGCCTCCTGAAATATGCAACCACACATGCGACAGCAGATTGAGGCACAGCGCATGAGCTGAGACCAAGGTTGTTCCCCATTTTGTTGTCAAACCTCTTCTACTCCAGAGTAACTCTACTTTACTCCAGGTTACTCCATTCCTGTTCTGCATGTTCCTGACACAGACTACTAGACTAGGTAAGGGCAGTAGTGTCACAATGTGAGACAAACATATATCTTAGGGATTCTATTATGGTAAGACTGACCTCAAGTGGATTTATTAAAAATACTCTTTCAGTTTCTTTTGGTTATTTGAGTGTTCTCCCCTCCATTTGCCTCTTTTTCTAAAAGCTCTCTTTCTTATTTGATCATCTCCCCAGTACCTACTTGTTAGCGCACAATTGTGAAACATTTCAGAGATTCTGTTCTCTTACTTGTCTTCATCTTTATATTGTGATCAATTTCCTTTAATCCCTATCAATGTCACAAGTATCACATATCATAGTCATAAGTTAGATGAAATCACATAATAAGGTCACATGATGACCATGGGAAGGTAGTGCACAGACCATGTAGTAGTTATATAAGTAGTGTAGAAAATCTAATGGAAACTCTATCAAGTTCTCCTTGTTAACTCAGATTTGGAGTGAATTTAAGTTGTCTTGGCTAAAGTCTTACATTTTTACTGTTTCTTCTACACTTTCTTGCTTTTCCAAGTTCCAGTTTCCTTCTGTTGTATTTGCAATGCTATCTTTGAGAGGACTTGTCCTTCTAATTCTTGCCATAATTAGCTATCAGCAATGATGGCTCAGATCTGATGGTAACTGTGATTAATATAGAACTGCTGGCCACTGAGATACGACATCATTCTGTTGAAAGTAAGTCTCTAAAGTTCCTTTTTGCTCTTGAGAGCACTCTAGAAGAGAGTTCTGTTATAAATCTAGTATAAGAAGCCTGGGCAAATTTTTATAAGGTCTCTGTAGTGGTGGTCACAGCCACTACCCTGCTACTCAAGTGGTATGCTCAAGTCCATGACAGGGCTTCTAATGGTTATCTCTGGGGACCAAACTCATCTCTCGAGCTAGTTATTATCATTATTAAGATAGAAAGATATCACTTTATTCTGCCTAAATGACTGTCTGGCATGATACTGTGGGAAAGTAAACGAGTTCTGAGAGGAGAGTGGTCTTCAGATTTAGAGTAGTTTTCAAGGTAAAAAGTTAAGTTCTATTCTTGTGTCATTTTTACTATTTTGTATAATTAATTACTTAATGAATTGAAAAATAATAAGAAAATCAAAAGAAACTAAATGAATAACAAATCAATTAATAGAAATAGAAATAGAAAGGAAATAGTAAAGCATATTACATAGATAGCCCAATTGCTACCCCCATACCTCCCCCTTTCTTTCTAAGATGACATCTATGTTATCTACTGTCCTTTCCTCCTCTATTTCTTTCAACTCCTTCCAATCAACAAACTCTGTAATTTCCAGGCATTTTTGAGATCGAGCTTGATATGGGATAAGACAAAAAGCTGTAAATTTGAGATATGAGATAGCTCCATCAACCTCTGATAAAATATATGTGCCATTTTGTAGCCAAGTAACCACCACCATAGGCCCAAAATAACAAGGTTTACACTTCCAGCCAATATCGGGCTCTATCTTCTTGTTCAAAACTAAGATGAGTTCTCCTGCCTTGAAGTCATAGTTGACAATATGATTAATATTTTTCCTCTCGAATTCCTGTGTAGAAGCATAACAAGTAGCCAGTACACGATCATGGATCTTAGCTAAGTCTTCATCACATTTCTAGAGTATGCGAGCATGGATAACAAGAAGACTGGCTGTTAATAATTGCTTGAAAAATTTTGCTGTGAGGAAAGTGGCCTCTGTGATATCAAATGAGAGCAACAGTTTGACTCCATGGACAGCATAGAAGGGAGTCATACCAGTGGACTTGCGAGTAGTGACACGATTAGTCCAGAAAACATATGGTGCATGCTTGTACCACTTCTTTATGTTTCTATGACATATTTTGACTAAACTGTCCCTGATTGTCCAGTGCGTGGTTTCAACGACTCCATTAGCCTGCAAGTTGTAGGCTAAGATCCTAATATGGTGAATGTGGTAACGTATAGCAATCTAGTCTAATGTGGCCATGAAGGCAGAGCCATTATCTGTCACAATTTCTTCAAGTTCTTCCTAGTAGCACAAAATCTCCTCAAAGAGAAATTGCCCCAGGGTTCTATTTGTTTTGCAAGTAAGCACACACCATTCAGGCCAGCCAGTCAGTGAATCTCTAGCCTGTACAATATATTTGTACCCATAGGACGGTGGCATGTGTAGTGTATTAATATAAGCCTTGCAAAATAATGGAGCTGGGATCTGAACTGTCAGCAGAAAGACTACTTGTTTGAAGAATAATATTTGATATTGGTAGCATGTCGAAATGATCCACTGCACGTCTGTGTTAATAGTCAGCCACTAGAAGCAATCCCCAAGTGTGTGTTGCGTTGCATAGAATCCCTTGTGACCTAACTGATCATGTGACTCTTTTAATAGTTGATAACGCATCCTTTTTTCCTTTACCACCTGTTGATGTCTGCCTTTCTGCTCTCGTTGCCACAATTTGCCACCTTGAAGAAAGAATTTCCTAGTGTGTCAGAGGAATTGCAACTTAGTCTTCTTGGTGAGTCCTTCAGGTAGCTTCAATGTGTTAAGAAAACTTCTAATCTCCTTTATTTCTTTCTCCCTTCTACTTGTCTTTCTTTCTTTCTTTCTCGATTGCATAAGCTCATTCCATCCTTCTGACCTCTCCTTCTTTCTTTCTAAGATGGTGTCCTCATCATCTACCATCTTTTCCCCTGTCACCAAAACTGATACTTCTCCTTTTTTCTCCAATTACCTTGCCACCCACATTTCACAAGCAATAACCTCATCCACCCAGTCCTCTGCTTTCTCTATTCCTTTTCCTTCTTCCTCTCCTTTATTCTCAGCTGCTTTTCTCCTTGACAGTCCATCTGGCCCCCTATGCTTCACTCTCAGTACATGTACCAACTCAAAGTCAAACATCAATATGGCTACGATCCACCTGTTCATTGTAGCATTTAGGTATAAATCTAGCTTGTTCAACATACCCTTAATGTATTGTGCGTCCACCTCCACTACTAACTACTGATGGGGATCAAAAGATTTGATCATAAAACAAAGGTGAAAACAAGGTCAGAGAGGTAAAATCTCCAAACTGCTTCACAATTGTGCACTAAACAAGTAGACACTGGGAAGATAGATCAAATAATAGAGAGCTTACTAAAGGTAAATGTCCTAAGAATAACCAAAACATATCAAATAGAAACCTAAGAAGAAAAGAACTGTTTTTAGTATCCACTCAAGAGAACTCTTACTATAATAGGATTCCTAAGGTATGCATTCATCTCGCGCTGTGACACTACTGCCCTTACCTAGTTTAGTAGCCTAGCTCGCTGTTGATACAGCAGCACTACCTAGAACTCCTGTGCCATTGTGTGGGCTCTTCTTTAGCTGACCGTACAACTGAAAGCCAACTCCAATGACCCATAGTGTAAGGGCAACTGGACACAAGACTCCAGGAGAATCCTCAGTTGTATTACAGATTGTAGTTAGGGTACAACTCACCTCCAGGAGAATCCTCAGAGATTAGGATGAGGCTCCTGGAGGGGTCTTTTACATTATATACATCCCTTAGTGTCAGGGTTAGCAGGATCAGAGCTAAACTAGTGTGTTTAAGTATTACTAGTTAAACAGGCTAAGGTAACTCTGGAATGTTGTCATGCCGTTCAGGGGTAGAAATGGAGATATCCTCTTACATTCACCCTCTCTTCAAGATTGCTATGTCTCAGAGCAATGGACTTCGGATAAAAGATGTTGTCGAACTCCGCATGTCGGATGTGTCTCAGAGCTCCAGGGTGTTTGCGATGGAACTCTGTCGTGAGTTCTGGTGCAGAGACTTCGGAGGCAGACCCCCAGGAATTGTGTTCATGGCCGTATCCTTTCCACTTAATGAGATACTGGAATCTTCTCCGGTACCAACGACTGTCGAGTATCTCCTCTACTTCCCACTCTGCTTCTCTGTCGATGATTATAGGCAGTGGGTGATCTTCCATTTTCCATCCTGTGATCGGGTCATCTGGAGCTGGAGTAAGCTTTACTACATTGAATACTGGGTGGAGTTGCTTCATCCGGTGTGGCAGCTTTAGGTAATAGGCGATAGGTCCGATCCTCCGTTCCACTACAAAGGGGCCAAGCTGTCGGTGCGAGAGTTTCTGCAAAGGGCGCGTAGTCCGGATATCCGATGCGTCGAGGAAGACTTTGTCGCCAGGGTTAAACACCAGGGCCGGAGTTCTGCGTCGGTTGTAATACCTCTTCATGTCGTCCTGTGCCTTATGGATCGCGGATTTGGCTTCGTCAATTGCTGTTCTCATTCTTTCCATGAACTTGTTGACTGTCTCTAGACCAGAAGGGTTCTGCCAGGGTTCGAAGCCCATATAAGGGAGTCGTCTAGTGTCGAGCAAAAACGGAGGCTGTTGGGTAGTGGAGTGGACGTGATTGTTGTGCTGGAACTCCGCCATGGGTAATAGGTCATACCAATTGTCTTGCCTCTTCTTCATGAAGAGCCAGAGGTACTGGTCCAACTCCTGGTTAACACGCTCTGTCTGTCTATTGGTTTGAGGGTGCCAGGCTGTAGAAGATGCCAACTTTATTCCTAACAAACGGTAAAGTTCTCTAGTGAAACGAGCTACAAACTGAGGTCCACAGTCTGAGATTATGCCCTTTGGAAGACTGTGGAGCTTCCAGACTTGGTGTAAGAAAAGCCTGGCTGCTCTTTCTGCTGTCACCATCATGTGTACTTGCCTCCCAAGGTATCAACATGAGCTCTGGTTTGATTCTCCTTTGCTTAATGTCTTTATTATATGGTAGTACATTCTGAGGATATAGAAAGGGTTCTAGAGTAAACTCTAATCAAGAATTCGTTGTTATAAAGTATATCAAATGTTATCTTCCGTGGAAAATTCACTTGTGGTATAATAACGACATGTTAGTTGAGATGAAGAAGCGCCACACTTACCTAAGCACAACTTGTATATTAAACTATAGTAATACACAATATAACAATGGCACTGGAGGCTTGGTACTCATCATCATTAACAGATTTGAAAGAGCCATCTGCTTGGTGTGCTTTACCACCATACTTTCCTCAACCACACTTTTTTTTTGCTACTAGGAGGAATCCCCTTGTGACTGCTACTGCTTATCCTGGGGATTTTTCTTCCAAGAGAGAGGACAATCACCTCTAGAAATACCTGAGTAATGAGCAGTATGAGCACTGGTTGATCTTTGGGAGAACTCAGACTGAATAGCTGAGCTCACAAAATCCCAAGTCAACTGGGTGAGTGAGGTCTAGGAAGTGAGGATAGAGATGGCCAAGTTATCTCAAGATTAAGGGATAGCAGATAAAAGTGTTATTGCACAAATGAGAGAGGGAACATTACATTTTTTTCTCTCTAGCCTAGTATAGAGAGTATCGAGTTCTGCAATCTAGGGAGCAGGGTTGCTATTCCCAGAAATCTAGAAATGTCTAGTGTGCTGATAGTCTGCAAAAATAGAAGCAGGCCTAGGAAAGCCATACTTATTGCGCAAATAGTTCTAGAGAGACTCTGTATTCTCTTTTCTATGTATAAGGATATTATGAGCTAGGAATGAGTTTATTATCCCAAGAGCCTAAGAGTTAAGGCTGTTGCATCTAGCGCACTCATCTTGATCTGTAATAAAAGGGATAGTGGAGGAAATGAGCATATCCTTGGCATTATAAGGAGAACCAGGCATAGTGATCATGGCAAGACAGGACTGCACATTGATTGCCCAGAATAGGTAAACAGAAGGGCCAAAGAGATGAGGAATGGTGGAGATTAAACTTGTCATAGCTATTATTAAGAAATCAGCTTAGTTCAGGGAGCAGATGCAGCAATGAATGCACAGCACTTTATCCTAAACAGCTATGGGCTATAGCATCTGCAAAGGAGCAGAGGATCCTGTGGGCATGTAGAGGATTTAACAGAGAGATCATCTCAATTTCCCCTATAGGTCAGCAAGCCAGTCAAGTCCTTTTCATCAACTGAGGTAGCTTGAGAGTGCCAAAGGAGATCAGGGCAAACTGGGGCCCATAACCTGTTAGAAGGATAGAGAGTAGCAATTATAGTGGAGACAAATAATAGCCTACTTACCGAGTTATCCAACAGATAATAATAGACAGCCTGATAGGAAAGAGAGATCTTGAGAGAAGCAGAGCAGTTTGTGACATGGCAGTTGAGACAAAGAAGCGCCGCGCTTACCTAAGCACGACTTGTATATTAAACTATAGTAATACACAATATAATAATTTATTTAACACTTCCTTTTATCTCTGTCCTTTCTACAACAATATCCTGGGCTTATGGATATTCAGGATTAAGTAAATCATAAACATTAGCTCACTGTATTATGTCTGAGAACCCTGGTTTCACCCAAGCTCCACTTCAACATGTGCAGCTTGGGATCTTCTACTATCAAGAATGTGAATATTCAAGTTACTGCAAAATCCACTATTCCTCCTCTTGTTTCATACTCGTCTCAATATTAGGCAGATCATCTTGTTAACACTCTGTCCAATGAAATGTTGATGGAAGCAGTGAGGTTTGTGATATATGAGAAGTTATTGTTCTGGTTGGAGGCGATAAGCCTATTAGGTAAGACATATGAAGTGTCTTTAATTCTGAGAAGGATTTTAGCTTCAAAGGTATGTCTCTAGTTCATTTCCTGCAATACATCTCTAATGTTGGCTGGCAAGACATTCAACCCTGATAACAAACTGATGATGTTCATTTGCAATGCTCTTTGATTCATTTTTGCATTTATCATCCCAATCTCTCAATCTGTCTCTCAAATCTATGTTTCTTCTCTCTCATTTGTGCCTGAACAATCTCTTGTTACCACCAAATTCCATTCGGGGTTTCCCAACACTATTGTGGTCACTGAAGAGAAACCTAGTCAATGGCCAATGACAGTATTCACTGCAGAGCACCACAAGGATTGTGTGCACCATCTAGTCTTTTCACCTGATGAGAGCACCTTTGCTTCCATATCATTTGGAACTATATGTGTCTGTGACTTTGAAACTGATCATTGCATTTCAGGCTCATTTCAGCTGTAACAAAGATAGATTGCACAGGTAATGTTAGAACAGAATAAGGTATATATTTGAATCACTAGGATCCAGATAAGAAGGCTGAATCCTAAGGGGGACAATACATGACTTTTATACTAAAAAACTGTAGACACGTATCTATGCTACCAATAATGTACATAAAATGACCATATTTGAGTCAATAGAAACAAAACAAATTCATTCTCAACAACAACGACTTGCTGCCTAGACAACCTTGTTTCAACAAGCTGCCTTATAATGTGCACTTATATTGGGCCTGCTTCAGTCCTGGTAGGAGACGTATTCTAATTGAATTCGAACCTTATGCAGTAGTCTTGGACATTGGGACGGGTAAGAAGCAGTTTCGGATCGAGGGCTTGGATTTCATCTTTATTCAGGGTGGCAAAAGAATTGCATCAACAGATGGGATGGATAAAGATAAAGCTAGAGATGAAACTCGGATTGTGGTCAAGTTGTGGGATGGTAGCAATGGTGCCCTGATATCCAACAGGTTGTTCGAGGTGAATGATGTTGCCAACACTCAATTTTCTCCTGATGGGCATTCTCTGGCTGTATCAAGGAAGTCTGAGAGTGTGATTGAATTATAGAGTGTGGAAGATGGCAGGGATCCCCGACAATTCTTGTATCCTCCTGGAGATCTGTGACGCAGCAAAATAAATTGAGCGCAAGGGAAAAGAGGGAAAGATAGAAAGACTTATTAAAATGTAACTACAATCCCATATTTATATGTAAATATCTAAAACAAATGCTCCAGCAAGTGGAGTTTCCAAGACAACTCGATGTCATTCAATAACAAGGGTTTCATTTCGCGACAATCTGGAATCACTAGTCTTTTCTCCAACCAGTGACTCTTTGATGGCTGTATCTCAGGGAGGAGATATCATCTATCTTTGGCAACTGGACACACAAGAAATGGCATCCTTCAGCCATAGTTTCCCCTATGACTCTTGTGTCATTCATTCACCCCTCACCAACTACCTGTTTATCCAACGAGATTTCACAGTGGAGATATGGGACATCTCTGTGGCCGGCTCAAAACTAATCTGGGAGACAAATCCTCCAGCCACTTCACCTATATGTAGTATTTGTCCATCACAGGATGGCCACAGGATTTTAGTTGGATGTTAAGATGGAAGTGTGAGGATGTGGGAACTGGACCTGGAGAATTTGGCGATGAATCAGGCTGACACTATGGACACTCAAGCCAATGCCAATACGCCAGAATTCATTGCATTCTCACGATCTGGAAACATGGTGGCTACGAGATCAGGGAAATCTCATATTGAATTGTTGGATACAACTACTGGGGAAGTTGTATCGCATACGGATATTGACGATGACGTGGAGATTGCATTCTCCCCCGATGAGGATCAAGTAGCGTTTTTGTCTGAATCTCGCATCACCATATGCGATACAGTGCACCCGGATAATTGCGTCTCATTCAACCCCTGGTCGAGCAAAGATGTCCTGATTTGGGAGGTTGCCTTCCAAACAAGCAACGACCTGGTTATATGCGCCTCAGATGATGACTCAGCATTAGTGCATCGGCAGGATCCCGCAGGTTTCGAATGCACGTATTCTTTAGACTTCAAGGTGGAAGTGTGGTACCTACACCTGGCACCTGATGGTTTGACCGTCGTCATCGTGCCTTTCTCTTCCTCTTCCTCTGCCAAATGCTATTCATGGGATCATGATACTGCTCAATTTCATCCTATTGACTTTGTTGACAATCCAGTGGATATTCATGCGCCTGAGTACTCACCTGATGGGAGACTCTTTGCATGCTGGTCTCTCCATGACTCTCACGTCCGAGCCTGGGACACACGAACCGGCCGACTCGTTTCCAAGTTTCCAACGTCCTGGGTGGATGCAATGGCCCTCTCACCTACTCTGATTGAACATTCCCCTAGCGACAGGCTCATCGCTCTTTGGTTTAAAGACGAGAACACAATACATCTCCTTCATGTCTATACCGGCCATCTGTACGCTAAAATTTTGGGTCCAGGAAGCGCAGACATGGTGTTTATACAAGATGGAACAAAGTTGGCGCAGTATTCCCGTCACTTTGGCTTGAGAATATGGGACATAGCGGATCTCGCAGATGAGCACTGGAATTCCACTCATGGATATGAGCTCATGACTTGCGACATGACAGATGGATGGGTAGTGGGTCGGGACGATGAGCCACTGTTTTGGGTCCCAGTCGAGCACAGGAAGAGTCTATGTGTGCTGCTGCCTGGAGTAGTACTTGGGATACCCAGAAAGAAGGAAACGGTCGTGGACCTCTCAACCTCAAGGCTTGGGAGAAAGTGGACGGAATGTATTGACAACGAGTGGTTGAGAGAAGTCGAGCGAAAGGGGAGGGAGATGGGAAACGTGTTAGAAAAGTACGTCTTGTCCTCAGCTCAAGTATTTGGAGATGTTGAAATGGATAGGTGAATTGGAAAGTAGGACGAGCCCCATGAGCTGCTCTATTTGAGTTGTTGTTCGTCTCTCTCGAAACATGTTTTTGCTTGAGATCTAATTTCCCGGACTATTTCCTGTACCAAAACCTCTGTCGAAGTAATTAAAATGAATTAGTAGTTGTTCCAGCTGGGAAGGAAGGAGGGCGCATATGGACAAGGACTCTCAGCAGACGAAAACTAGTGTCAGGGCTGAGTTGGGGAGAAATCAGGAAGGGCGAACGAGATGAAAATTAGTCATGTATCAAGAACGAGAGTGTGTCATAAGCTTACTACTTTCATGAGGCCGAACAGAGAGACTTGGTAATGAAGAACGTCGGCGACAAGGATGAGCAGACAGAACTGGAGGGCTGGGATGAACTTAGTGTGGAACCCAGTCCCAAGCATGCCACATAGTGTGTGTGTGATTTGAGTGGTCCTACATCTGCTCAGCCACCATCTTTCTCCAGACATATAATCCCCGTCAACAGCGACATTGGCAACGCTCTCATTGACCTCGTCAACTACCCTAATGCCCTTCTTGTCATCGTCTCCCTCTCCCAGCCCTCACAGAGTGGAGCAGAGCAGCACAAGTCCTTGGCATCACAAAGCTTCCAACACGCAGCTCGAACCACGTCTGTTCCATCTTCCCCTTCGTCCATTTGAAACCCCTCCACCCTCGCCCCCACCATCCTCTTCTCTCCCATTCCTACCCTCTTTCCAATATCTCCCCGCTAATAAAACAAAACAGGCTGTTCCGAGACTTCTCGACAGGCTTGCTCGTGGTGCCCTCCAACCAGCTAGGAAATAAGGTTACATCAACATCGCAACCATTCTTCGGACACATAGCCGATGCTCGCACCCTCTGGATAGTCGACCTCCT
>Ga0153983_1000464_pt1 | contig 10557 bp, 9 predicted proteins | sample TSGA067MetaG_FD_104693 | JGI IMG/M metagenome (GOLD analysis project Ga0153983, IMG submission 104693) | Attine ant fungus gardens microbial communities from Georgia, USA - TSGA067 MetaG | ecosystem: Host-associated > Fungi > Mycelium > Unclassified | place: USA: Georgia, Alexander Wildlife... | reverse complement strand
TTAAATAAGAAAAGCTATAGAGAGAGAGAGAAGGGAAAGTAGAAAATAGGGAGAAAATATAGAAGAGGAGGAGATGCAAAAGAAACTAGGTGACAAAAGCTGTGCTTTTACTCCAAGGAGTCATGCCACAATGGGACCTTATCCACTATCAAAGCTAAATGCTTCAGGGTTGTCTGCAAGAAAGTGGACGAAGCTGTTAATGATGATGTTGCATGGACTTTAGCCAAGACAACTTAAATCTACTTCAAGAAAGTTGACAAGAAGAACTCAATAGAGTTCTCATTTGATTTTGTACACTACTTATACATTTTACTTCAGTGGCTATGCAACATCCTTCCATGGTCCTCATGTTATTCCTGTCATGTGTTTACCTCATCACATGTTGTGACTGTGACTGTGACTGATGTCATGCTTTGTGACTATGTGACTGTCATATGATGCTTTTCCATGCTCCACCTTAGTAATGATCTAACTAAATAAAACAAAACAAAACAAAAAGAAAAATAGAAAATGACTTAGCCATTTTGCCAAGTCATGATATTATGCCTGTTGCATTCCATGACAATGTGTTCTTGGGTTTGAACCTCAGCTTCACCACAAGGGTAGCTGGTGGGGAGGTGAGGGAAGAATCTCTGTCTGTATTCTCTGATGGGGGCATGATCAGTAGTCATGCAGGTGAAGTGAGCACATAGTAAGTTGGTGAAACCTATGATAGAGAGCCATGATCCACCCTTAGTGTATGTTGGTTTGATGACTCTTTGCTTTTTGTTTTCAAAGTTTAGAAAGTAATAGCCTTTTTTGAGGCTATTGGCAAAAGACATTTGCCATTTGCAAAGGGTGTTGTCACACTTTTTCTTTTTGCTTAATAAATATGACTCCTTGCTAGGAAATGTAGGGTTACATGTGCTTGCTTTGACTTGGTCATCAACAAGTTTATGTCTGGGCCATTCTGCTTTGCTGGAGCAATACCAGAAGTGAATTTTGTTCCTGCCATCTTTGCTGAGGAAGGTTTTGGCTATAGAGGCTAGGAGAATAAATATGTTCTGAAGGGGATTGACTTTAGACTTCAGGATTTTTCTCACTACAGCAATGGAGTCAGTGATAACAGTAATGTTGTGGATGTTGTCTATTTCCATTGTAGGGATGAGGCCAGTGCAAATGGCCATGAGTTCCACTTTAATAGGTATAATGTTTACAGAATAGACTTGTAACTGTTTAATGACAGAGTTATCAGCCCAGACATGTACTGCTGCTGTAGCAACATGAGATTTTTTGATACTTCCATCAGTAATGACAGCTGTGCTGTTGTGGTTTTTTTGAGATGACCTGAAGGCGAGGTTAAGACTTTGAAGATATTGGTGAAGGTCCTCATTAGAAGAAGAAGGAGAGTGAAAGCTAATTCTACTAGAGAAATGATCAACTATTTGAGAACCAGGAGAAAAGAGAGGATGGAGAGAGTTGAAGCAGCTTCTAATGCTGTTGAGATGCTCATTGACGTCCTTGATAGGGCTCTTGAGATTGGCTTGTTGTTTCATAGTGAGTTTGGAAGTTGCAGTTCTGCAAGGGATTTGATTCTTAGTATGTTGAGAATTTAGTAAAGAGTTGATAGTATGTGAAGAAGGAATAGAAGCATAGTGTAGGTGGTGCCTGCCATTTAGTTTGCAAAGGTGTAGAGTAATGGAAATGAGGCCTGCAATAGCTTCAACACCTTCAGATAGAGAAGGTACCTGTGATCCAGAGGACTACTCTTTGCTGCATTTTCTTTAATTCAGTAATGTTTTTGATAATAGGGGTGCCTTTGAAGAACCATAGCTGAAACCTGTACAAGACAATTGTCATGACTTGGCAAAACAGCTAAGTCATTATTTATATTTACTTTTCTTTTTCTTTTCTTTTGGACTTACTACATAGGAAGAAGTGTGGGAAAGTGTCACAAGTCACAGGGTCACATCACATGGTGTCATATGAGGGTGTGGGAAAATAGTGCACAGACCATGTAGTAGTTGTATAAGTAGTATAAAGAATCTAATAGGAATGTTATATAACAGAAAATAATCATTTAATAATAATAATTTCTTTTATATTCTATATTATTACTAAATTCTGCTCCTGAACTCCTGTTGTTCACTCCTATAGGATCATGATTTAGACTAATTACTTGTACTCCTTCTATTCTAGACTTAGTATAAGTACTCCATTAGTTATATCCTAGTTTCTTAGTTCATAGATTAACATCTTTTACATATTCTATCCTCACTCTTATCAATATACCACTCCTCTCCTGAACTCCTGACAACAATTCCGTCCTCCTGAAATACACAACCACACATGCAATAGCAGATTGAGGCATAGCACACGAGCTGAGGCTAAGGTTGTTCCTTACTTTTGTTGTCGACTCCCTTTCACTCCAGAATAACTCTGCTCCTGCTCTGCACATTTTTGACAATATCTACAAACTACATTGGTCACTGTTGTACTCAACTACTCTGACTTTACTGTATTCACTCATTTGCTCCACTATTCCTGCCCTTTACACTAATTGATGTTTAATTACATTCATTCAACAACAGTGTCTCCAGTGGGTGTAGTCTCCAGATACTTCAGAACTATGCCACATTGGAACAAATAAGTTCAGTATCTGACCCCTCGCCCCTGACTCCTGCATTCCCAACCTCCACTCTGGAGTTGACTGACTAGTTTAACTTCAGATTCTATGTCTTCACAATCAGTAGTTCCTATCATTGAGTCCAATCCTTTTATTTCACAGTCCAACCCATCTGTCCATCTGCTCTCTGCCAATATAATCAATGCCCTCCACCATCTGTCCAATACTCTAGAACAACTCCCAATTGCCCCTCCTGTCAAGGTCCGCGTTCTAGATGTCTTTGATGGAATAGACCCACACCAACTTCATCATTTCCTCTTCCAATGTCATTTTTACTTCTGCTCCAGACCAACTGTTTTTAAATTGGACTTTGACAAAATCAATTTTGCAATGACTTATGTGTCCAGAGTAGTACAAGATTGGCTGCAGGTAGCATTGGAACAGGAGGATCAAGGTATTCATTATGTGTGGCTATACTCCTAGTCTTTCTTTGTCAAAGAAATGCATGTTTACTTTAGCATCCCAGACATTGCTGCAGAAGCGGCTCACTCCTTAGATTATCTCTGTATGAATTCTGACGACCAGATTGCAATTTACAACATTACTTTCCTCTGGTACTCTGCTGAGTTACAGTGGATAGAGGATACTCTTTGCCATAGGTACTATTTTGGACTCCCTAATCACATTCAGGATATTATTTCTACTCATAAAGAAGGTAAACCTTCCACCTTTGGGGCTTTATATTCCACAGCCATCTCCACCAACAATTATTTCTGGGAGCGAAAACATGAGTCCAAAAGGGCTCTGCAACATTCTTTATATCCAGAGTGTCCTGAGTCTATCTCTAATTTGTTATTATCAGACTCTGATTCCAATATTAAGGCCTTAGAGTCTTCTGATGAATTTCCTGCTTGGCGACATACTCTATCTCTGGATCTCTCTGACTCTGACTCTGAATCATCGTCATCTGTTTCCGATTTTGGTTCTATAGTCTCTGAATCATCTACTAGTACTCTACTACAAATTCTGTTGTTGGAGCTCTCTGATTCTGCTTCTTCTCTCTCATCCTTGACTTCAGGTTCTGATCCTGGGATCCTAGAGTCTCTGGTCAAACTCAAGTCACTAGTGGACTTACTCTCCAGACTTGGTAGCAATCTCTCTTTAGAGTCATTGTTCTAGATCTTTTGTTTCTGTCAATCTGTCTCTGTTTTTGCTTTTTGGTCTTTGTTCTGCCTATTCTTGCTCTGTTCTTAATCCAGTTCTGTTCTCTGCCTTGTCTAGTACTTTAATTTAATTCTTGTGCTTCCATATTTCTCTGGCTATAGAATGATAATAATTGTCCAATCCTCCACTCCAGTCTATATTTTCCATGTTATAACTACCTCTGGCAACTTTCTATTCCTGTTTCCCCTAGCTTTGTATGAATCTTGGGCTTCCATGCCACTCCACTTGTCCTGTCTTGCTTCTTGGTCCAGGAACTGTGATATATCTCACTGCTGATCTGTTGATTGACCAAAATATAATCACAACTTATCCTACCAATTCTGCCTGAAGTACTAGCATCTGTCCAGTGTTTCCAACTTTCATTGGTTCACTGTAAGAGGGCACTCAGAGACGTCCCAGAACACACTCGACTATAGTAGAAAAGGCATCTTAAGTAAGAGCATTGAATAGCCCAGGAGCTCTAATCAATATTAAGATAAGGTATACTACCATACATCACTAGCTATATATACTAGACTAGCCAGTCTGTGTGCTGGTCACTAAGGGAACACAGATCAGAACACTAATAACTACTATACCTAATAAGACTATGTAGTACTAACCATGGCAACGAGAACAAGAGGAAAGGGAACTATGAATAGTGGGCTCTGAGGATCTGAGAGCAAGCTAGATAATACTCACCCATACCAGGTTACCTAAGCTACTCTAGAGCATTCCCTTACATTCACCACTCTGGTATAGTCAAATTTCTGACCACTATTTCTGTCTGATGACTCCACTCCGGACTCGTTAAATATATTATTCCAACAACTCCTCTACAAATTCCAGCCTCTACCAAGCTTCCATGCTCAATCTGGGACCTCTGTGTCCACTCTGGGTTTTCACACCCAGCTCTATCTCATCATCCAGACTATTGCCAATGGGCTTTTTCATAAGTTCATCTCTGTTATTCTATGATTTACTCACACTGGAGTCTATAGCCAGGACTCTAATACTTCAATTTCTTACTCTTGTTGCTAGGTGATAGGACACCTAGCCTTAAGGGAGGGATAGGGATCAAACCACTTCTCTGAAAGTACAAATCTTCATGCTAGACACAAATTTTATTCAGAATAATTATAAAATTTCAAAAAAAAAAAATCTATATAGCTCTAGTTCTGACAGAGTATGTGACCAGAGAAAAACCACTACTTCTCTCTTTCACACCTTCCATTATATCTTCTTGTTCCTCAACTTCTCTTTTCTCCTCCACTCTATCCAAACTTTATTCTCTCTGTTTTCCCTTGTCAATCCTCTCTAGTATCTCTGTTTTCTCTCCTCTGGACTCTGGCCAGAAAATTATATCGTCCTCTGGAGTCTTCAACCTCATCCTTGCTATCCTCTCTAGTGCATCTGCAACCCTCTAGACCTAGACAACCAACTCGTCCACTTTCTCCAACTTCTCTAACTTCTCTAACACCTGCTACTTCTACTCTGCATCTGTCTGTTGCTTCGTCTTCCTTGCTTGTGCCCTCCTTGCCATTTCTTCCTTTGTCTTCCTCTGTGCTCCATCCACATTGAAAGGCCTATAAGCTGCCTTTGCCCTGGCATAGAGAGAACAGGACATTGCATTCCTAAAATTAAATCAGCCAATAATTGTACTCTGAAAGAATTCAACACTCATAGAAGGTCCTGTAGCAAGTACAATATGCCAAAATTGGCACATCTCTCGCAGAGATTCTCCCCACCTATTAGCTTAATTCCCAGTTCCTTCACCATTTCTTTTTTCTCTTGGCATTGTTCTGGAGTCTCCTTGAGAAGAAAACGGACCTATTGTCTTTTTGTTAAGGGGGGGAAATCAATCAGATTCATCTCCTTCTCGAACAGAGGAGATACTAATAGTTCCAGATTCACTCTCTTCAACTAATTTTTTTTCTACACCTGCACAACTGCTGCCTGTTGATCCACTTCCTAATGAAAGGCATCATCTGCCTCTTTTTGTCTCTACTATTTCTTCTCTGTTTTCATCTGTCTCTTTGCTTTCTCTTTTTGACATCTCTTCTCTTTTACTCACTTTCTTACTTCTTCCTCCTTTCTTCTTTTCTTGGCTACCCTGGCCTCTTTTCTTGCTTTCTGCTCTGCCCGTTATTGCTCCTCTTCTTCTCAGAGCCTTGCCTCTGTCTCCTGTCTTTGTTTTATAAGCTCTTGCTCATACCTTTCATCATCGGAGTCTGACATCATAGTAAAGTTAATAGTGTTGTACAATAACATAATAGTTTAAGTCAAGAGGGAAAATTTCATAGAGCTGGTTTTTTAACCTTCAGATTAGGTGATTATTATATTGCTTATCCATCAAGGCTTCAAGGGCTCAGCCTTAAGAGGGGGATACTGTCATATGACAGAAAATAATCATTTAATAATAATAATTTCTTTTATATTCTATATTATTACTAAATTCTGCTCCTAAACTCCTATTGTTTACTCCTATAGGATTATAATTTAGACTAATTACTTGTACTTTTCCTATTTCAGACTTAGTATAAGTACTTTATTAGTTACATCCTAGTTTCTTAGTTCATAGATTAACATCTTTTATATGTTCTATCCTTACTTTTATCAATATACCACTCCTCTCCTGAACTCCTGACAAAAATTCCATTCTCCTGAAATACACAACCACACATGTGACAGTTAATAATTGAGGTGAGGTAAATAGCAGAAAGGATAGGGAAGAGAGCTGAGCCTTGGCCTACTCTGATATTGGTGTTGAATGCTGGGGATGAGGAGTTGTTCTAAGTGAATATGGTGGATTGATTAGAATAGTAGCTATTAAAGAAGCCTACAACATTAGTGTTAAGTCTAGCTTTCTTTAAACAAGTAGAGAAAAACTCGTGATTGAGAGAAGGAAAGAATTAGGTAATATCAAACACTATAATGCTAGTATGGCACTGTCTGGGCCATCCTGCATGAATGAGATGAGTAAGGTATACTCCTGCATCAGTAGTGAATCTTTGTCTAATGCCTCTATCACAAATGGTCACTTACTTGATTTGTGATTGATGAGTTGATATTCAAAAGTACTTAAAGAGCAGAGTTTAGACAGTGACAAGAAATGTTGTTAAGTCTAAGGTCTAATTCTCAGACTATAAGTTCTTATATACAGAAAAGTGATAGTCTGTGCACTAGAACAGAGCATTACATGCTATTACCTATTGTTCTACATATGGTAGTGCCTTTGTGCTGTAAATAGTGATAACTTAACCTTATGGAGGCTATCCTTTGTTCTAAGAAAAGAACAAATGACTATCTATGGGTAATTAATGAAGTTCATGTACAAATATTGAGGCCTTCATATCTCCATGAATACTGATTTCCTTGAGGTCGTTCTAAACTCATTCTGAGTGGTATGAAGAGGGCTTCTGATAAGCCTAGAACCAAAGCTTATATCATGGCGGTTTTCGAGATATTGGCAATTTAATAAATGGTACCATAGTAGTTACTAGTTGATCTGCCTAATCTAATACTGATCGCTTCAAGGTGTGACTGGTATCAATTGAAAGGTCTTTTCAAGAGCTTTCCGTAGTTATTGAGACCATAAGAATTGTTGAAGAATTAGTAGAGATATGGCCGAATGAAGTTTGTGACAGCCTCCTAATTGATTAGGGTCCAAGAAGCTGTTGGCTGTCATATAGAACTGAAGTCTGTTGCTGATAACTTTCTCAACTAGCTTTCCAGTTGTGTTAAAAAGTACAATAGATTGGAAAGAGCTAGGTATATTATGCAATGTCTTATTTGGTTTAGGAATGATGACAGTGTTAGCAGATTTAAAGTGGGAAAACCAGTACTCTAATGTGATGCAAGCATTAGCAATGTGCACCAGTCTCTCAAGACATGTGTTATATGAAATCAAGGCTTTGAGATGCCTTCATAATATATGATCTGGTTTAGGGGTAGAGGATGATGAGCACTTAGCTATCATATTGAAAGGGGCAAAAGGGAATTTAGCTGTGACTAGCAAGTAGAAAGGGGGCGGTGACAGTTCCCAATTGCATGCTAAAGGGTTTGTGGGGAGAAAGAGGAAGTTATAAGAGTGACTAGGCACAAGACTTTAGGAGAATCCTCAGTTAATATTACAGTTTGCAATTATGATATAACTCACCTCCAGGAGAATCCTCAGAGATTAGGATAAGGCTCCTGAAGGGATGTTCTACATTATATACTAGGTTTATATTCCTTGTATCAGAGTCAGTGTGATCAGAGCTATACTAGTGTGTTTAAGTATTACTTTAGTAATACTTGAACAGACTTAGGTCACTCCGGAGCATCATTATGCAGTTCTAGGGTAGAAATAGAGCTATCCCCTTACAGAAGTGGGGGTATTAGAAAGAAATTAAAATGGAAAGCACAGTTTATCTGTAATATAAAAATAGATAGAATGATTGGGAGCTCAATCTAGATCTGCCTCGCATGGTGTTCCTAAGGTGTTCACCTTTACACACTGTAACAAGCTTACTAGTAGAATAGTCAGTAAACTACTCATGGGCCTTACCACACTCAATCAAGCTCTCATCTGTACCCCCACACCAAATCTTATGGGTATGATACGATCTGAGTCAATGATTAGCCAGGCTTTTTAGGCCTGCTATTCCATAGAAGGTTGCCCAAGCGACTGCTGTGTCTTGTCTCAAGAAAGAGTAGGGTATAGAGTAAGAAACATTCACCAACTCAACCTCTTACCAAGATTACCCCTTACACACTTAAGAGAATCGCATTTACAACCTCAAGCACTTCTGAGATGAAGGTAAGGGCCAAGGAGGCTCCCTCTATTAATCTTCACTCTGAGAAATATATTAGAATATTACAAATGTTAGAGACTTAATTAAAAAAGGAATAGAAAAGGAAACTCTCTATTCTACTGCTCTCCCTCACATCTCCTCTCTATGACACCACTATGCAGCTATGACAGCCATCACCTTCCTGTCCTCCATATCTCCTGGATATGACCATGTGATCCTGCTCTACCTCCATACTTCACTCCTACCCATCATTCCTTGAACCAGCTTCCTTCTACTCCAAATACAGTCTAGAAACACATGACAGTGTGTTTGAGTGTCTGTGATACGACTGTTGTCTGGTGGTATGTCCGTTTCTTGACTGAGTCCAGCAGTAATAGGATCACTAGTCACTGATAGACTTTTGATTTACCGTCTTGGTGTTATATTAGTCTAAGTCTGCTCTAGATTGAAATTATCTCGCATTCCAAGGATACCCCTGAGTCTCTGACTTCTAGAGCTTCAACATTGATAGTCTGTATCTGAGAAACCTGATGCTAGCTCATCAGTCTTGCCTCTTGAGGTCTATGCTTTCCTGGCATGTGATAGCTTGGCCACTACCTAATAGAAGTATCCAATCTTGGGTCTAGATTATGTCTGGGGCTTGTAGGAGGTCTCTAGAGTGAGTTCCAATAGTGAAATCCAGGGATATAATATGTATTCTATGCTACATTTCCACAGAAAATTCTCTAGCAGTGTAACAGCATCTTTAAATTCTTGGCTGGAGAATGGGGGCTATTCAATGCCATTTGCTTGGGAGAGTTCATTGAGAAACCTCGTGTTGACCAGTCTATTTTCTGCCAAGTTATAAGAGTTGTGTAAAGCATTCCATAGATTGGAAAGAGTATTGCATAAGTGATTTTCATACAAAATGGATCTGATGGCTGGTAGGGATTTTTTCCTAACCCAGCTCATTAAGTTCCAGAGCCTCTTATTTGATGATGTAATTTCATGGATCTTGTCATCAAAGAACTTCCTCTTGACTATACATACCACTGATTTGAACTTCTTCTAGTGTTGTAGGTCACTGTCAAGGATGGAATGACAGAGGACAGAGGAGTGGAGTTATAAATAGAATTATACTCTGGAATGGAGTAATGTACTATGTTAGAGAATAAATAATACTTAGCAGTGGTGTAAACCCTAAGAGAATACTCCAGCAGAGAGAAAAAACATTAGAGTAAAGTATGACTTAATGAATGACCTTGGCTTCAACTTATATGTTGCACCCCAGTCTCCAGTTGTGAGGTTGGTCATGTATTTCGGAGTAGAGGGAAGTTGTCAAAAAAGAGGTCCTAAGGAAGTAGAATAGAAATCCAGAGTGGACAGGGAGAGTATTAGAACCAAATAATATTAATTTACAAACTGAGGAATTACACTGTAACTACTCAGTACTTATAGGAAGTCTGGAATAGGAGAAGAGTAGTCTACTATGCTATCACAAATGGTTACTTACTATTTGTGATGGGTGCTTTGATACTTTAAATAGTTCAAAAATGTGAAATTAAACAAGTGACAAAAGATGTTGTTAAGTCTGAGGTCTAATCCTCAGACAGGAAGTCCTTATATACAGAAAAGTGATGGTCTGTGTACTAGAACAGATCATTACATGCTACTATCTATTGTTCTACATATGGTAGTGCCTTTGTGCTAGAAATAGTGATAACTTAACCATATGGAGGCTATCCTTTGTTCTAAGAAAAGAACAGATGACTATCTATAAATAATTAATGAAGTCCATGTACAAACATTGAGGCCTTCATATCTCTACTGATATTGATTACCTTGGGGTCTTTCTAGGCTCATTCTGAGCAGTATGAAGAGGGCTTCTGATGAGCCTAGAACCAAAGCTTAGATCATGGCAGTTTCTGAGATATTGGTGATTTAATAAATGGTACCATAGTGGTTACCAGTTGA
>Ga0153983_1000461_pt1 | contig 10561 bp, 10 predicted proteins | sample TSGA067MetaG_FD_104693 | JGI IMG/M metagenome (GOLD analysis project Ga0153983, IMG submission 104693) | Attine ant fungus gardens microbial communities from Georgia, USA - TSGA067 MetaG | ecosystem: Host-associated > Fungi > Mycelium > Unclassified | place: USA: Georgia, Alexander Wildlife... | reverse complement strand
CCGGGAACTGTTAAATCTGAGGCTCTATCCATATGCTCCAGGCATTGGAACAATAAAAAATAAAGAAAAAGAGTGATTTCTTAAAATTAACACTTGACAAGAGGTCACTTCATAACAGGAGGATGTTTGATGAGATTAATATCAAGAAAAACACTTATTGCTTTCTTTTTACCCGGAGCGCTTTTTATGGGAATATTTTTGATATATCCAATTTTTAAAATGGTTTTTGACAGTTTGTTTAAGTTTGATATCTCAGGGACAAAAGAATTCGTAGGTTTGGGTAATTACATTAAGGCGTTTACGGATACGAGTTTTTTACAGCCGCTTAGAAATACATTGGTATATATTGTGATAGCGGTGGTGTTTGAATTGATTTTTGGTACCATTCTGGCATTGATATTTGAAACGAACTTTAAAGGAAATAAGGTGATTCGCTCTTTAATGCTGACGCCGCTTATGATTGCACCTTTAGTTGCCGGTTTGATCTGGAAATTAATGCTTAGCGCTCAATTTGGTATCATTAATCAACTATTAGTGAACATAGGAATATTAGAAAATACAAATAGTATTCTATGGCTGGCAGATGAGAAATGGGCTCTGCTTTCCTGTTGCTTTGCAGACATTTGGTTAACGACTCCATTTATGATGCTGATGATTTTAGCTGGTTTGCAGGGACTTGACGGAAGTATGCTGGAAGCTGCGAAAGTAGATGGTGCGAGTTTTCTGCAGCAGATTTTCAGCGTAAAAATGCCGAATATTAAGCCGGTTCTGTTGACTGCGTTATCTATTAGAATCATTGATGCTGCCAGAACCTTTGATATTGTCTGGGCGATGACGCAGGGAGGACCGAATAGTTCTTCTGAGCTAATTAGTGTTGTAATCTATAAAACATTAACCCGATATAACAAAGTGGGATATGCCAGTGCAATAGCAATTATATTTATCATTGCATTGGTCGCATTCACATTAGTATTTATGCAAAGCTTATGGAATCCCAAGAAGAAAAATACGTAATTCATTATAATAATGTAGTGGAGGAAAAGGTATTATGAAAAAAAGAGAAGGAATACGTACTAAGGGTATTGCGATTATATCCGTTGTGTGTACATTATTTTGGCTGTTTCCTTATTTGTATTTAATAAGCTCATCCTTTAAGCCGGGCAGTGAGGTTGTATCGATACCGGCAAAGTTTTTTCCGCAAGTATTATCGGTAGAAAATTTCAGCGCTTTATTTGAACGGCTGCCGGTATTAACCTATATTGGAAATAGTTTTCTGACTGCAGTTTGCAGCACGGTTATAGCAGTTATTTTAGGATCGCTGGCGGCTTATGCAATTCAGCGTTCCGGAGCAAAGCTGGCGGTTTTTCTTGTTGTCCTTGTACTGTGTTTGAAAATGATTCCAACGTCCAGCATTGCAGTTCCTATTTATGAATTGATTACGGATATGGGGTTATATGATACAAAAATAGCATTGATTGTTGTATATGCAGCAATTAATATGCCGTATGTCATGTGGACTATGCTAAGCTTTTACGAGGGTATCCCCAACACTTTAGATGAAGCAGCATATGTGGATGGCGCTTCCAGCCTGAAAACTTTTACGAGTGTTATTCTTCCGATTTGTATGCCGGGAATTGCAACTACGTCAATTTTTACATTGTTTTTGGCATGGAATGATTTTTTGATATCATTGCTTCTTACGAGCACCAATGCAAAAACATTTACGGTAGGTTTATCGGAATTTTTATCAGCATACAGCATGGATCTCGGACCGATGTGTGCGGGTGCACTTATTTTCAGTCTGCCGGTTATGATTTTATCAGTTATCGCCCAACGTTACATTGTTCAAGGGATGACGGCAGGAGCAGTAAAAGGATAGTGTACTGGAAAGGAGTTATATGTCACAATTATTACATGAACAAAATATTGAAAAGGCCCATAAATGGATTGACGAAAAGAAAATGCCGGTAAAGCAGGGAAAAATGAGGCAGAAGTATCATTTTATGGCGGAGGCGGGATGGCTGAATGATCCCAATGGTTTGATTTTTTTTAGAGGAAAATATCATTTGTTTTATCAATATAATCCATATGATGCTTATTGGGGATCCATGCATTGGGGTCATGCAGTTAGCAATGATATGGTTCACTGGGAATATCTCCCGTTGGCTTTGGCGCCAAGTGAGCATTATGATAACCATAAAGAAGGGGGCTGTTTCTCCGGAAGTGCCATTGAACATGAGGATAAGCTTTATTTATTCTATACAGGAACAACAAACTATGGGGATGGTTTCGTGCAGACACAGTGTATGGCATATAGTGAAGATGGAATCCACTTTACAAAATATGAGAACAATCCAATCATAAAAGCTCCAAAAGAATATGATGAAGCAAATTTTAGAGATCCTAAGGTATGGAAACACGGGGAATATTTTTATATGGTATGTGGTGCCAAAAAGGATGAATTAGCACAAGCATTATTATTTCGTTCCTCTAACTTAACCGATTGGGAATTCTTTAATGTTTTAGCAGAAAGCCGTGGCGAGTTAGGATATATGTGGGAATGCCCGGATTTTTATCCCATTGGAGATAAGCATGTCCTTATGTTTTCTCCAATGGGAGTCCATGAAAGAACAACGGTATATCTTGTTGGAGATATGAATTACGAAACAGGAAAATTTACATATTCGGTAACGGGCGAAATCGACTGGGGATTTGATTACTATGCACCGCAATCTTTTCTGGATGACAAAGGGCGTAGAGTAATCGTTGCTTGGGCCAATGCCTGGGATTGGATGCCATGGTGGAAAGACTGGGGACCAACTTTTAAAGAAGGATGGTGTGGTTCCTTTGCTCTGCCGAGAGAGGTACGTTTGTGCGAGGATAATATGCTTCAATTTTTCCCTGTAACAGAATTGGAAACCCTTCGTGAAAACGAAATGAATGTCACAGATGTGGTGGTAAGAGAAACGCCGTATGAGATTCCGCTATCAAATGGAAATATATATGAGATGAAATTAGAGATTGATTTGGAACAGTCGAATGCAGAACGCTTTTCTTTGATCCTGAGAGCAGATGCAAAGAACAAAACAGTTATTGAATTTGATTTAAAATATCAGATGATGAGCTTTGACAGAAATATGAGTGATGGGTGGAGTACAGGAAAAACGAAAAGTCCTTTGCTGTTAGAGGATAAGCGGAAGCTGTCAATTCATGTTTTTGCAGATCAAAGTTCTATTGAAGTATTTACGGATAATTATAAAACAAATCATTCCTGTAATGTGTTTGCGAAGAACAATCAGGACAAAAACTATATTGCTGCAGATAATGGAAAAATTTTCATTAGTCATTTATCAACATGGGAATTGTTGCTTCCGGAATTTTGCCGGTAGCACTTTCATTCAGTTTTTTCTTGACAACAGGAACCCCTACACCTTATTCTTACTAAAAAGAGACAGAGGAGAAAAAACAATGAAAAACCAAATCCCATATAAAGTATATTTGACAGAAGATGAAATTCCCAGAGAATGGTACAACGTACGTGCCGACATGAAGACAGACCACCGTCCAATGCTGAATCCAGGTACGCTAAAGCCTGCTACTGTAGATGACTTGACTCCTGTTTTTTGCGAAGAACTGGCAAAACAAGAACTAAACGCAACAGACCGCTATATTGAAATACCCGAACCGGTGAGAGATTTTTACAAAATGTACCGTCCTTCGCCTCTGGTCAGGGCTTACTGCCTGGAAAAAGCGCTGGATACGCCTGCCAAAATCTATTATAAATATGAAGGCGGCAATACTTCCGGAAGCCACAAATTAAATTCTGCAATTGCCCAGGCCTATTATGCAAAAATGCAGAATTTAAAAGGAGTTACAACGGAAACAGGTGCCGGACAATGGGGAACTGCGCTTTCCATGGCATGTGCTTATCTGGGCCTGGATTTAAAAGTGTATATGGTAAAGGTTTCCGCTGAGCAAAAACCATATCGAAAAGCTGTGATGGAAGTCTATGGCGCCGGAGTCATTCCTTCTCCTTCGCATACGACTGATGTGGGAGAACAGATACTGGCAGAAGATCCGGATAATTCCGGAAGTCTTGGTACCGCTATTGGCGAAGCAGTAGAAGCAGCATTAAAAACAGATGGCTACCGCTATGTATTAGGAAGTGTTTTAAATCAGGTTGTGCTTCATCAGTCTATCATTGGACAGGAAGCGAAGGCGGCGATGGAAAAGATCGGGGAATATCCGGACATCCTGATTGGATGTGCCGGCGGAGGTTCCAATCTAGGTGGCTTGATGGCTCCCTATATGCAGGATAAATTAAGTGGGCGCAAAGCACCGTACTTTATCGCTGTAGAGCCGGCATCCTGCCCATCTCTGACCCGGGGCAGGTTTGCCTACGATTTCTGCGACACCGGCAGAGTAACACCGCTTGCAAAAATGTATACGCTTGGCAGCAGCTTTATTCCTTCGGCGAATCATGCCGGTGGTCTGCGTTACCATGGCATGAGCCCGATTCTGTCGCAGCTTTATCATGACGGATTTATTGATGAAGCGCGTGCTGTCGGACAAATCAGTGTCTTTGATGCTGCCACCAAATTTGCCAAATGTGAAGGCCTGCTCCCGGCACCGGAATCGGCGCATGCCATCAAAGGGGCTATTGATGAAGCCTTAAAATGCAAAGAAAGCGGTGAAGCCAAAACGATACTCTTCGGACTTACCGGGACAGGATATTTTGACCTATCTGCCTATATGTCTTACAACAGCGGAAAGATGACGGATCAAATTCCTACGGATGAAGATCTGCAAAGAGGGTTTGAGAAGCTTCCTGTTGTCGATGAAAAGGAAGAACTCAAGTGACATACATGGATACTATATTAATTATTGAAGACAGTAAGGATGTCAATTTAATGCTGGCTGAAGCACTGGTGGATGCAGGTTATCATGTAAAATCCGCGTATACCGGCATAGAGGGGATCAAGGAAATCAAAAATAATACTTATGATTTGATCCTGCTTGATATCATGCTTCCTTATAAAAGCGGGGATGAGATATTAAAAGAGGTGCGGGAATTTTCTGACATCCCGGTCATCATTATTTCCGCAAAGGACATGGTTGGAACAAAAATTGACCTTTTAAAAATAGGCGCAGATGATTATATAACAAAACCATTTGATTTAGGAGAGGTGACAGCACGGGTAGAATCCAATTTGCGGCGCACCCATAAGCAGATACAAAAGACCTGCTTACAGTATAAGGATCTGATCCTTAATAATGACGATAAACGTGTCACACTTAATCATTCCAAGATCGAACTGACGGCAAAGGAATATATGATTTTAGAATTATTATTAAAGAACCGCGGTAAGGTTTTCACGAAAGCCAATCTATATGAGTCAGTCTGGCAGGACGAATACTTAGGTGATGATAATGCGGCTTGTCACCGGACTAAGCTTTCCTACAGACGGTGGGATTGAGCTTTTCGGCCATGTCGGGGAAAGAAAGTTACGGATGGAGCGAAAGAGAATTGGGAGTATGATTGAATATCCTACTTTGATTCCCGATATGACTGCCAAGGAAGGCCTTAGGCATCACAGAATCATGCGGGGGATTCCCGATAAAGAGGTTGAGGATGAACTGCCGGAATTGTATCAGACCGCAACAGATTTTATCATTATCCATAAGGGTGTGATTAAAAAAATACTGACCTTTGAACAGCTGGGAGAATTTTGCAGGCATCATATACTTATCCGCTGCAATGAGCCGGAAAAATTGGTGAGTATTCTGGAAACGGAGCTTAAAACAACAAACTTTAAGGTAATGCCGGACAAATCGATCAGGCTCTATGACTATCTGGATGAGGTGGAACGGGTGGCAAAAGCCATCTTCGATCATGGGATTATGGTTACAAACCTGTCTAATGAAGGAGATACACTTGAAAGCTATTTTCTTTCTACTATAGGAGGTGACAGGAATGTTTAATCTAATTCATGCAGATTTATATAGTCTTCGTAAATCAAATGCAGTTAGGATTGCATTTTGCATTACATGTCTGACTGCTGCAGCAATGGTTATAATTTCATACTTCATGGCTAAAGGCAGTATCAGTTCGGAAATATCCGGAAATGCATCTGCTTTGTGCGACCCTATGGTGATGTCAATGGTCGGTTCATTGATTGCCGGGATTTTCATTTGCGGTGATTTTCAAAATAAAACGATACATGATGCCATTGCAGGCGGCTGTGGCCGGAGTACGGTATTGATCAGCAAAGCAATTTCATATTTTATTGTGATAGCTGTCATGCTGCTTCCCTATGCGATTGCAACAGTCATTGCATTTGCTACCGGCTCTGAGTTTATGCCTTATTTGTACACGGCATTTTTTGATATATTGGCAAATGCTTCCGGGATGGACTTGACGGCGGAAGTATTTTTAAAAATAACTGCTATTTCAGTGACTCTGATGATTGTATATGCAGCACAGCTCAGTATATGTGTATTGTTTTCCTTTTTATTAAAGAGGCCGACTCTGGTGGTTGCACTGGGCATTGGCTCGATAATGCTTATTACGATGGTAATGGGATTAGGTGATGATTTTGAAATAATTGAATCTATCTTATCGCTTACGCCATTTGCGATGAATTATCCTACGATATCGATGGAGGCAGCCGCAGGCGATTTGATTAAAGCAATCAGCAGTAGTTTGGGTTTTATCCTATTGATACTTGGTGTCACTTATGCCGGATTTAGAAAAGCAGAAATAAAATAAAGTGAGGTGCAGATGTTGTCAATTGCAGTTTGGATATTAATCGTTGCTGTTATTTTGCTGGCTGCGTACATCATTTTTCTGCAGCGGCAGTTGAGGGGTATCAACAGGCAGCTTAAGAAACGTTTGAAGGAGAATACAAGGCAGCCGTTAAACCTGGAACTTTTAAACAGAGAACTGAATCATTTGGCTGTTAACGTTAATAAGTGCTTAAAGGCGGAGGAAACACTCCGCCTAAACAGTATCCGCGAAGAAAAACAGTTTAAGGAGCTAATTGCAAATATCTCACATGATCTTCGCACGCCGCTTACGGCAATCAAGGGATACCAACAGCTGATGGAGAAAAGTGAACTTTCAGATGACCAGCAGCGAAAGCTTAAAATTGCCAGAAAGCACACGGATGAATTGGGCAGCCTGATAGAGAATTTTTTTGAATATTCGCGGTTGGTAAATGCAGAATCAGAACCTGAACTTGAAAAACTCAACTTGACAAATCTTGCAGCAGAGAGTCTTGCAGCCGCTATTGCCATTTTTGAAGAAAGTAATCTGTCGGTACACTATAAAGAGGTACTGCCTGTTTTTATCTTTGCAAATAAAGAAATGATGATAAGAATACTGCAAAATCTCATACGTAACTGCGAGGTGCATTCGGCGGGAAATATTACCGTAAGCATTGTAACCAATGGCGGTAGATATGCCATTCTTTCATTCAAAAATCCTGTAAACAAAGCTTCCGAACTAGATGCGGACCGATTGTTTGAACGTTTTTATATAGCTGATAAAGCAAGGAGCAAGACAGCGGGTCTTGGTCTGTCTATCGTTAAGCTGCTGGCAGAGCAGATGCGGGGAAAAACGGAAGCGTTTTTAAATGGAGATGAACTGGAGGTATGTATTTGGCTGCCGCTATATCAAAATGAATAAAGCCCATCTCCCTGTGTAAAACAATAAAGGAGATAGGCTTTATTATTTTCCAAGCTGCTATTTAGCAGTAAGGGCAGCCATGGTAATATAGTTGTATGGCTGATTAAAGTGAGGCAGGAAGAAGATATCCAAAAGCTTTAGCTTGTCGATGGTCACACCTTCCTCAATGGCAAGGGAGAACATGTGGATTCCCATAGAAATATCTTCATAAGATGCCATCTGGGCACCCAGGATTCTTCGAGTGTTCTTATCATAGACAATGCGAATCTTTACTTTATTGTTTTTTTCGATAAAGGCAGGCTTCTGAAGGTCTTCAAATTCTGTATAGACCGGATCAAAGCCGGCTTTTTCTGCTGCCTTTATGTTCAGACCGGTAGATACCATATTATAACCAAAGATAGAGATGCCATTAGAACCTTGAACTCCGATAGACGCAAGATCCGTGCCGCAGGCATTGTGACCAGCAACTACACCGCTTCTGACCGCATTGGTGGCCAGGGCTATGTAAGCGGTATTCTGTAAAGCATTGCTGTAGACAGTGGCACAGTCACCGATGGCATAAACATCCTTCATGCTTGTATTCTGGTGCAGGTTTACCTTATAGGCTCCGTTTTGGACAAGCTCCAGTACATCCTTTCCGATTGCATTATTGGGACGGAAACCAATCGCCATGATGACAAGGTCAACCGGATATTCCTTATCCGTTACAATGGCAGTGACACGCTTTTCCCCTTTTATCTCTGTTACAGTCTGTCCGTAATGAAGTTCTACGCCGTTCTCCTTTAGCACATTATCCATATCCGCTGTAAACCAGGGATCATAATAGCTGGCAAGAGAAGTAGTTTCTACGTCAAACAGCAGAGAGTTTTTCCCGCGGCGTTTTACTGCCTCGGCAATTTCAACACCGATATAGCCTGCTCCGATCACAGCTACATTTTTGATACTGTCATCGTCTAAGCATTCATTAATCTTCTGACCGTCCTGATACAATTTTACAAAATGTACATTTTCAAGATCCATGCCCTTTATCTTGGGAGCGATGGGGAGAGAGCCCGTTGCCAGCACCAGCTTGTCGTAGCTTTGAGTGATTTCCTTCCCGTGCTTGTCTGTGGCATACACTGTTTTTCCTTCAAAGTCAACATGCGTAACCTCTGTCTCCATGTACACTTTTGCACCTTTAGCTTCAAAGGTTTCTTTGGAAGCGTAGAAGAGACCTTCACTTCCCTTAATCTGTCTTCCAACCCATAAAGCAGTTCCGCAGCCCAAGTAGCTGATATTGGAATTTCTGTCAAAAATTGTCATCTCATTACCCTGGTAATTATCCAGAACTGTATTGGCAAATGCCGTACCTGCGTGGTTCGCACCGATTAAAACAATTTTACTCATAATTTCATTCTCCTTTTAACAATATCATATAATCCAGTCAATCTTTACTATTTTAGTCTAAATTGTTTTACTTCCATTGTCAAGTGAAGATTGTTAAATTTTTATTTTTTTGTTTTCCATAAGAATTACTAAAATTTGCACCTGAAAAGTAGAACGGATGCGCTGCCGCCAATACCATGCCACACCACATCCTCTCCGTCTTCAAGATGTAAGTTTCAGTAAACTACTACTTATCCGTCATACCGCAGCGCATCAATCGGACGCTTTTTCGCCGCTTTTCTTGCGGGGTAAATACCAAATATAAGACCGATAGCCGTGGAAAAAGCGACTGCTACGATCACGACGCCACTGGAAAGCTGAAAGGTCATGGTATCCCCGGCAATTACGGAGGCAATTTGGATGATAACCCAGGAAAGCAGGATACCAATCATACAGCCCATTAGGCTGACTACCAGGGCTTCTATGAGAAATTGAAACAATATGCTCCCGGGGTCTGCGCCGATTGCCTTGCGAATGCCGATTTCCCTGGTGCGTTCAGTTACGGAAACCAGCATAATGTTCATAATACCGATTCCGCCAACCAGAAGCGAGATAGCAGCAATTCCACCAAGCATAATGGACATGGTCGCAGTGACACTTTCCATAGTTTCCTGGATCGTACTCTGGTTAACCAGGTTGAATGCATCTTCATCATCTTCAAATCGGTTAAGTAAATATTGGGTCAATATGGCTTCTGCCATATCCATATTATCCTCATCTACAGCAGTGATATAGAAAGAGGTTACATCAGAAAATGAATCTGATAAACGTGCGGCGGTAGTAAATGGAATATAAAATTCCATGGTACTGCCCATCATTGAAGAGGTTAAGGAATCATCTTCTGCCAGCAATCCTACGACTTGGAATTTCATCCCATTTAAGGAGACCATTTTCCCGATGACATCTGTAGTTTCAAATAAATCCTCGGCAACTGCCGAACTGATAACTGCCACATAGGAATTGTTTTCCACATCGGTGGTTTTTAAGAAGCGGCCGCCTGCCAGTTCTAATCCCTGGATATCATAGTAGGCAGCTGTGGTTCCATACACCGTGGCGGAGTCGTTATTATACTCATATTTTGCAGTGACGGATGCCTGTGCATAGGGAGCTGCCATTTCAAATTCATCATAGTCGGTCAGAGTGGTTAAATCTTCCATCGTCATGGAATCTCCTTTGTCATCGGAGATCGAAACGGTCAGCATATTGTTGCCCAGATCTGAAATCTGATCTGTCACAGAGGAAGTAGCGCTGGTAGCAATGGAAACAAGTACGACCAGTGCTATCACCCCGATGATAATGCCGAGCATGGTCAGAAATGAACGCATTTTACTGGAAGAGATAGACTTCCACGCCATTTTTATTGCTTGCAGTATCATTAATCCACCTCCAATGCACGGCCGTCTTTGATGTGGATCCTTCGCTTCGCCTGCTGGGCAACATCGTTGTCAT
>Ga0153983_1000458_pt1 | contig 10578 bp, 7 predicted proteins | sample TSGA067MetaG_FD_104693 | JGI IMG/M metagenome (GOLD analysis project Ga0153983, IMG submission 104693) | Attine ant fungus gardens microbial communities from Georgia, USA - TSGA067 MetaG | ecosystem: Host-associated > Fungi > Mycelium > Unclassified | place: USA: Georgia, Alexander Wildlife... | reverse complement strand
CCCTGCCTCATTCCTAGCCAGGTCTCCCTTCTATTCCCTCTGTTGTTGTCATTCCCTGGTCTAGTCCCTACCCATCGCATGACCTTGAAAAACCTGCTCACAACCTACCAAGTCTCCAATAACTATGACAAAGAAAATTTATTTCATCAGGTATGTGTCTCTGGAACAGCAGTATAAATTGTGGTATCTGTTATGATTCTCATATCCAAGACACAACTCCTATCTACTTTTTCCATAATATTTCTAGCAACTTCAATGATGCATTTGCCATGACACTGACATATATATGGAAGACACTGATTCTCAGCCATCTCTGCATTGCTTTCACCATGCTTGAGATTGCAGACAGGAATAGAAAGCATCAGCAAAGTGATTAAGTGTCATGACTTGGTAAAATGGCTAAGTTATTATTTAATATTTCTTTTCTTTTCCTTTTCTTTTCTTTTAGATTATTACTAAGGTGGAGCATGGGAAATATCATGTGATAGTCACAGAGTCACAAAAGGTGTGACTTCTGTCACAGAATGGTCACAGCATATGACAAAGAAGTCAGCTGATGAACATAAGGACTATGGAAGACAAGATGCATAGCCATGATAGTAATTGTATATATAGTGTAGTAAATCTAATGGGAACTCTATCAAGTTCTCCTTGTCAAATGCTGATAAAGGAGCAGTTGGCTTTATTCTAGCTCTGAAACTAGCTACTCTGATATTAAGAGTACATCAAGGCATCTTTTGCACAAACTGCACATGTTCTTCTGTTATATACTGCTACAGGCATACCAATCCTTTGCTACCATCTATTCTTAGGTCCACAACCCCAGTTCTAGTCCCTGCTAGTCTTCTGTTTTCTCTCAATCTCACTATTGTCTCTGTTTCTATTTCTTCCTCATATGCATTACCTCTTTTATCTATGATAGGTTCTGACTCTACTACTGTCCTCTATGTGTTGCCCAATATGACCTTGTATATACTTATTGTAGCCTCCAGCTATCATCTATCCATTTTCTCCAATAAATCTCTTGTTTCAGACACAATCTGTTAGGGAACCACTCAGAGATGATCACCCTTAAGCTAGTGGATAGTCCTGGAAGCTAGTTTGAGATTCAAGTGAAGTAGATCTATGACACATTACTAGTATATATACTACACCAGACGATCACATGGGCAGTCACATGCACATGGATCAGTAATCACAATTGTCCTAATGATAGAGAGAAGGCATTGTACCGCATGACACAGACAGAAGAAGTAAGGAACAATGGGAATGTGATATATGATCTGTTAATGGGCCACTAATAGATTCAGACCCTCAGAACTTACTAAGCATCACCCTAAATGTCCCCTTACACAATCTACATGTCATGCCTCAGCCATGACACCCTAGACTTAGCAGAAGATATTATCTAATATTAGTTAGCACTCATGTAGTAGGCTTTTGTTAGTTAAAGTACCCTAGCTTTGTTCTTCCATAGGGCAACTTTACAATCCACATTCCCCAACAAACATTCTCACTTTGGTCTCTCTGAACCTCCTACCTCTCAAAGGCCCCTGCAAGTTGAGGGCTAGTATAGTGGTTGGCTCAACCCTTAAGGTTGCAGCCTTTCCTTCAACACTGACAATTGTTCATGAAGTTCTGGTTCCTAATACTATGTCATAATGCACTTCAACCTCAGAACCAATCACTAGCAAGGCAACTGCTATAAGCTTGAGGCTGCTAAGCCATTCTTTTGTGCTACCCCTGACTGCCACATTTACTATATCTGAAGGTCTATGTAAAAGGACCACTCAGTAGGTGATCACTCCTTAAGCTAGTGGATAGTCCCGGAAGCCAGTTTGAGATTCAAGTGGGGGTATATCTACACACACTTGCTAGTATATATACTACACTAGATAGTTAGGCACACAGCACCATGGCAACCAACCTATAATCAACAGAATGTCCTAGAATAACTAATAATAGACATCACACTGCATGACACAGACAGGAGAAGTCAGGAACGGTGGGAGTGCGATACACAATCTGTCACTGGGCCATTAATAGAACAGACCCTCAGAACTTACTAAGCACAACCCTAGATGTCCCCTTACAGTCTACTGCTCTTTGGACTCTCATTCCAGAGTCTAAGGTATGTACAACAGTATCTATTTTTGTATACATAAGCATCTTCATATACTTGGTTTTTTTATTCTTAAATATTGAGAAACAGTAGTACAAGGACAAAGAATAAGATAATCCTCAGAGGTCTAAACTACCTAGTATTTACACTACTTAGAAAATATTGGACTTATGTATATTGGTAGAACTGCTAGAATGGACACTAGTGTCATTTCTTGTACTGACACTCTATCATGATATGTAATAAATGTAGTAGCTCAGACATTACCCACAATGGTATATGACTGAGGTCAGAGGTTCCAATGCATTGGATATATGCATATTGCTCCCCTTGACTACAAGGCCTTCTACTGTCCAAATGCTTAACTTTCCACTTTTATCCTATATCCCACCAAGTGGGGAGCTAAACCTTGTCAGTTCTTCATTCTGAATGCATAGAAGTTCCAGTTTATTCCAACAAGAAGCATAAGTCTAACTTCAATAATATATAACTTCTTATCTGTGACAACCAGGCAACTGTAAGGGGACAACCCTGAGATCGCTTAGATAACCTGGTAGGGTTCACATCATCTAGTGTTCCCACGGATCCTCAGAGTCTGCAGTCTATAGTTCCTTTCCCTCTAGTTTGGGTCTCCATCACAGTACTATATAGCTATATCTGGTAGTGTAGTTATTATTGTCCTGATGTCTGTGTCCATAGCAACCAGCACACAGACCAGACTAGTCTAGTATAAGTAGCTAGTGATGTACAGTAGAATACCTTATCTCAACAATAGTTTGAGCTCCTAGGCTATCCATCGCTCTGACTTAAGATGCCTCGTCTACTATATTCGAGTGTGTTCTGGTGCACCTCCGAGTATGCCCTTACAGCAACCAGTGTCATTTTACATTTGTATATAACATTAAATACCTCCAGTAGCTCCCTTAGTTGTCTACCTTCATAGGTGACTTCTAAGACACATTATTCTACAGAAAAGTATCTAGAATATTAGAGAATAATCAAGGAAACAAATCTTGTATCTCAAGGTGTGTCTGTATTGAGCCTGTTAGGCCATTTCTCTTACTTCTACACCTAGACAAAACTGAAAAATACCAATGCTATGAAGGTTACCCATCTGTGAGCAGAAGATACTCAAGTCCATCTGTTGGAATCACTTTCTTTCCTCTACACCAACCCTTTGTCTATGGTATATTTATATTGCAACCAAAATCAAAATCTGCTACTTAGTTATCTCTGCATTTGCTGTCTATTCTAGCAAATTGAATCAGTTTATATTGGTTAGGCAAATAATGTTGATGATTCTCTAGTTGTCATCTTTTCAGCAGCCCCATTTGTACTCAATGAGGTCCAGAACTGAAGATTTGATTCCACTCACTCATATAGACAATTATCACTATCTATTGCCCTCTTACAGGTGCATGCAGCTAGGGAATCTGTTGTCCTGTTGCTTTGTATCAAATATCAATAGTGATAAAAATGATCAAGGTGTCTAAAAACAAAAAAGTACCTTGTGATGCCAATGAAACATAGTACTAACACTGGTCACTTGTTGCACAATCAGTGACAGTGACTTTATTTGACTTATCTGTTTAAGGTTATCATTCTTTAGAATTCATAAGAAAACACACAAAAAATTCTTGAGGAAATCACATCAATTATTACTTACTCAGATATCTGTCTTTATCAGAGAATTCCTTTCATTTGTGACCAAGATATGTTATGAGGTTGTCTGCTCCTGACACTCTGTTCTGGTACACATTATTTTATTATCCTGATCAACCTTGCAAGTCTTATCATTGCCACAATCTTGTCACATTCTATGTAATTATCTTAGGAAATAGTGGCTCTTAATGAAGTTTATTTTTTATCTTTCATCATTACTCCTCTTATTTCTTTATTATATTCTAAATGATGCACTCTGTAAGACTTTAGCCAAGGCAACTTAAATCTACTCCAAGTCTAAGTTGACAAAGAGAACTTGATAGAGTTTCCATTTGATTTTCTATACTACTTATACATTTTACTATGATGGCCATACAACATCCTCCTGTGGTCCTTATGTTATTTCCATTATATGTCTACCTTATCACATGTTGTGACTGTGACTTGTGACATGCTTTGTGACATGACCAATGTATGACTGATATGTGACCAATGTCATGCTTTGTGACTTTGTGACTGAGTCATATAATGTCTTCCCATGCTCCATCCCTATAGTAATAAGTCCAGAATAAAGAAACTAAAAGAAAAAGAAAAAGAAAATAGAAAATAGAAATAACTTAAACATTTTGCCAAGTCATGATACACTCTAGATGTCATCTTCATTCTTCCTACATTCTATTAGATTTTTTCCCTAGTGATGTATGCACAGACACCTGAAACATTCTTAGGTAAATAGTTGTACACTTGTATTGTACATAAGGTGTTCACCATGTAAGCCCTAAAACCAGTCATTTCTATCTGGTCTTAGGTGCATATACTTTTTGTATTTCCTCCCAAGCACTAATCAATAAGTTGTTTCTACCTGGTCTTAGTCCAACCCCTTTTTAGCACCTGAAGATGTTGAGTTAAGAACAAGCAGCACAAAAGTGGGGGAAACTCGTTGCAAATGTGCAACATTCTTTATTACTATCTCGACTATTTATACTACATAAAACAATTAGACATAGAACAATAAGGAGTCACATGCATCGCGCAGGCTTGCATGACATCCAAATTCCAACAGAAGACGTACCTGTGTTTTACTTTGACAGCTCTTCTGAAGTGATAATTCTTTAATGAGTTTAATGCCGGTCCTCTTGTCTGTAATCATGGCTAAGAGCGATAGACAAGAAACTTGTTGGTGCCATATGGAATCTCAGAAGGATGTCAGAACAAGATGTGCGAAGCTAAGTAGATTGTCACTTGTCTGTTTCTTTCGTGACTCAAATTATCTTGAATGGATATATTGTTTCCTTTATATAGGCCTCTGAACTAGTTATTCTAGAACTTGTGCTGGGGCCATGACTACAAGCTTGGAAAATATGCCCCTCCCCAAAATTTATCTAATATCCTTTGTGCTACCTTGTCTCTGCCTCCGACACTCTATTTCCTCATTTTTACGTCGTTGCTGTATGAATGTCTCCCTTCAGGTTCCAGTAGGCTCTGACGAGACCGCCTCATCACTTTCAACAGTCACTAGCTGTATGTTGCGACCTTTTGAAAGAAAATTGAAGACCAAGCACATAAGAGATATGTAATCGTGTGTAAAGTGTATATGAGTATATGTGCATGTGTACACTGATCGAGATCTCTTAAATATCTTCTGATGTGAAGTACTCGTAACAATCACGGTAACAAGAGAGATATCATTGTGCCATTCCATTACAACTACTTGTTGTTCTCTGGAATAGCACACTAAAAATTTCACACTTCGACTCTCCTTCTCCTTGGAGATGAAGCTTTGTTATTTTGAGCCCTCCAAACATATTCTTGTCACCGATAAATAAATAAGAGACTTCAGAGCCAGCATCTGAAGGAGCCATAGAAAATCAGCGTCGTACGAATATCCCAGATTTCTTTTAACGAGAATGGCAAAAACAACGAATAATCAATTGCTATCGTGATATGTTGGAACATAATTAGCATCCTTGATTCTTCCCGTCAAGTGCATTGTCTCTTTGTCTTGATAGATGAGCCCATGAATCATGGATCGTGATGTCGGCGGCCTTTAGTGGTTGTTGACGAAGAACATTGAGCCGAAGTCAAAGCACGGCGGAAACCGTGGCATGGCGTTGATCAGGATTGAAGCAGTCACCTTCATCGTCGATACCACTAGGGCCAGCTCCTCGCTGAGTTCGCGCTTGTCCATGGTCTGGCTTTGAAAAGTCAGTTGGGAGTAGATGCTTCAATGGATCTCAAAGTTGTGATCGATCAGACATCTTGCCCCAGACAATAGTAATCAACATAACACCGCTCGGATCCACTGATTGACACAGAGTTGACATTCTGAGCAGCATTTTCTGCAACTTGAGACATCACGGAACCTCTCTTCTGCCACTTCGATCTGATTTGATGGATGGCGAGCGCTGAACAATGTCAGTCACAGCAGAGCTCCGTCAATCATCATAAGTTTTCACCACTATCGTGATACGAGAACGGCTTGTCCCTTTCAGCTGCGATCATGTTTCATCACAGCTGTGATGCACTGATCTTTCTAGGGTGAAACTCGATGTACATACGATCAAATAGAAGATCAATCAATACTTGACTTACCTGACAACACCAGTTGATATAAAAATGAAGCATTCTCATCAAGATGCGTACAAAATACCCCCTGCTTCCCATCTCAATGGCTGATCAATACAAACTAACTCAAGAAACCTATGCCAACGACATAAAGAGGTTATTAGATAGACGTTATGGTCAAGGCATGCTAATTCTGGATCCGTTGTTCTCAAAACATCCACTGAAGCCTTTTAAAGCTGTTATTGCTACGTTGATGGCATATGATATTATCAATCTCATTCCCCAACAGGTGAGACTTTCCATATGTAAATAACAATCCCACATAATCCCTTCTCCCCTAGGTTCAATATCTTCACAGGCATGTTCCCATTTGATCATGAGATTCAAATTGACTATTGTCACTAACGTGTGAGAACTCAGGAGGAAGTGGTCAAGACTGCATACCATCTATTTTTCTGTCCTGATAAGTAACTGGATAAGCATGATGTAAGTGTGACTCACTTAAATTATTGAATAAGAAAAATGATCCAAATGCTCAGAATAAATACATATGGTATGAGGTTATCTGTAGTTAGTCAAACAAATATTGATAACAACGTCACCAGGCGATAATAAAGCCTCAGCATCAAAAACAGTAAGACATTGTTCTTAATCCATTTTCATTTATCATTGACTAGGATGTTCTTAGTGGTATAGATTAGATATGGTTTTTTTTGCTCAGTCTGACTCATCCCTTCACCAGGTGCACCTTCGGCCATGTACTCCTTATCACGTGAGTTTGATTGTAAACTCACAAAGACCAGAGTAGCTAAATGTCAATAGTTTCAATAATTTCGTGTTCGCTCCATTTGCACTGAAGATGCTGCTGGTTTTACGTCTTCGAGCGATTTGGAACAAGGATTTAATTGGTACGCGAGCAGACATATACGCTGATGAACTTATTTGATTTCATTTCGATTTCAGTCACACTGATTCTATATTCCATGACGGCAGGTATGTCTTACACAATTTTATTTCTGATCAATAGAGATGACTGACGGTCTAAAACAGCTGAGGTCTTGGTAGGTTTTCAAGACAGTACGATACTTGCCCATCAACTGATTTGATTCTTCAGGCTGCCCTGGGTAGAACGATAGTAGATACATACGTCGTTTCAGTTTCTGGAGTGCTGAGTCCACTCTATGGTTGTTGGATCGAGGTAACACACCTCGGGGACATAGAAAACAGTGTTGATAGATTTTTTTAGTACGTATGTTCTTACTTTGCGAACTTGCACGTTTATTCTCACACAAAAAAGCATTGTCAGGACTATTACAACAACGATCGAAGTCCTCTTGACTTTGATCAGGTTTATTATGACATACAAGGCACAGAAGTCTTTTCGGCATGGAATATGCAGGCGTATCTCTCACATGCAAACCTCCACTCGTCTATTGTATGTGTTTTATCGCGATGGGACCCTTTTATTCATACCGTGAGTCCAAATGTAAATTTCATCAATTTTACTCATGGATCTTATTCAGTCTTCTTGGTAAGTGTAGACTAGAAAATGATTAAACTAGCGTTCACTCTTGCCAAAGTCCAGTTAATCCTAGAAGCCACCATCCCCATGAATCTACCTTTTATTCTTGAAACTTTTGTAACCTAGTATGTTGTTATTGTTGCTCGTCTTCCTATTTTCACCTCTAATTTTTAGCTCTTCATACTTCATTGTTCCCTTTATTGTAAGTTGAAAGCTCCTTTCGTTTTATCATCACTGAATCTTGTATCATTCAGGTTTCACGGTTGATACTCAATTTGTTGGAAGCAAATTGTCCTTTGGATGAAAGCATCTATTCCGGGACAACTGAAAGCTTCACGGGCCACAGAACAGAATCTAATAGGGATATCGAAGCAGATACCTCGCTCGAGACTGAAAGAGAAACCTCCCTGGGTGAAGAAATATACGAAGAAAGATGATGGATACAATATTGTCAACGATGTTGGATATACAAAGGAGAAGTATCACAGACAATGTAATTGTCTTTACACTCATGCTATTCTTCTTGTAATTCGAGACATCATGAACGAAACCTTCACGCAATGAGCATCAAAGCCTGGGACTTTGATATGGTGATTGGGAGACAAAATGACTTCAGTTAGCAGAGATAATTACTTCATCGATGAGACATTTGTTTGTATGGACTCAACAGTGCCAAATGTGATTGTAAGGGAACATGAGTCAGGAGAGGTATTAGATTATTCGTCGATGAGAACATGACAGGTCTTCTTCCTGGTCTAGGCACGAGCATGGATCTCCATGTCAGATGAACGTACTATCGATACCAAAAAGTTGAGTTTATTGTCCTTGTCATCCTGCATTTAGTGGGTACAAAGCCGTCAGAATGGACTGGTGCACTCTTCATCACGGACCAGAATGGAACTCTCCACATTCTTAAGGTCATTTCCCCCTTGTATTGAAAAAGCACACCTGTTCGACGCCATCTCGTTCACATGGTAGTCGTTCAGTCCACCCACACAACCATAATCACATAGTCTTCCCCCTGTAAAGGCAGAAATCGTTGACAAGAGGCTGTAACATGCTCTCAATGCATATCAACCATCTTGAGAAATCGAGCGGTGAGGTAAGCATCCGTCTTCGAAAACTCATGACACTTTTTTCTGATATGAGGATTACCGGAATAACATCTTAAGAAGAACTCTGATAGCTCTAATCCAAATGACAAACTGGCCATCGGCAAAAGAGCCAGGCCCAAAGAACGTCAGACAAGTCAACGAACCGCTACACAAAAGCCAATACTTCTGTCTTATCACAAAGTATGTCCCGTGTAGGAAGTAGTTCGCCATCAGAGATGGTCGCTAGAGCAATTACAGGTGGAACATCGGGTTGTACAAAGGGTTCTGTACAGTGTAAGCACAGTCAAAGGCGTCCGCTTGGATGCTGACAATGGCTCGGACGATGTTAGGACGATGTTCGATGATTGCGGTGTACTGGTGGTCCAAGTCGACAAGTTGCATCATGCAGCGATTGAGACCGCAGTAGCGAATGAGGGAAGGAATGCCTAATTGCAACACGAGTTCGTAGGGGAGCCTACCGAGCTGATTGGCGGCAACAAGTGGAGAAGGGCGTGCAATCGTATCGCCCATTGTCGAGCGGACACCAATGTTTCCGGCTGCGTGTCAAGGGTTATCATAGATATTCGAAGTCCAGTCTGCATGGACCCGGAACCAACTGAATCATTCGTTTCCATCATAGGGGCAAGGGCCATGCTATGAAGCCGAAATTTCAAGTGACATCGCGTCAATCAATAGTAACTGGTATGCGACCATCGTATGGTTGAAACCCTTTTTGCATTGTATGATTTGTGGATTGAAATATCTGTGAGTGCGTGTCAGCTGCTGACATCAACTCGGATTATCTTTAATCTTTTCATCGTTCTCCCCTTCATTCCTATGTCCTAGGTGATGAATAGCACCTGCGAGTTGCCCTCCAGGCGGATCTCTGTTGGGTCTTATGAAACGAGTAAGAAGATGATCCCAGGTAGGTTGATCAAAAGGTTGTCTAAGTAAATTGCCTCCTGTTTCAGTGACTCTTCCGCTATGTAAAAAAGTGTCGTAGAGCTGTCCAAGGAAGATGGCGAAGCGAAGGTCATTCCTGGAACACGGCGAGAGAGCGAAGGACTGGTAGAGGGATCTTCTTGGTTCCAGCGAGGACGAAAGGCGTAGTGTGTTTGAACATAGAGGGTGAGTATTGGTGATTGATCACTGCGTAGGATCAAAGTAGAGGATGATGCTTCGAGTGAATGAATAGATTGAAGACGAGAAACTGGAACTGAGCATACGTGTTCTAGCTCACAAATTGAATCAAGGCTTGTGATAAACTGGACCGCACAACTGTATTTGGTGAAGGTGAAGTCTGTCACGAGGTGCGCAACATATCTATCCTACAACGATTTGGATTTTGATCGTTGTGGGAGTAGAAGTAAATGACTGACATTGACGGGAGATGTAGTCAGGGGTCTGGGTTGAAATTTATTGCCCCGACCCGTTTGTGCAAGGGCCAAAGAATATGTTACGACTTGATCCAGAAGGGTGGATTGCAACAGACCGTTGGTGGCATGCGTGGAATAGGCACATGTTCCTTTTTTGTTTCGTGCAGGGAAAAACACAGCTGGGGCTGTCTCGCATGAAATTGACGCCGTGTTGCTGCAGCGAAGATGGCATCACAT
>Ga0153983_1000452_pt1 | contig 10734 bp, 10 predicted proteins | sample TSGA067MetaG_FD_104693 | JGI IMG/M metagenome (GOLD analysis project Ga0153983, IMG submission 104693) | Attine ant fungus gardens microbial communities from Georgia, USA - TSGA067 MetaG | ecosystem: Host-associated > Fungi > Mycelium > Unclassified | place: USA: Georgia, Alexander Wildlife... | reverse complement strand
AGAGAACTCGATGGGGTTCTTGCTTAATTCTCTACTACTTATACATTTTACTACTGTGGCTATGCGCTTGTTCTCCCATGGTCCTCATGTTACTCTAGTCATGTGACACATTGTGACTGTGACCATTGTGACATTGTGACAAAGTCACGTGATACTTTCCCGCACTCCGTCTTGTAGTTATAAATAAGAAAAGAAAAGAAATATAAATAATAACTTAGCCAATTTGCCAAGTCATGATAATGATCAGCAACTGAGGGTTGATTTATGATGAGATAAAAGATTGAGCAAGGTCCAAGGCAAACGGTGCTTGGATGTGATATCAAGTTCTAGTATAAGAAAGCTAAACTTCAAGCCGGAATAAAGCCAACTTGCTCTTTGTTCAGCGATTGACAAAGAGAACTCGATAGAGTTCCCATTAGATTTTCTATACTACTTATACAGCTACTACATGGTCTGTGCACTATCTTCCCATGCCTATCATGTGACATTGTGACTCCTGTAATGTGACTGTGACTGTGTGACACTTGTGACCTGTCACTTTCCCTCACTCCCTTCTGTGTAGTAAGTCCAAGATAAAGTAAAAGGAAAAGAAAAGAAATATAAATAATGACTCAGCCGTTTTGCCAAGTCATAACAGGTTTAGGCTGCAAAAATTAGAAAGACCAATAGCTGTCAGAAATATAGATGGAACAAATAATAGTAGAGGGGCCATTATACACCAAGTAGAGTGCAATGTGTATTACAAAGGCTATGTAGAAAGAATGAGGATGGATGTGTGTGACTTAGAAAAGACAGAAGTGATTCTGGGAATGCTGTGGTTGGTAGTACATAACCCAGAGATAAATTGGAAAACTGGGAAAGTCAAAGTGATGAGATGCCTACCCCTGTGTAGTGGAAGAAGTCCAAAGAAAGAGAAAGTCAAAAGGGTAGTAACCCTAGAGGAAGAGAAAATTGTCAGATGGGCAATAGATGATAAAGAGGATTGGGGAAAGGAAGAAGAGATGGAGGAGAACCATAGGAAAATCAAGGAAATGATACCAAAAAGGTTTTTGAAGTAGAAGAAGGTGTTTGGAAAGGTAGAGTTGGAGAGGATACCAACTAGGAAACTTGGGATCATGCTATAGATCTTAAGGAGATGTTCAAACCACAAAAGGGAAGGATTTACCCATTATCAAAAAATGAAAGGGAAGAAGTCCAGAAGTTTGTGGAAGATCAATTGAGGAAAGGATATATCAGACCTACTAAATCACCTCAAATGTCACCAGTTTTCTTTGTGGGTAAAAAGGATAGAAGTAAGAGAATAGTAATGGACTATTGTAACCTGAATGATTAGATGATAAATAACAACTACCTGCTCCCATTAATAACTGAGTTCATCAACAACATGGAGAGCAAGAAAGTGTTTACTAAAATGGATCTCAGATGGGGGTTCAACAATGTGAGGATAAAAGAGGGAGATGAGTGGAAGGGAGCATTTATAATGCACATTGGTTCCTTTGAACCAATGGTCATATTTTTCAGAATGACAAACTCACCAGCAACGTTCTAAGCAATAATGAACAAAATTCTGAGAGACCTAATAAATGAAGAAAAAGTAGTGGCATTTGTAGACAATATATTGGTAGGGACGGAAACAGAGGACAATCAAAATGAAATTATGGAAGAAATATTGAAGAGGTTAGAAGAGAACAACTTGTATGTCAAGCTGGAGAAATGTGTGTAGAAGGCAAGAAAGATAGGGTTCTTAGGGGTTGTTATTGGATCCAATGGAATAGAGATGGAAGTAGAAAAGGTGAATGAGTTACTCAGTTGGTCAGAACCAAAAAATGTAAAAGATGTCAGAAAGTTTTTAGGCCTCACAAATTATTACAAGAGGTTTATCAAAGACTTTGCTTGAATAGCAAGGCCAATGAATGTACTGACAAGCAAAGATAAGAAGTGGCAGTAGAGAGAAGAACAGCAGAAAGCATTTGACAAGCTGAAGCGAGTTTTCATAACAAAGCCAGTATTAGCAGCACTGGACTTAGATAAAGAGTTCAGAGTAGAAGCCAACACATCAAACTATGCTACTAGAGGAGTACTGTCAATGAGATGCTCAGATGAGAAGTAGAGACCAGTCACTTTCATTTCCAAGTCTCTTAGTAAAACAGAACAAAACTATGAGATACATGGTAAGGAGATGTTAGCAGTTGTCAGGTGTTTAGAAGCATGGAGACATTTCCTAAAAGGAGCAATAGAAAAATTTGAGATTTGGACAAATCATAAGAACCTTGAATACTTCATGAAAGTGGAAAAGTTGAATAGGAGACAAACAAGATGGGCCCTATACCTATCTCACTTCAATTTCACTTTGAAGCATGTTCCAGGAAGTAAGATGGGAAAAGCAGACAGTCTGAGTAGGAAACTAGACTGGGAGGTTGGAGTAGAAAAAGACAATGAGGATGAGACATTAGTAAAACCAGAATGGTTGGAAGTAAGAAGAATAGAGGCAGTAGAAATAATAGTAGATGAGGTAGATCTACTAGAGGAAGTAAGAAAGTCAAAAGTGAAAGATGACAAAGTAGTAAAAGCAGTAAAAGAAATGAAGAAGGCAAGGGTAAAGATGTTAAGAGATGAAGAATGGAAAGAAGTTGAGGGCATCATGTACAAGAAGGAAAAAGTCTATGTACCAAAAGATAATAAGCTTAGGGCAGAAATAATTAGGCTACATCATGATATGCCAGTAGGAGGACATGGGGGGCAGTGGAAAATAGTGGAACTGGTCACTAGAAACTTTTGGTGGCCAGGGGTTACAAAAGAAGTGAAATGGTATATAGAGGAATACAATGCCTACCAGCAAAATAAAAATTGCACAGAACAACTAGTAGGCAAACTAATGCCCAATTCTATTCTGGAAAAACCCTGGATGCACATATCAGTAGACTTTATCACAAAGCTACCTTTAGCTCAGGGATATGACTTAATCTTAGTAGTAGTCAATAGGTTAACTAAAATAGTACATTTCATACCTACTATAGAGAAAATGTCAGCAGAAGGATTAGCATAGTTGTTTAGAGATAATGTATAGAAGTTGTATAGGCTACCTGAAAGTATCATCTCAGATAGGGGGCCCCAATTTGCAACAGGACTAATGCAAGAGTTGAATAGGATATTGGGGATCAAGAGTAAATTGTCGATAGCGTTCCACCCTTAGACAGATGGACAAACAGAGAGAGTAAATCAGGAGTTGAAACAGTACTTAAGAATGTTCATTGATCATAGGCAAGAGCAGTGGCCAGAATGGTTGGGAACAGCAGAGTTTGCATACAACAATAAAATGCACTCGAGTACTTAGACCTCGCCTTTTAAGGCAAACTACAGACAAGATCCTAGGATGGGGTTCAAGGAAAGAAAGAAGAGAAAGTATGAGGGAGCAGAGAAATTCATTGAGAAAATGAAGGAGATACAAGAAGAAGTGAAAGCAGCACTAAGTAAAGCATAAGAAGAGATGAAGAAATATGCAGATAGAAAGAGGGTAGAGGTTGACAACTATAAAGTAGAAGACTTAGTGATGCTGAGTACTAAGGATCTAAAGTATCAGATGTATCAACAGCGAGCCAGGCTACTAGACTAGGTAAGGGCAGTAGTATCATGGCATGAGATGAACGTGTGCCTTAGGGATCCTATTATGATGAGAGTTCACTTGAGTGGATACCAAAAACATTTTTTTTCTTAGGTTTCTATTTAATATGTTTTGGATATTCTTTGGACCTTCACCTTCAGTAAGCTCTCTATTATTTGATTTATCTCCCCAGTACCTACTTGTTTAGTACACAATTGTGAAGCAGTTTGGAGAATTTGTCTCTCTAACCTTGTTTTCACCTTTGTTTTGTGATCAAACCTTTTGATCCCTATCAATGTTACTATCACCTCTCTTGTGTACTACCCCAACTCTAACAGGCACACCTCATCAGGTATACCTTCCCCACAATGCTCTTGCACTTTCTGTTATAGAACATGTACCAGACTTCTCCTTTACTCCACTTGCTATACTTCTCATGGCTTGGCCATACATTGATGGGTATTACAAAAGGTCAATTACTAATTTGTGATTGGTGATTTGATACTTGAATAGTTCAAAAAAGCAAAGTTTAGACAATGACAAGAGATGTTGTTAAGTCTAAGGTCTAATACTCAGAGTATGAGTCCTTATATACATAATTGTAATGGTCTGTGCACTAGTACAGATCATCACCTAATTACTACCTATTGTTCTACATATGGTAGTGTCTTTGTACTGGAATAATGATAACCTAACCATATGGAGGCTGTCCTTTGTTCTAAGAAAAAGACAGATGACTATCTATGGGTAATTAATAAAGTCTATGTACAAACATTGAGACCTTCATATCTCTACTAATATTAATCGCCTTGAGGTCATTTTAAGTTCATTCTGAGCGTTAAAAAAAAGGCTTTTGCTGAGCCTAGAACCAAAGCATCAATCACAGTGGTTTCTGAGATATTAGCAATTTAATAAACAGTAATATAGTGGTTACCAGTTGATCTGCTTAATATCTCAGCCATTATTGATTGCCTTGAGATGTGACTAGCATCTATCAAAAGGTCTTCTTAAGGGTTTCAAGCTGGTTTTAAGACCGTGGGAATTGTCAAAGATATGACCAAATGAAGTTTGTGACAAAGTAATAACAAATAAGAATATAAAAGATCTCCGAGATGTCTCACAATTGTGCACTAAACAAGTAGGCACTAGGGAGATGATCAAATAACAAAGGGGGCTTAATAAAGGGGGACTAGGGAGATGAAACTCAAATAACCAAAAGAAACAATAATAAAGTTTTTATAAACCCACTCAAGGTAGATCTCACCGTAATTGGCTCTCTAAGACACACATTCATCTTGCATTGTGACACTACTACCCTTACATAGTCTAGTAGTCTGGCTTGCCATCAATATAGTAGAACTACCTAGAACTCCTATGCTGTTGTGTGGGCTCTTCTTCAACTAACCATACAACTAGAAGCCGACTCCAATGACATATAGCAAGCAGTTAACTCCTTGCATAAGCAAATGCCCAAGTCTGTTGGGGCTCAAATTCATGTTGAGGGAGAGGTTTGGTGGTTTTTAGAAAATAAAGAAAAACACTCAGAAAAATAGAGACTTAGTTACTCCAAGTAGCCATTAAGCTCTAGAGCAACAGAAAGGGATGATGATAGAGGTGTAATGCTTGAGTTCCCTTCTGTGCCCTAGAGTATTTTATTAGGACTACAAAGAAAAGAGACAACAAAGGAAGTAAGACAAAGAAAACCTCCAAATTCCCAAACATAGCAAGGCCGAAATAATGAGACAGCACTTTTCCTGAACACTAGGTGACTGCTCCTCACCCTTCTAGTCCTACTCCTGGGGTTCTTCTCTAAATAGTAGATAGGTCTCAAGCCTCTTGCTAGGCTATAGAAGGAGATGGCAATCTCAAGTTATCTTTCCCTCAAGCACATTATCTTCATCTGACCTCCTTTCTGCCTCTCTCTTCAACTTCCTTATTCTTTTCTCTACTTTCTCTATGTCTTCTCATTCCTCCAGAACCCAGTTTCTTTCCCTTGCTATTATGATATGACTCTGCATTGATGTAACTCTCTTGATCTTGATATAATTAGCCATCAGTGATGATGGCTCAGATCTGATTGTAACTCTGCTAAAAATAGCACTGCTAGCTGCTAAGATATGACATCATTCTGGTAGCACTAGGTCTTTGAAGTTTGCCTTTGTCCTCGAGAGCACTTCTAGAAGAGAAACTTATTAGAAATCTGATACCAGGTGCCTGGGCAAGTGTCTATAAGGTATATATAGTAGTGGTCACAGCCACTACTCTGCTACTCAAGCAAGATACTCAAGTCCATGACTGGGCATCTAGGGAACAGTTCTAGGGGCCAAACTCTTATCTTGAGTTAGTTATTCTGGTTATTACTGTGGGGGTAGCCTTTGGGCCACCTGCAAAATGCTGATATTTCTTCCTCTTCTCATTTCTTTTTCCTAGTTTGATTATAGTCCTCTGTTTATCTCATTTATTACTATTTTCACTTTTCATCATTTAATTATTTAATTAATTAGCCAAAATACTCTTACTTATTACATAAGCTAGAATAGTAAAAGTGACACGACACAAAAATATAAAGATATCCTTTTACCCTCAACCATTAAACTCTAAGACCACTTTCTCCTCTGAACTTATTATCCTTCCCACATTACTGTGAAAATTGTCACTTTTGCCTAAACTGCTATATGGCATGACAGTATGCCACTCTTTCCTCCTCAACTCTTCTCAACTTCTGTTGCTATACCTTTTGTGGTATTGCTATATATGCTGTCATGCCATACAAACATTTAGGCAAAATAAGTGACAATTTGCACCCTAATAACTAGAATAACCAGCTTGAGAGAAGAGCTTGGCCCCCCAGGGATGTTCCTCTAGATGCCCAGTTGTGGACTTGAGCATCTAGCTTGAGTAGCAGAGTAGTGGCTGTGACCACCACTACATACACCTCATAGACACTTGCCTAGACACCCTGTATTGGATTTCCAATAGATTTCCCTTCTAGAAGTGCTCTCAAGGGCAGAGACAAGCTTAGATGGGTTAATGCAACCCGAGTGACATCATATCTTGGTAGCCAGTGGCATTATTCATAAAAGAGTTACGATCAGATCTGAGCCATTATCACTGATGGCTAATTATAGCAAGATCAAGAGAGTTGAGCTACTGTAGAGTTATATTGCAATAGCAGTGGAAGGAAATTGGAATCCAGAAGAGCAAAAAGACATAGAGGAGATAGAAGAAAAGACCAGAGAAGCTGAGGAGAGAGGTAGTAGAAAGGCTAGATGAAGATAATGCGCTCGAGGGCAAGATGACTCAAGATTATCATCTCTATCTATAGCCTGGCAAGAGGCTCAAGACCTGACCATCGTATGAGGGAGGATTCCCAGAGTAGGACTAGAAGAGTGAGGAGCGGTCACCTAGTGTTCAGGAGAGGCACTATCTCATTATTGTGGCCTTGCTATGTTTGGGAATTTGGAGGTTTTCTTTGTCTTACTTTCTTTGTTGTCTCTTTACTTTGTAATCATAATAAAATACTCTAGGACACAGAAGAGAACTCAAGTATCATATCCCCATCATTATCCCTCTCTGTCACTCTAGAGCTTAATAGCTATTTTAAGTGACTAAGTTTCTAATTTGCTAAGTGTTCTACTTTACTTTCTAAAAACCCACCAAACCTCTCCCTTGACAGAAATTTGAGCCCCAACGGATTTGGGCATTCGCTTATACTAGGAGTTAATAGCTTGCTACGTGTTATTGGAGTCGGCTTCCAGTTGTATAGTCAGCTAAAGAAGAGCCCACACAATGGCATGGGAGTTCTAGGTAGTTCTGCTATATTGATGGTGAGCCAGACTACTAGACTAGGTAAGGGCAGTAGTATTATGATGCGAGACAAACATATTGATGGGGATCAAAAGGTTTGATCATAGAACAAAGGTGAAAACAAGGTCAGAGAGGCAAAATCTCCAAGCTGCTTCACAATTGTGCACTAAACAAGTAGGTACTGGGGAGATAAATCAAATAATAGAGAGCTTACTAAAGGTAAAAGTCCAAAGAATAACCAAAACATATCAAATAGAACCTAAGAAGAAAAGAACTGTTTTTAGTATCCACTCGAGCAAACCCTCACTGTAATAGGATCCCTAAGACATGCATTTATCTCATACTGAAAGGGGAAAAAGAGATGTTTACTGTGACAAGCAAGTAGAAAAGGTAGTGACAGCTCTCAATTGCATGCTAAAGGGTTTGTGGGGAGAAGTAGGAAGTAGGAGTGTCAGAAAGAAATTAAAAAGTGAATATGCAGTTTATCTGGAATCTAAATATAGAAGGAATGATGGAAGCTCAATCTAGATCCAATCCACATTACACACCATAACAAGCTCACTAGTAGAATAGTCAGTAAACCACTCATAGGCTTTATCATACTTAATCAAGCCCTCATTCACACCCCCACACCAAACCTTATGGGTGTGATACAATCTGAGTCAATGATTAGCCAGGCTTTTCAGGCCTGCTACTCTATAGAAGGTTGTCTGAGTGACTGCTGTGTCTTGTCTCATGAAAGAGTAGGGTATATAGTAGAACACATTCACTAACTCAACCTCTCACCAAGATCATCCCTTACATACTCAAGAGAATTGCATTTACAACCTCAAGAGCTTCTGAGATAAAGGCAAGGGCCAAGGAGGCTCTTCCCATCAATCTCCACTCTGAGAAATATATTATAATCTTACAAATGTTAGAGACTCAATTAAAAGAAATAGAAAAGGAAACTCTTTATTCTACCACTCTCTCTCATGTCTCTCCTCTATGACACTACCATGCGGCTATGACAGCCATTACCTTCCTGTCCTCTATACCTCCCAGACATGACTATGTGATCCTGCTCCACCTCCATACTTCACTTCTGTCCATTATTCCCCGAACCCTAAAATAGCTTCCTTCTACTCTGAATACAGTCTAAAAACACATGACAGTGTGTCCGAGTATTAGTGATACAATTGTTATCCTATGGCGTGTCCATTTCTTCACTGAGTCTAGCAGTGATGGGATCACTAGTCACTGATAGACTTTTGATCTACCGTCTTGATATCATATTAGTTTAAGTCTACTCTAGATTGAAATTATCTCACATTCCAAAGATATCTCTGAGCCTCCGATTTCTAGAGTTTCAACATTGATAGTCTGTATCTAAGAAACCTGATGCTAGCTCATCAGTCTTGCCTCCCGAGGTATATGCTATTCTAGTATGTGGCAGCTCGGTCACTACCTAAGAAAAGTACCCAATTTTGGGTCTAGATTATGTCTGGGGCTTGTAGGAAGTCTCTAGAGTGGGTTCCAATAGTGAAATCCAGGGTTATAACTTTTATCCTATGCTACTTTTTTGCAGAAAATTCTCTAATGGCATAACAGCACCATGATACTACTGCCCTTACCTAGTCTAGTAGCCTGGCTCACCGTCAATACAGTAGTACTACCTAGAACCCCTGTGCCATCATATGGGCTCTTCTTTAGCTGACCATACAACTAGAAGCCAACTCCAATGACCTGTAGCAAGTGGTTAGCTCCTAGTATAAGCAAATGCCCAGGTCTGTTAAGCTTGAGTCTTCCTTCAAGGGAAGTTTTATAGAGTTTTCATAAAGCAGACACAAAAGAAATCCTCAAATCACTCAAATAGCCTTTCAGCTCTAGAGCAACAGAGAGAAAGATAATAGGGGGGAAGAGTATCTTTTTCCCTTCTGTGCCCTAGAGTATTTTATTAGGATTACAAAGCAATGATACAACAAAAGAAAAAAAACAAAGAAAACTTCCAAATTCCCAAAGATAGTAAGAGGGAAATGATGAGACGGCACCTCTCTTGATCACTTGGCTACTAATCCCTGCTTCTCTAATCCTACTCCTGGGGTTCTTCTCTAAACAATATATGGCTCTCAAGCCTTTTGATGGGCTGTAAAGAGAGGCAGTGATCTTGAGTCATCTTGCTCTTGAGCATGTTATCTTCATCAAACACCTCTTCTTTCATCTCTCTATCTAACCTCTCTAGTCCTTCTACTACTCCTCTATACTTCATCACATCTTCAAGTCTCAGTCTTCTTCTGTTAGGTTTACGATGTAGTCCTCAAGAGGACTTGTCTTGCTAGTCCTTGCTATAATTAGCCATCAGCAATGATGGCCCTGCTCTAATGGTAACCTAGACATTATAAATAAGTGACTGCTACTGAGATATGACATCATTCTGTTAGAGAATATCTTCTAAGGTCCTTTCTGCTCTCAAGAGCACTCTAGAGGGGAGTTCTGTTATAGATCTATTATGAAATTCTCTGGACAATCTCTATGAGGTTTCTGTAGTGGTGGTCCCAGCTACTATGCTACTCAAGTAGTATGCTTGAGTCCATGACTGGGCATCTAATGATATCTCTAGGGGACCAAACTCGTCTCTTGAGCTGGTTATTCTCATTGTTATGGTGAAAAATATCACTTTTATTACCTGAATGGCTGTCCAGCATGACAGCATATCTTAGAGATCCTATTATGGTAAGATCTACCTCGAGTGGATTCATAAACACTTTGTTATCATTTCTTTCAGTCTTCTGAGTTGTACCCTACTATTTCCCCTATTCTTAAGCTCTCTTGTATATTTGATCATCTCTCCAGTGCCTACTTGTTAGCATACAATTGTGAGACATCTTGGGGATCTTTTATATTCTCATTTGTTTTCACCTTTATTCTGTGATTAATTCCCTTTGATCCCTATCAGCGCCACTCTCTTAGCTTATTTCTTTTCCTTCTTCCTATCACAAATAGTAAGTGACTATTTGTGATGGGTGCTTTGATACTTTAAAGAGTTCAAAAATACAAAGTTAGACAAGTGACAAAAGATGTTGTTAAGTCTGAGGTCTAATCCTCAGACTTTGAATCCTTATATACAAAATTGTGATAGTCTGTGCACTAGGATAGATTATCACATGCTACTACCTATTGTTCTACATATAGTAGTACCTTTGTACTTAATATAGTGATAACTTAACCATATGGAGACTGTCCTTTGTTCTAAGAAAAGAACAAATGACTATCTATGGGTAATTAATGAAGTCCATATGCAAATATTGAGGTCTTCATATCTCCACTAATATTGATCGCCTTGAGGT
>Ga0153983_1000447_pt1 | contig 10825 bp, 4 predicted proteins | sample TSGA067MetaG_FD_104693 | JGI IMG/M metagenome (GOLD analysis project Ga0153983, IMG submission 104693) | Attine ant fungus gardens microbial communities from Georgia, USA - TSGA067 MetaG | ecosystem: Host-associated > Fungi > Mycelium > Unclassified | place: USA: Georgia, Alexander Wildlife... | reverse complement strand
TACCTCGCCGAGTTTCGCTTTATCCTTGTCGGCGGTCTTCTCAACCAACAGGGCTTTTACTGTTACATCCTGGTCGTCCCCGCCTTCTTCCGGATCGCCGTTCTCATTCGTACCGGCTGCCACCGCCGTGTTGTGGACTATGCCGGCTTTTGCATCGGCTTCCGTTACCGTGTAGGCATAGCTCTTGCTCACTGTTTCGCCGGCTTCCAGCGTCTTATCAATCTCCCAGTCTGCGCCCATAAGCGGATCCTTGACTGCAACCCCTGTTATCTTTTCAACGCTCGTATTCGTTACTTTAATCGTGTAGGTTATAACATCGCCAATAGCAGCATAGGTGCTGTCTGAGGATTTTTCCACCTTCAGCCCGCCTATCGGACGGTAGTAAAAAATGATGACATTCAAATCTGGATCAGCCTGCATCACAATTTGTTTGTCAGAAGGATTGCTTTCATACAACGCATATCCGTTGATTTGAGCTTCTGTCGCAGTCTTCGTGTCGCCAAACCACAGTGTACCGGTTTCGGATGCCGCCAGTTCCGTACTCGTTCCATAGCGATAATGATATACCGTCCAATTTACTTCGATTCGCCGGTAATACTTACGCAGCACAAGTCTTGAATCAGCCTCACCATTAAATATGGAAATATATCCCCATGTATCGCTGTTACTCTTATCAAGCTCGTATCCGGGTTTTAACCTGTCCTCGGCTTCCACCCTCAATCCGATCGGTCCGGACGCTGTTATCGAATCATCGGGCGTATTTTTGTATTGTCCTGTTCCAGGGTCCATATAGTAGTATTCCACAACATAGTCTTCGCTTGCGTTCTGTGTATACACAAATGTAATTGTGTTTTCATTGGCACCGGAACTAAGCATGAGACTCTGTTGTATGGTTGTTGGAGAATAACCGGAGATAACCGGAGCGTATTCGATGACAATCGCTTTGTCCCCGTTTCCTACAATCTTTGCCTCCAGCAGCTCGTTACCCTGTTCATCTACGTAATATACCGTATAATTCAGTTCCATCTGCTTGTAGTAGAAATTGATCACATTATCGGTTGTTTCCGCTTTCAGAGTGATGGATTTACTAACCCTGTCTGGCATATAACCGTCGACAGCCGGTGCTTCTTCATACACCGACGATGCCATGTGATTACCCGATACCACCTTGGGATTCGGGGAAATCACGGACAACGCCCCCGTTACCGGATCACCTTCCTGCCAATTCTCATCGACAAGCCAGTAACACACCGAATACTCAATATCCTCTCGCTCAATCCATTTGGCGACCAACTCAATAGGTTCTACAATCTGCTGTTCGCCGAACTGATAGGCATAATTGGTGTCGCGTTTATACCAGCCTGTAAAGACATATCCGGGACGTTCCGGGTCTGTAGTCGGTTCTGTGGCATAGCTGCTTTTACTTATAGACTGTTCCTGATACAATTGTTCTACACCGTCCGCATCTGTAGAATACAACTTTACATCATATAGAGGCACTGCCCATTTGGCATACAACTTCAAATTGTTGTAAGACATGGTAGCTTCTTCCCAGTTAAACCGGGTACCTTCATAGCACTCCGCAGTTGTATACCAGCCCGCAAACACGAGATCGGTATCCAGCCCGGATGGGTGGGACGGCGTATACTCTTTGTCCGAGAATGGTGCTTCGTACAGGATGTCATAACTTTTATCTATTGCGTTATGATTGAAAAACTGAAGCTTATAGGCATTTCTCGTATAATATAAGTATACCTCAAAGTCTACATCTACACCTGCCTTCGTAACAACACTGACACTCGTAAACCCGTCAATGACTTTTGCGCCAGTGGTGCCGGCCCTGCCTTTTATTCCATAAAGAGAGTGCTCAGTATCTTCTTTATATCGTTTGGTTATACCACCGGTTGTGTAGTTGATACCGTCCGTGTCACTTTGGTCAATGCACTCAAACATATAGTGCCAGTTACGGGTAACGTATGAAGTGATCCATTGCCCTGTGACGGTCAACCCACCGGCTTGGCATAAGTCGGTGTTCATAGTAAACTGCTTGGAAACCGTAACTATGCCTGTTTTAGGATTTTTCCAACCACTAATGGCAGGCAATGAGCTTTGAGTAACGACATTCGCACCTATCGGCCAGAGTGCTGAAATATCCTCCTGATATTTGGCTGTGAAGGAATAGACATCCGGGTATGTGGCAACCGTTTGACCGCCAAGTTGAATCTTGGCATCAGTGGGAGAATTCTCACCCCATGCGAACTTGACTTCGTATGAATTGCGCGTATAGTACACATTCACAATGGTCGAGCCATCGCCTGCAATCGTCTTGCCCGGATCATACCTGTCATATGTGAAATGGGTAATGCTGATTTTGTCCCCCAAAGCAAGCATAATCTCTGCACCCGCCGTTCCGGTGCGGGATACCGTCTGATAGTATTCATACCCATCTCCGGATACATTTTCCAGCCAATACACGAGATTATAATTTGTGCCAGTTTTTGGCGTCCAGACCGCCTGGAACGTACCCCCACTTATAGGCATCTTATCAGGAATCGCCTGATTCCAACCGCCAAACGTGTATCCGGTGCGCTCCGAGACTTTGGATGCCTTGAGTGCTGCACTAATTGTAGCACCATACTCTGCAACAATCGGCTCCACAAAAGAACCGCCCTGTGAATAAAAGCACATCATGTAGAGGTTGCGTTTATAATATACGTTGATTGTCGTCTGACCGTCTGCGGAGATTCTCTGCGTCAATTTCTGTCCGGCAATCAGGGAGAACCCTCCGTACGACCGTGGCTCGACTGTTACACTCAAACCGGTCGTCGCATGCAGCAGCTCTTCACTCGCAAGTTCAAATTTGGATGGATCCCGGTCACCATCGCTGGCAAGTATAGTATCCGCCTTCTGCTGATAATGACGTACCGTATAATCCGTACCCGTTGAGGGGGTGTAGGTCACAATCATAGTGATGAGGTTTTCTAACCCCTCACCGGCCGTGCCTGACACCGTTGCCTGATCGGGAACATATCCCTGAATATCAGGGGATGCCACCGCATAGGTTTGGCCATAAGCAAGGACACCCAGATATGATTCCGCTGCTTTTGTTCCATCCTCAAAACAGTAATGTATGCTAAGTTGGTATATCTTATCCGCATGTGAGCGGAATTGCGCCACGAATTTAGTTTCCTTAGTGATCGGTGTCTGCTCCGGATCTGGATACCAGCTGACAAATTCATATCCTTCACGCGTTGGCAGTTCACCCTCATATGCAGCGTGCGTTCCTTTTTCCACGTATGTCTCATATAGCGGCGTCGTGTCATTATTCCAATTGTAAAACGAGGCTCGCAGCAAAGGCTCTGATTTGGATGCTTTTGGCTCTGTTGCAGGAGGAATTGCCTCATACTGTGCAAAGAGCGTAATCGACTCCGATAAATTATAATCCATATCCCACAATTGACCGTGAAGTCCCCAGCCTGTGAACCGGAATTCCTCTCTGTGTGTCTCCGAAGGGGCTGGCATTTCGTCAATCGGACCGGTACCGTCCGACTGATAAAATCCATCCTCCCGCTTTTCCAGAATTTCAAATACCGTCATGGTTTCCGCTGATGTATCTTTATAATACATCAACGTTACCGTAAACGTGTCGCTTTCGGTCTCAGGTTCTTCAAGAATCGGCTCACCGTCCGTTTCTCCTAAGTCTTTATTTCCTTCAGACTTGTTTTCCGTTTCATCGGTACTTTGATTCCCATTATGATCCGTATCCTGAACGCTCACATCGTCATTTGAATCTTGTGTTTCAGGATCAGACATTTGATCCTGTGAAAACATTTCTTCTTTTTCATCTGTCTGCTCACCGTCTTCCGACTCTTCCATTAATTGATTGGCAGCAAACACGTTAGCAGGTAGCGCTGATAGAACCATTACTAACGTCAAAAACAAAGATAAAAACATTCTTACTCTTTTTATCATTCCATTTTCCTCCAATCGTTATTATCATTCTATAAACTGTTAAATTGGTTGTATATAGCTGGAATCATAATAAATTTAAACTTATGATTTCATTAACTGACTATATTTATTGTAGCACCATTTAAAAACCGCTACATTGTACTAAAGTATACTAAAATAGTGTTAATTCTTTTATTTTCTTCTTTTTCTCCTCCTTTTTTTCAGTCTGTAAGTCGCAATAGTGTACAAAAGTACACAAAAAATTTGCTTTCCAATTTAAACAAGCAGGAAATTATACAAAAATATATCAGAAACCCTCCGGAAAGAGGAATCTCCTATTAAAAAAGAAAATCCACTTCAAACGGTGGGTTTTTCCAATTTTTTATGTATTTTATACTACTTTTGTACAATGTATTTCTTCTTAAAATAGAATAGCATAGTAAGAATAAGAAACAATACCAGCCATATGAACAACTAACTAAGCAGGAGTGTAACTATAATGAAAAAAGGCAAGAGTAAAAAAAGTATGGATGTACTGTTGGAGAGGCTGATGCAAGATGCAATAGAATGGGAAGCCGAAAGGGATAATCCTGATGAGAATCATCCCTTGGACAAAGAATTTCGTAATAAACAGGATGTCAGCATGGAGGGGGACAAAGATAGCTAATCTTTCAAAATCCCCCTCTTTATGGCCATGGCAACAGCTTCGGCTTTATTCCTTACACCCAGTTTTCCGTAAATGGATTGGATGTGCTTTTTCACTGTCGTCAATTTAGTGCCGTGTTCCAACGATATTTCCCCATAAGTTAAATTTCTCTGAAGCAACTTAAGGATTTTTAATTCAGTTTTTGTCAGGTCAATATAAAAATTTCTTTTTGAAATGGGCGCATTTCCATATACATTCTTTTTGGCGCTTATCATGATCGTTTTCAGATAGTCCTCATTGTTTTCTGTATAAAGCAAGTTCAAGACCGGTATAAGATCACCTGCCTCATCCGAAAATACACGAATGTAACCATATGGCTTTGCAGTATTATAAGCTTTTTTCAAGCAGATTACGGCATGTGTGTCATCTTTTAAAGAATATAACGCTATGGCTTTTAAAACACAAACCTCAGTTAAATCAACGATTCTCAGATACCTTTCACACAAGTGCTCCAGGCTCTCAAGGATAATAAGTGCTTTTTGATATTTACCCTGGGAAATAAGTGCCCGGACATAAGCAATCTTTCTATATAAAAGATAAAAGTGGTTGTTTTCAATCAGCGAATTGTTCTCGTTGTAAAATTCTTTTAAAAACCCTACGTTGCCGTCAGCCAAATAATTTCGCTGCAAAAATGCATGGTAATTGGGTAGTAGGAAATTGCTTTTCTTCTCCTTGATTTTCTTTTCCAAAAGGGAGGTCATATCGCCAATCTCATCTGTATTATCCATAGCACGCATGATTTTAACAAGCAGTGCAATGCAGCAAAAATACAACTTGGCATACTGCAGTTCAGCTGCTGCGGGAATAAGCATCCTGACCTGTTTCACCGCTTTTGTAAATCTCTCTGTCTCATAATAATATTCAGCTAAAATAAGGCGTGTCTCCATCAATGAATATTCATTCCGGATAAGCTCCTGATCGTTTTCGTCCACTTGCTTCATAAAGGACTCGATGGTATCTGTAAGCTCCGAGTAATCCTTTGTTCCTCTGAGTATAGAGGGAAAGCCCATCACGGCTGCCCATATGTCATGCAACACCTCCAGATGAGGGGCATAGTCTTTGAAGTTGACCATATCGTTGATATATTTGTTGTTTTTTTGCGTTTCTTCTGGATCAATACTGGAAAGCCATCCCCCTTCCCAGTAGTAGTATGCATATTCATCTGAATCAATCGGCAGCACACCTGGTTCAGCCCATTCAAAAAAAATCTCCTTTAGCTCTCGCATTCGTTCCAGATTCCCGGTAAGATATTCGACTAGTGCCATTCTTGCGACGATAATTGGGTATCGTTTCAGCTCATTGGGGTCAAGCGATGTAATACAGCCTACCACATTCAAAAACTCTTCCATCGGCATAATCGCCAGGTTGAATTCCTTGAGAATCTTGTCAATGCCATATAGGAATTTGACTTTATAAAAGCAATGAAAGGCTGCGGTATACTCCTTTTGCTCGTGAAGCCACCAGCCGTACTTTATATATAGACCATTTGTGTCTATATTGCTGCTTTCTAACTTTTGCTGTAAAAACTCCTTGAACGCCGGATGATATTGACATTGACCGTTTTCATCCAAAAACACAAAGATTCCTTGTGCATGTAGTCGTTTCAATGTCTTCTTGGTATCCTCGACATTAGTTATGGCGTAACAGGCCGAGGGGTTAAGAATATCGAGAATAGAGGTTTTCATAAGAAAAATGCGAGTACTATCATCTAATCCCTGCCAGATTTCCACCTCAAAATAATCCGCAATAATGCTTTTAGCGTAATCGCCATAATTCAGGTTGTGTTCTTCTATTGAAGTCACCAGAACAACATTTAAGGCAGCAAACCATCCCCGTGTCTGCGACCGGATCCATTCAATGTCAGCCGGGCTGGTTTTGAGATCGCTGCGTTTTAGAAATTCACTGATTTGATCGGAATCCAAACACAGTTCCTCAGTCGTTATCGGGCGGATCCGACCGGTCATGATTAAGTGGTTGAATATGGGCGGCAGCTTCTCACGGGTTATGATAAGCACTTTCCAGTATCCCAGAACTGACTCTATCAGGTCTTTCAGACATTCCAACGCATCCGGTTCTTTTACGTAGTGGATATTTTTTATCATCAGCACATAACTGCCCTGTAAGACTCTTGCACTTAAAGCAACTTTATGCAGAAAGTCTCGCGGATTTTGATGATAATGACGATAATCCAGCATATCGGTACTAAGGTCCTTCAGGTCTATAGCAGATAAAACGGCGACGGTTAAACTGCCAATAAGCAGATCCGTCCGGTTATCGCTGTCGTCCAGACAGCAATAACCGCAACGGAAACCACTTTTTTCAAGCCATTGAAGCGCGGTCTGTGTTTTGCCGTACCCAAAGGGAGCAATCATACAGATAATCTTATCCGTTGGGATGGTATCAATGATTTTTACAATATCATCCCGCGGTAAATTACCCTCTAGCTGTTTAGGTGGTGTAATTTTGGAATGATAAGCTTCCAAAAGATCTTGATACCACGTCATAGAGAACACCCCTTTCCGACGTTGGTCTGTCAGATGTTCTATTGATAACTTTTTATTCTCCGCAGCTCTGGAAGAATTAATAATGTATACACACCAAATGCCGAATTATCGTAATATTTTTCATATTTCTCCCATAAGTTAATCTGAATGTATTATCTATATTATACATCCCCAAAAAAAAATGTCAAATATACCCGTCTTTAGAAGTTAACATTATAAATCTTTAGATGATTTAGAAAAAAAGGTCTCAGCAAAGAAAGACAAAAAACTCCCGTTGCAGATAAAGGGCTTAGATTTGCAGGCTATAACCTGCCTTCCTCCAAAAAAGAAGATACCATCAAAGGGCATTTTTTAATGTCTGATACCAAAGTCAGGTATGATATCAGATGGACTATTTTCTTTCAAGTTTTTTGTTTGTTATATGGGAATGATGGTTCATTACAGCAGAACAATCTTTATTAATATTGTCCACATATTTACTGAAATCATTGTACGATCTTATAATATTCTCTTGCCGTAACTGAATAAATAATTATATAAAATATAGCAAAAACCAGTATTGTTCCAATGGTGCTTAGAGCAAACAGAGGGACGTTCGTCAAATTTACCGCTGCCAGCAGTTTCGTTATCATTTTAAAAGCTGCTGCAATATGAATTCCCGCCACTAGCAATGGAAGAAAAAACACAGTTAAAACCTGACTATGGATTGCTTTTTTAACTTCTTCATGGCTCATTCCGACTTTCTGCATAATCTCGAACCGTTCTTTATCATCGTAGCCTTCTGATATCTGTTTATAGTAAATAATCAATACCGTAGCCATAAGAAATAGTAAGCCGAGAAGAATCCCGATAAAAAGTAATCCTCCATATATGGAATAAAAAGATTCCCTGGAAGCTTCTGCACCTTCTACTGTAGAATTTAATCCCAGTGCTGTTATGTTCTCATCTAAAGCATAAGTCAGTGCCATTTGTTCCTCAGGTTTGGCATCTATATCAAATCCATAAAAGTATCCAAGGTTTCCCATTTCCGTAATTTCTTCATCTTCGAAAAAGTACAAATAAACATTTTCAATTGACTCTATATCCGGCATGATGATGTAGTAGCTATTTCTGAGCATAGCCGTTTCTTTCCCATCAATATGCAGCGATGCAAGATGCTCCTTTATTTGAAATTTTGTGTCTCCCAATTGCATTGCATCCCCTGTAATCGAACCTTTTAATGCATAAACCAGCACTTCATCCGGCTGGAGTGTGACCGACAGATTTTCCATCCGGTTATACTCTTCTACCGGAATACAGGTAATGGCCGCAGCCTTACTATTATATTCTACTTCACCGGTCAAAAAGTCATTTCCTTCCTGATAGGCCAACATTGATATGGAACGGTAACGAACGGCATTGTCCTGTACCATATGCTGTTCCTCCAACTGCTGTTTAATGATTTTATCCAGCTTTTCTGCCTGTTCATCGGATATATCGAAAGCCTGTACGGAAATATTTCTGGTGAACCTTACCCGAAGAGCTTCCTCTATACCTGCGTATAGCGATACTGTACCCGAAACCATAACCAGAACTGCTGTTGAGAGGATACAAATACTCGCCAGCCCTACGGCATTTTGCTTCATCCGATAGATCATTCCTGAAACAGAGATAAAGTGCCTGGTCTGATAATAATAATTCTTCTTTTTCCGCAAGCCTTTCAGTAACGCAATACTTCCTGCCATAAATAAAAAATAGGTACCTACAATAACCAACAGAACTGCTACAAAGAACATATACAGAGCATCCAGGGGAGATTCTGTCGTCAGTGCAATAGAGTAACCGCTGCCCAGGCAAAGTATTCCCAACATCGTAAGAAGCCATTTTGTTTTTGGTTCCTTCTCTCCTACCTGGCCCCCTTTTAATAATTCCACCGGTCTGGAACTATACACTTGTCTCAGCGTATTAACAAAGGTGAGCAGAAAAATGATGCCGAACAGGAGCAAAATCGAAAGAACAGAAGAAGCCGATATTTCAAATCCTACTGCGACTTCAAAATTCAATATTTTAAGCAGCAGCAGGTACATAAGCTTAGAGAGTAAAATGCCGCCTGCAATGCCTGCTATCAGACTGATTACTGCCGTATAGAGTGTTTCATAGAACATGATTTTTGCAATATGACGTTTTTCCATGCCTAATATATTAAAAAGACCAAATTCTTTTTTTCGGCGCTTTATCAAAAAGCTATTGGTATAAAATAAAAAAATGACTGCGAAAATCGCTATGATATAGCTGCCCAGACTGAGAATTTGCTTTAAAGTTTCTCCGCCGCTGATTTGCCCGATACTCTCATTTCTTTTCAGCATCTCCATAAAATAGTACATCATAATGGTGCCGATACAGGATAAAATATAGGGGCAATAGACCTTTGCATGATTTTTCATATTAACCGCCGCAAGCTTCGGATAGAGTGTCTTAAGCATTCTTCACACCCCCTGTTGCCATTAACGTTAAAGTATCTGAAATCTTTTGGAACATCTGCTCATCTGTCATAGCCGCTTTGTATATCTGATGAAAAATCTCACCATCCTTCATAAACAATACTCTTTTTGCGTGACAAGCCGCCGAAATGCTGTGGGTAACCATTAATATCGTCTGCCCTTCCGTATTAATTGCGGCAAACAGACGGAGCAAAGCATCCGCAGAGCGGGAATCCAGGGATCCGGTCGGCTCATCTGCCAGGATCAGTTTTGGCTCCGTAATCAAGGCGCGGGCGATTGCAGCACGTTGTTTTTGTCCGCCAGAAACTTCGTAGGGGTATTTTGATAAGATATCACGAATAGACAGCTTATCCGCAAGCGATTCTAAGCATGCGTTCATTTCCGGATATGATTTTTCTGCTAAAACCAACGGAAGCAAAATATTATCCTGAAGCGAAAACGTATCCAGTAAGTGAAAATCCTGAAATACAAATCCCAGATTGTTACGGCGAAAAGCGGCAATTTCTTTTTCATTAATCGCTACAATGTTCTTTTTATCCAGCAGCACTTCGCCTGACGTAGGTTTGTCAAAAGCGGCAATCATATTTAACAACGTAGTCTTCCCCGATCCGGATTCGCCCATAATAGCAGCAAATTCTCCCTCTTCCACCGAAAAGGCTACATTCGTCAATGCCTGCACATGGTTTCCATTAAAACGGGTTGTGTAAATTTTCTTTAAATGATTGATTTCTAAAATTGGCACTGTTGATTCCTCCTATCTGATTGATATCCTTACTATATCAAAACGGAGAAATGTCCTGCCATAGCTTTGGCTTACATTTCTCCATTGAACCTTACACTTTTGTAAGATGCCTAAACTTCGTTTCCGATGTGCGAAGTTCTGATAATCTATTCCATAGGAATTTTTACGCTATCCAGACCAATTTTCACCTTCGTTCCCTTTCCCGGTTCTGACTCAATCTGCAGAGTATGGGATAACCGGGTTAAAATCCGTTTACTAAGATAAAGTCCGATTCCGGTGGATTTTCTGTCCATTCGTCCATTGTATCCTGTGAATCCTTTTTCACAGACGCGGGGTAAGTCCTCCGCCTGTATCCCAATTCCGGTGTCTTCTATTACCAAAGTTTGCGGAAATTCCTTATCCATGTGGACTGCAACAGATCCTTCGGAGGTATACTTAAGGG
>Ga0153983_1000445_pt1 | contig 10862 bp, 10 predicted proteins | sample TSGA067MetaG_FD_104693 | JGI IMG/M metagenome (GOLD analysis project Ga0153983, IMG submission 104693) | Attine ant fungus gardens microbial communities from Georgia, USA - TSGA067 MetaG | ecosystem: Host-associated > Fungi > Mycelium > Unclassified | place: USA: Georgia, Alexander Wildlife... | reverse complement strand
TTATACAAAAATCTATGAAAAATATTTGTATTTTACTTGAAGTCCAAGAAGAATACCTATTGTAGGCTAAAGCTTTATACAATAGTTTCAATTTGTTATTATAAAAAATATAATAGACTATTTTTTTCTTTTAAATTTACTATACAAAAAAGAAATATAAAAAAGTATTATATATTATATTATATTACATGTTAAAAAGTCATAATATATTATAGCTGTTTAGCAAATAGATAAGAGTAAACATAAAATAGTATTTATTATATATACAAGTAAAACAATTAATATTAGTGAAGATATGAAGGCCTTAATGTTTGCACATAGACTTCATTAATTACCCATAGATAGTCATTTGTCTTTTTCTTAGAACAAAGAACAGCCTTTATATAGTTAGGTTATCACTATTTCTAGAACAAAGACACTATCATATGTAGAACAATAGATAGTAGCATGTGATGATCTATTCTAGTGCACAGACCATCACAATCATGTATATAAGGACTTATAGTCTAAGGATTAGACCTTAGACTTAACAACATCTTTTGTCACTTGTCTAACTTCACATTTTTGAACTTTTTAAAGTATCAAAGCACCCATTACAAATAGTAAGTGATCATTTGTAATAGTATGCAAGAAGAACATGGGAGTGATATCTACTTACCCAATGCTTAGCCAATGCTTTACAAGCATTGGTTAGTATATTCTCTCTCCTTGCTTGTTAAATTCTCTCTAAATTCACCAAAATTCATCAAAAACTTGAAAAAATTCAAATAAAATTGAAGCATACAACAAGTATAGCTAGCTAATGTCTGAGACACAATTGAGTACCATGAAGACCATATGCCTTTTTTTTTCATAATTCAATCCAAATGGATGTGTAAGAGGAATATAATATGTACAAACAATGCTAGCTTATTATCAAGTTCTCTTTCTCAAATCATAGTTACTATTCCCTACCCTCCTCTACCCTTCTCTTTGTTCTCTTATATTTCTCTGTTCTCTTATATCTCTCTATTCTCTCTATACCTTGACTGGAAGCTAGGCCCTAGGTGTAAAGGGAACAGTACTCTATAACTATGATATAGAGCTTAAAGTGTGTGACTAAGCTCAGGTTTTTTCTCCTAGAAGAACTCTTTCTTTGAGCAGTGCTGTAGTAGTATACCTGTAAACTCTTCTATTATAAACCTAATGCTAGAGGTTTATTGTGATCTGTATATACACAGGATTAACAACTGCTCATTAAGAGAGGGGTCTAGAGTAGAGATCTCCTTCTTAGGGACAATAGTATACCTTTTTTCTTAGAATAGCTATAAGTGAACAGTAAGACAATTGTGAGACATAGATGCTGTTGAAGAAAAACGTCAGGATAGATAATCCCAATCATCATCATCTTTATCCTTTATTTTGGAACATTTCTCCTGCTCTTGTTTGGAATAGAGGAAAAAGAGGAAAACATTATTTACCCCTTCTATATATCATTCCTAACAATTTCCCTTATTATCCTTTACTTCAAAATATTTCTCCTACTCCTGTTTGGAATAGAGGAAAAGAAGAAAGACATTATATCACTCCTTTATATGTTCCTGCAAACCTAGATGAAGCCATAGCTGATTTACATAAATAACAACAAGCAAATCAAGTACAAGTCCAACCAATAGCTCAAATCAATAAAATAGTGATTAAATAGAGAAATAAAGAAAATGATGCTCTAGATTATGATAAACAGCAGGCAAATGAAGATGGTGATCAGAATGTGAATAGAGTTATAGAGAAAAACCTTGGTAAAGCCCAAATAGTTGTGAGTAACAGATATTGAATTTATTGACAACAAATTCTTACTGGGTATACAGGAGATATAGGATAATAATAGTGTAAATAATGAAGTAAATCAAATCAATAATAATAACAATATAGTATGTTGATTTTTGCATAATAAAACTCTATATACTTACAAGTTATCAGGATTAAGAAGCTGTTGTTGCAAATAATTTCCTATCTTCTATTCTTTATTCTGCTCCTTATCCACCTGCTGAATAGCCATTCATAGAGGCTAATATAGAGTATAACAATTTGGATATGCTGGCTATTATCTGCCCTTACTGTTATGCTCTTTACTTTGACTGTGAGAAGCTGAGATCATCATGTTTCAATCATCCCAAATTTGGCATGTGCTGTTTGCAAGAACAGATTCAATTATCCCTTCTTCAATCTCTTTCACAACTACTTGACTGGAGATGATTATTCCTCAAGAGAATTTCACAACAATATACAATAGTATAATGCAACATTTACTATGACTTCAGTAGGAGTCAAAATTGACAACTCTGTCATCAAACAATCAGGTCCTTACTGTTTCAAGATCCAAGGAGAGCTTTATCATCTTACTAGTGCTCTTTTGTCTCATGGCGATTATCCTTTTACTTATGCACAAATCTATATTCTTAATACAGCAGAACAGCTCAATATTAGGAGACTCAATAACAGAAACCTTGATCCTGTGGTGATGGATAATCTTTAGACAATGCTCTTGGATAACCACCCATATATTGGTCATTATTGTTATGCCTATAAACTTATTAGGAAAAAGCCAGTAGAGGAGCAGGAGGAGATCACAATTAGGCTACATGTGAATTTGCAACAGGATCAAAGAATCCATAACCTACTAACAGCTGAGGAGATTGCAGTTATTATTCCAAAGGAAGGGGTACATCATGCAATGGATGATAGAGATGTAGTATTACAAGCAAGAGGAGGACAACTTCAAAGAATCAGCCAAAATAGTTCTTCTTATGCTGCTCTTCACTATGTTCTGCTCTTTCCCAAGGGTGAAAATAGCTGGCATACAAGAATCCCTATTTGTGGTGCTCAACTTAGAGAGATGAAAATGCAAGACAGAGAGAAGAAGAGAAAAAGGCTTGCTTACAGTATGTGTCTGATACATGCTATTATGTCTATTGTCTATATGTTAGAGAAAGTCCTCAACCACCTTTCTTCTATGATGGAAAGTTGTTTCAACAATTTGTTGTTAATGTATAGGCAAACTGTAAACAAAGAAAACTCAACTGGACTAGAACACATCAGCACACTCTCAGATTGTTAAATAAATTATTATATTGTGTATTACTATAGTTTAATATACAAGTTGCCCTTACCTAAGCATGGTGCTTCTTTGTCTCAAACTGCCATGTCACAAAGTCTCTTTGCTTTTCTCGAGATTTTTCTTTCCTATTAGGTTATCTATTATTATCTGTTGAATAACTTGGTGAGTGGACCATTATTTGTCCCCACTGTAATTGCTGCTCTCTATCCTTCTAACAGGTTATGGGCCCCGGTTTGCCCTGATCTCCTTTGGTACTCTCAAGCTGTCTTAGTTAATGGAAAAGACTTGACTAGCTTGCCGATCTGTTGGGGATTGAGATGATCTCCCTGTTGAATCCCCTCATGCCCACAGGATCCTTTACTTCTTTGCAAATGCTATGGCCCATATGTCATGACTTAGCAAAACGGCTAAGTCATTATTTATATTTCTTTTTCTTTTCTTTTCTTATTGGACTTACAACTACAAGATGGAGCATGGGAAAGTATCATGTGACTTTGTCACAATGTCACAATTGGTATAATGGATGGTCACAGATGGTCATATCACAGGTCATAGTCACAGTATGTCACATGACTAGAGTAACATGAGGGCCATGGAAGAGTAAGTGCATAGCCATAGTAGTAAAATGTATAAGTAGTAGAGAATTAAGTGAGAACTCCATCGAGTTCTCTTTGTCAAACTCTGAACAAAGAGACAGTTGGCTTAATTCCGGTCATCAGACTTTAGACGCTGATACTTCTCCAACATTCTTTCTACCAACACCTGTATATCCTAGACCCTTTACTCTTCCAATCTCTTCTAATTTGCCAACTCACTCAGAATCTCTATCTCTCTCTCCTCTACTGACACCACCTAAACGGTAAAAGGGGCAAAAGAGATGTTTACTGTGATAAGCAAGTAGAAAAGGCAATGACAGCTCTTAATTGCATGCTAAAGGGTTTGTGGGGAGAAGTAGGAAGTGGGGATGTTAGAAAGAAATTAAAAAGTGAATACATAGCTTATTTGGAATCTAAATATAGAAGGAATAGTAGGAGCTCAATCTAGATCCTATTCACATAGTATTCCTAAGGTGTCTACCTTTACACATCATAACAAGCTCACTAGTAGAATAGTCAGTAAACCACTCATAGGCCTTACTACACTCAATCAAGCCCTCATCTGCACCCCTACACCAAACCTTATGGGTGTGATATGATCTAAGTCGATGATTAGCCAGGCTTTTCAGGTCTGCTACTCCATAGAAGATTGTCCGAGCGATCGCTGCGTCTTGTCTCATGAAAGAGTAAGGTATATAGTAGAATACATTCACCAACTTAACCTCTTACCAAGATCACCCCTTACACACTCAAGAGAATCACATTTATAACCTCAAGAGCTTCTGAGATGAGGCCAAGGGCCAAGGAGACTCCTCTCATCAATCTTTACTCTGAGAAATATATTATAATCTTACAAATGTTAGAGACTCAATTAAAAAAAAATAGAAAAGGAAACTCTCCATTCTACCACCCTCTCTCACGTCTCTTCTCTATGACACTACCATGCAGCTATGACAGCCATCACCTTCCCGTTCTCCATATCTCCTGGACATGACCATGTGATCTTGCTCTATCTCTATACTTCACTCCTGTCCATTGTTTCCCGAACTCTGAACTGGCTTCTTCCTACTCTGAATATAGTCTAGAAACACATAACAGTATGTCCAAGCGTTAGCGATACAATTATTGTCTGGTGGTATGTTTGTTTCCTCACTGAGTCCAGCAATGATGGGATCACTAGTCACTGATAGACTTTTGATCTGCTGTCTTGATGTCATATTAGTCTAAGTCTGCTCTAGATCAAAATTATCTCATATTTCAAAGATATCTCTGAGCCTCTGATTTCTAGAGTTTTAATATTGATAGTCTGTATCTGAGAAACCTGATGCTAGCTCATCAGTCTTGCCTCCTGAGGTATATGCTATTCTAGCATGTGACAGCTTGGCCACTACCTAATAGAAGTGCCTAGTCTTGGGTCTAGATTATGTCTGGGGCTTGTAAGAGGTCTCTAGAGTAGGTTCCAATAGTGAAATCCAGGGTTATAATTTTTATCCCATGTTACTTTTCCACAGAAAATTCTCTAACAGTGTAACAACGGTTCTCAGTAAAAATTGAAGAGGTTGAAGATGATAAAGATGAAGATGTTGAGATGTATTCCCCAAGCCCTCCTTCTCTTGAAGCTGGTCTCTCATAGTATACTCCTTCTTAGGTTCCAACTGCAATACCTCAAAAACGAGGTAGTAACCCACAGCTAGGAGAAGATGTTCCTCCTCTGAGATATAGCTTGAGGAAATTAACCCGTGAGACTAGAGTCCCTCACAGAGAAGGTAATATATATGGAGAGGATCACTATTCCACAGATGTTTTGAGGTACCCTGAATGGTGACAATATTCTGGTGAGGCTGATCCAAATATAGTGCACAGAATGCTTGAGAATGCTCACAGATATATTCAAGCACAGCCTAAGATTATTCCATTCAGAGAAGTATACTATCTATATAGTCAATGGGACAATATCGTTGAAATTAATGGAATCCACTATGAAGTTGATTAGGTAGGACAACGACCTATCATAATTGATATAGAGGGAAATAGGATGGATGCTCCATCTCTAGCAGGCAAGTCAGCTACCATAGCTATTACCAACTATATGGTACACCTTGCAAGAGAAGGGGAAGCAAAGTATATTCACTTTCTCTTGGCACTCAGAGCAACTGAGACTCATGTTCTACCAAAAACCTTTAAAGATGTTGCTAAACTACCAGCTGACTCTAAGAAAAGGTAGCTTGAGTCCTACCTTGAGGAGTTAAAATCACTCAAAGACAAAGATGTTTATGAAATTGTGAACCTTTCTAAGGGAAGAAAAGTGGTCAAGAACTGCTGGGTGTTTAATATCAAGCCTAATGGTCATTATCAATCTCATCTTGTTGCCAAAGGATTTTCTCAAGTTGAAGGCATTGACTTTGATGAATTATTCTCTCCAGTTGTCTACTATAAAACTGTGTGACTGCTTCTTGTTGTTGCTGCACTTGAGGATTTAGATATCCAAAGTATTGATGTTAGAACAGTCTACTTATATAGTGATCTGGATGAGAAAATCTATATGGAGCAACCAGAAGGTTTCAAACTACCTGGGAAAGAAAACAAAGTCTGGCGACTTTGCAAAGCATTATATAGCCTTAAGCAAGCTGGCTTATCCTAGTGGTGCACAACGACCAAGTCAATGCTTGTTCTAGGATTTAAGAGATGTAAATCTGATGCTGGTGTATATTACTATCATGACAAAAAGACTAAAGTACTAGTTATAGCCATTGTCTATATTGATGATGTTTGCTTTATGGGTACTAAAGGTTCCTTGCTCCTTAATGAGTTAAAGCAGAAATTTATGGCTAGATGGGAATGTCGTAACCTTAGTGAAACCACAGAGTTCCTAGGCATGCACATAAGCCATGATCATAAAAATCGAAAGATATTTATTGATCAATATGAGTATTTGGAGAAGGTGCTAGCATGCTTTAATATTGTAACTAATCCTACTCATACTCCACTGCTATCTGAGTTTAGCTTTAAACCAAATGAAAAGCAGTGTGATCCCAAATTCCACCAAAAGTACCAACAACTAGTTGGTTCTCTAATGTACTTGATAATTGGCTCGAGACCAGATATTGGCTTTGCAATTGTCAAGTTAGCTCAATAGATGGCAAACCCTTCTAACAATCATTATTGAGTTGGGTTACATCTCTGTAGATACTTTCTTGCCACTCGCAGATATCAGCTTGTCTATAATGGATTAAGCAATGAATTGCTTGTAACATACTCTGATTCTGATTGGGGCCAAGACCATAAGCATCACAAGTCAACTACTGGCTATTTTACTATACTGGCTCAAGGAATCACTTCCTGGTTAAGTCACAAACAGAAATCAGTAGCCCTCTTCTCTACTGAGGCTGAGTATATGGCGCTCTCTGACTGCAGTTGCCAACTCGTCTAGACATCAAATTTCCTGAGTGAGATTGGTTTTGATATTCCTGTTTCTTACCTCTATGGTGATAACCTTGGATCACTCTTCTGGAGCACCAACCCAGTACAAGAAAAGAGGTCCAAACATATTGATATCCAATATCACTATGTCAGGAATGCAATAGAGGATGACAAAATCAAACCATACTACATTGATGGAGCTAGGAACTCTGCTGATATCTTGACTAAGAATCTTAGTTAGATACTGTTCCACCAATTCCATCCACTTCTTGGTTTGGAGGTTCTATGAATTTTCCTCTTAATTTATATTGTTACTCAATGATTACTACTTTGAGTGAGGGGGAGTGTTTAATAAATTATTATATTGTGTATTACTATAGTTTAATATACAAGTCACACTTACCTAAGCACAGTGCTTCTTTGTTTCAAACTGCCACGTCACAAAGTCTCTCTGCTTCTCTCGAGATCTCTCTTTCCTATCAGGTTGTCTATTATTATCTGTTGGATAACTTGGTGAGTAGGCCATCATTTGTCCCCACTGTAATTGCTGCTCTCCATTCTTCTAACACAGATCAGAGCTCTACCAAGGACTACAGGATGTTGCTATATATGATAAACATGATAATGAAGATGCTGGACCTTTAGGATACAAACTCATTCTCCCCTCCTCTTATGTAGGAAGCCCTAGATTTATGATCCAGTTGTTCCAGGATGCTATGGCCATTTGCAGACACTTCCATAAACCAGATCTCTTCCTTACCATGACTGCTAATCCTAAGTAGCCAGAAATCATTCATAGTCTCTTTCTTGGTCAGATAGCTACTGATCATCCTGATCTTATATCATAGGTCTTTGAGCAAAAGAAAAAAGTACTCCTGAAGCTCATTGACAATGGTTTCTTTAGTATATCTGTAGCTTATATTCATACCATTGAGTTTCAGAAGAGAGATCTTCCCCATATCCACTTACTTATCTTCCTTTATCCTCAAGATCATATCTGGGATTCTCATCAACTTTATGATCTCAGCACAGCTACCTGATCCCCAACTATAGCCACTTCTCTTTGCAAAAGTCACCAAATACATGTTGTATGGTCTATATGGTGTTGACAATTCCCAAGCTAAGTATATAGTCAATGGAAAATATAGTAAATGCTTTTCCAAAGACTTTAGAGAGAGAACAGATTAAGCTGAGGAAAGCTATCTACTTTATGCTAGGCCTGACAATGGCTTGGTCTTTGAACACAATGGGACCAGATTCACCAATTAATATGTGGTCCCTTACTGTCCTTAACTTCTTTTTCTCTTTGATTGTCATCTCAATGTTGAGATCTCTGCTGGATTGGGAACTGTCAAATATCTAAGCAAGTACATCTACAAGGGTCCTGATAGAGCAACTATAGAGATTAGTGGTGGGATGCAAGATGAAATCAAGGCTCATTTGGATAGTTGGTTTATTGGTCCAACAGAAGCTTATTGGAAGATCTTTGAATTCAGTATGCATGGAGAGTCATCAGTAGTCCAATGTCTTCCTGTTCATCTTTCTAATGAACATTATGTCAACTTTCATGCATACCAGACTATTAATGAAGTATTAGCTAGACAAAATGTGAAGAAGACTCAGCTAATTGCTTGGTTTGACTATAACTCTGCACATGATGATGGTTTGGACCTTACCTACTGGCAGTTCCCTCAGCACTATACCTGGAATGCTAAAGTCAAATCATGGCATCCAAGATGGTGGGCCAAGGTAATTGGGAGAATGTACTTTGTATCATTATCAAAGGGAGAGCAGTTCTTTTTTACAACTTCTTTTGACTATATTTGAAGGTAGAAAGAGTTGGGAGCATCTGAGGACCTAGAATGGACAAGTATTTGCTACATTTAAGGAGGTATGCATGGTAAGGGGATTACTGAAGGATGATCATGAGTAGAGAATTTGCTTGAAGGAAGCAATTGCAATGTAGCCTAGAATGGCATGTCATCAGTTGTTAGCAGTCATCTTACTGACTGATAAAGTAGCTGAGCCTTATCTACTCTGGGATCAATTCAAGGCTAGACTATATGATGATATCAAGCACAAACTACATCATATGAACCACTACTAAGCTGACTAGGAGATACCAGAGGATAATGTTTATGATTATGGCCTTTGGGATTTCAATAGGATATTAGTAGAAATAGGAAGAAGTCTTACTGATTTTCCATCAATATCTCTTTTACAGCAACAGTGGGCTCACAGAATACCCAATCCTCTTTTGCAGGCTGAGCAGTATAATGTAGATGAAATAGCAACTTTGGTAGATGAGCAAAGGGCAATCTTCAATCCTGACCAAGCTACTGCTTTTGATGTTGTTCAGGAGTCTGTTACCAACAATCAAGGTCATCTTTTCTTTATTCATGTTGCTGGTAGTTATGGGAAGACATTTCTTTGTAACACTATTGCTGCTGAGGTTAGAAGGAGAGGTCAGGTAGCATTGTGTGTGGCATCATCTGGGATTGCTATTCTTTTATTGGATAGAGAAAGAACATCTTACTTATGCTTCAAGATTCCTCTTTCTATCTATGAAGTATCACAAATGGTTACTTACTTGATTTGTGATTGATGAGTTGATATTCAAAAGTGCTTAATAAGTGAAGTTAGACAGTGACAAGTATGAAGGCTGTCCTTTGTTCTAAGAAAAGGACAAATGACTATCTATGGATAATTAATAAAGTCCATGTACAAACATTGAGGCCTTTATATCTCCACTAATATTAATTGCCTTGAGGTTTTTCTAGGCTCATTCTGAGCATTGTGAAGAAGGCTTCTGCTAAGCCTAGAACCAAAGCATTGATCATGGCAGTTTCTGAGATATTAGCAATTTAATAAATAGTAACATGGTGGTTACCAGTTAATCTGCTTAATATCTTGGCCAATACTGATTGCCTTGAGATATGACTGGCATTGATCAAAAGGTCTTTTTGAGGGCTTTCCATAGCTTTTGAGATTGTTGAAATTGTCAAAGAATTGATGGAGATATGGCCAAATGAAGTTTGTGATATAAAGACTCTGTAGCTGGACTCAAATGCAATAGTTACATGTTTTTAGTCCTCCAACAAACCAAGGTTATCATTTGGGATAAAGTTCCTATATAGCACAAGTATGATATTGATGCTGTTGATCAATGTCTCAAAGACTTGCTTAAAGTAAGTAATCACTTGCACTTGATAGCTCTTGAATTAACATATTATCTAGAATGACTATTCATTTGGTGGAATTACAGTGGTATTTGGAGGGGATTTTTGTCAGACTTTGCCTGTGGTGCCCAAAGGAACACATCAACAAGTGGTAGCAGCATCTCTTTGCAGAGAAAACTTATGGGGATATATCAAGTTCTTACATCTCAGACAGAATATGTGCTTGGGTCACTCTAAAGCTGATAATCAACATGCTCAGTGGTTACTAGAGATTGGTGCTGGGTCAACTATAAATAATAATGAGATAATTCAAGTTCCTCAGTTCATGGTTTGTGCTAATCTTAATAGTCTTATCAACAGGATCTATCTAGGAATTGACAACTCAAGGACTCAAGATGACCAGTACTTTTTGGATTGCATTATTCTCTGTCCTAGAAATGATCAAGTCCATGATATCAATGGGATCAGTCCCTGGAAGAAACCAGTGACACCTCCACGAGACCAGACAGTTTTACAGGCCTGTAGCATTGTCTGCGACCGGTTGGCAGCCATCTGGGTCTTCAGAACCTC
>Ga0153983_1000444_pt1 | contig 10878 bp, 11 predicted proteins | sample TSGA067MetaG_FD_104693 | JGI IMG/M metagenome (GOLD analysis project Ga0153983, IMG submission 104693) | Attine ant fungus gardens microbial communities from Georgia, USA - TSGA067 MetaG | ecosystem: Host-associated > Fungi > Mycelium > Unclassified | place: USA: Georgia, Alexander Wildlife... | reverse complement strand
CCCAGGGAGTCATCGCCTGCTCGGGCGACGAACAAATAACCGTAAGCGGTTCTTTACAATGTCCCTATTATGTTCATGGAGCTCTTTGTAAGGTCTTTGGATACGCAGAAAATCAAGTGCAGGTACAGCAGGATGATACCGGCGGCGGTTTCGGAGGCAAGGAAGACTATCCGTCTATTTTAGCCTGTCAGGCGGCAGTGGCGGCCAGGAAAACAGGGAAGCCGGTAAAGGTAATATTTGAGCGCAGAGAGGACTTCGAATGCACTTCCAAGCGTCATCCGTCTTTGTGCACTTACAGAGTGGCCATAAAAGACGGGAAAATTACGGCTATGGATATTGATGTGAAATTCAACAGCGGTGCTTATACCACCTTATCTCCGGTTGTACTGCAGCGGGGAGTGATTTGTGCCGGCGGTGTTTATGATATCCCCAATCTGCGTGTAGCAGGTCGTGCCATCAAGACGAATACGACCCCATGCGGTGCCTTTCGGGGATTCGGAGCGCCCCAAACCTTTTTTGCGGTGGAAATGCTGATGGATCATCTTTCCAAAGAGCTGAACATGGATTCACTGGCATTAAAAGAAATGTATATGGTGAAACAGGGAGATGCTACATCGACAAGCGGGAAATATCATTTCCATGTGCCCTTGCCGGAGATGGTAGAGCGTATTGACCGGCTTTGTGATTATCGAAAAAAGAGAGAGGATTACCGGAATCAGACGGGGAGATACAAAAAAGGCATCGGGCTGTCCATGTTCTTCCACGGATGCGGATTTACCGGAAGCGGAGAAAGAGACATGATCAAAGCGGTCTGCCGCCTGCATAAAGGAGCAGATGATCAGGTTCTGATATTAGGAAGCAATACGGATATCGGACAGGGCATCAAAACCACATTCTGCAAAATTGTGGCAGACAGTCTGAATATTCCCATAGAACAGGTTACCTACAACAATCCGGATACCTATAAGGTTCCGGACTCAGGGCCCACCGTAGCCAGCCGTTCCTTGATGATTGTAGGAGAGCTGCTTAGAAGAGCATCTTTAAAATTAAAGGAAATATGGGTTTCCGGTCAGGAGCAGGAAATAGAAGAACACTACACAGAACCTGATTTTATGATCCCTTTTAGTCTTGAAAAGTTCCAGGGGGATGCGTATCCTACCTACTCCTGGTCGGTAAACGCCATTGAGGTGGAGGTGGATACATTGACAGCGATGACGAAGGTAACCGGAGCTTGGGGAATCTTTGATGTGGGAGTTCCCATTGATTATCATATTATTAAGGGACAGATGGAAGGGGGATACGTGCAGGGTATCGGATATGCTTCCAGCGAAAAAATGGAATATGACCAGAAGGGACGGATCCGCAACAATAGCTTCAGTGACTATACGGTTCCGACATCTATGGACATTCCCAATCTGCAGGTGGAAATACTAAATAATCCATATACGGATGGTCCATATGGAGCAAAGGGTGCAGGAGAACTGCCCCTTGTAGGTGCGGCACCAGCCTATGCGGAAGCAATGGAGCAGGCGCTGTCCGCCAAAGTATGCCACATTCCGTTTACCCAGGAAGATACAATGCAGGCATTACAGGGACAGGAGGTAGAAAAAGCATGATACGTTTTATATTAAATGGAAAAGAAGTAGTTTCAAAAGCCAGTGAAAATACTCGTCTGCTGGATGTACTGCGGCAGGAATTTGAAATAACAGGGGTAAAGTGCGGCTGCAAAGAAGGGGAATGCGGTGCCTGTTCTGTGATTTTGGATGGAGAACTGGTCAACTCCTGCATGGTAGCCGTAGGAAGCATCCAGGGAAGTACAGTTATGACGATTGAAGGATATCGAGGGACCGAAAGATTTGCTGTATTAGATAAATCATATGCGCAGGTCAGTGCCGTACAGTGCGGATTTTGCACACCGGGTATGGTATTGGCATCGGAATGTATTCTGGAAAAAAATCCGGATCCGTCTGAGGAAGAGATACGAGCAGGGATTTCCGGGAATTTATGCAGATGCACAGGCTATAATGCAATTGTAGAAGCGATTGGTATTGCGGCAAAGGAGGGAAAAGGGTTATGGTAAATGGATATGCTGTACATACATTGCAGGAAGCACTTGAGGTTCGTAACGGAAAAAAAGTAACTCCATATGCCGGGGGTACGGATTTGATGATACAGGCGAAAGAGGACGCAGTTTATCTGTTTTTGAATAAAATAGAGGAATTAAAAAGGATTACAGAGGATGATGAATGTATCCGTTTGGGGGCAGCCTGTACATTTACTCAGATATTGGAGGACAAAAGCGTACCGGAGATTTTACGGACAGCTGTGTCCCAAATAGGAGCGCCGGCCATTCGTAACATGGGTACCATCGGAGGTAATATCTGCAATGCATCTCCGAAGGCAGACAGTGCGCTGATCTTTTTTGTTGCAGATGCAAAGCTCCGGTTAATCAGTAAATCAGGAGAGAGAATTCTTCCTATCGCAGATTTTTATCTGGGAAGAGGGAAAACAACTCTTCAGGAGGATGAGCTGCTGGCAGAAGTGTTAATGCCTAAAAAAGGTGTGGGGAATTTTTACTATCAAAAAGTAGGAGCCAGAAATGCATTGGCAATTTCCCGTGTTTCTTTTGTAGGAATTCTTTCTGTGGAGAAAGATACAATTATTCATTGTGCCACAGCATTTGGAGCGATTGAGAGTACCATCGTCAGAAAGCCGGAAATAGATCAGATGCTGATCGGAAAAACCATTGCCGAAGCACGGGAAGATAAGGAAGCGTATCTTCGGACATATGAAGCGGCGATTCAGCCAATACAGGGAAGGGTTTCTACAGAATATCGAAAACAAGTGTGTATGAATCTTTTGCAGGATTTTCTGGTACAAAATGGGATAAGTTAAAATATGTACGGGGGTCGTCGCAGCCCCCGTACTGTTACAGTGTTCTTAACATCCGCAGTGCTCATCACCGATTGGATCTTCAATCAATGTTGTGAATATAAATTCATGTCTATGTCCATCGTTGACAGTTGTTCGACCTTTTACCAAATGAACATGTTTTCCATTGCCAACATCTATTGCAGGTCCGGTCTTGTCGATAATCATGTGGAAATGCTCTTCATAAAAATCAGTATTCACTGATAGCTTATGAAAATGATTTCTATCAGACATTTGAATGGCTTCGCCTGTTACTCCTGCAAAACGGTGATTATGAGGATCTTCACCGGCTTCGGCAATTTTGACACTGCCCTCAAATTCGTGAACATGGGTCTGCGAGTTCTTTTCAAAACGGTTATAATTATTTCTTTCTTGATTCATATAATAAGTCTCCTGTCTAAAATAGTAATTTATCCTGCAGTAAAAGCAGGATATGCTCTATTCTATGCAGACGAGCAGGGAAAGGTTACATTTTTGATACTGTATAAATTTGTCTAGGGTGCATATATCTGTCTTGTCACATGTAAAAAACTATGGTATACTTCCACCAATGTACGAATGGATATAGGAGGACTGATATGGAAAGTAAAATCGCTCGGATACAAAGGCTGAAAAAAGAAAAAGATGCCGTTATTCTGGCGCACTATTATGTACGGGATGAAATACAGGACATTGCTGATTATGTGGGAGATTCTTACTATTTAAGTGAGAAAGCAACTCAGATAGAGGAAAAGAATATTGTATTGTGCGGAGTTATCTTCATGGGGGAGAGCGTGAAGATATTGAATCCGGATAAAACCGTCCGGATGCCGGATATGAGTGCAGACTGCCCGATGGCACATATGGTGACAGCAGAACGGATTAAAGAAGTAAGGGGGCAGTACGAGGATCTTGCGGTGGTCTGTTATGTAAATTCTACAGCAGCAATAAAAACCTGTGCGGATGTCTGTGTGACTTCTTCGAATGCACTGAAAATTGTCCGGGCATTGCCAAATCGGAATATTTTCTTTATTCCCGATGAACAGTTAGGCAGATATATAGCCGGCCAATTACCGGAAAAAAACTTTATCTTCAATGACGGATATTGCCATGTACATGCAAATATTTCCAAAGAGGATATGGAAAAAGCAAAACAGGCAAGACCAAAGGCGAGGATTCTGGCACATCCGGAATGCCGGCAGGAGGTATTGGACTATGCGGATTATGTGGGAAGCACCTCAGGAATTATAGATTTTGCTACAAACAGCGACGACCGGGAATTTATTATCTGTACGGAAATGGGAGTGATGTACGAATTACAAAAAAGGAATCCGGATAAAAAATTCTATGCCGCAGGGAACCTGCAAATCTGTCCGAATATGAAAAAAATTACCTTGGATAAAGTAATACAGGTAATGGAAACCGGTATCCCGGAAGTTCAATTGGACAAGGATATTATAAACGATGCACATGCACCACTTCTTCGTATGCTGGAACTAACAGATGCGGATAATAGAAAAAAGGAAACAGTATGAAAAGAATGTATGATGTTATAGTAGTGGGGACAGGGGTAGCCGGATGCTTTGCAGCATTGCATTTACCTGCTGATAAACAGGTTCTAATGATTACAAAAGCAGATTTGGAGGACAGTGATTCTTTTTTGGCACAGGGAGGAGTTTGTGTACTGAGAAATGAAGGGGATTATAACCAGTTTTTCGAGGATACGATGAAAGCGGGTCATTATCAAAACAGCAAGGAATCCGTAGAAATAATGATCCGTTCTTCACAGGCAGTTATTCAGGAACTGATCGAATACGGAGTACGGTTTGCCCGTGAAAACGGAGAATTATCATATACTAGAGAAGGAGCTCACCGGGCAGACCGGATTCTTTATTATGAGGATATAACCGGAAAAGAAATCACAAGCACCTTATTAGAACAGGTGAAAAGAAGAGAAAATATTGAAATTTTGACGTATACAACGATGATTGATATACTTTGCAGAGAGAATGTATGTGAGGGAATTCTGATGAAAACAAAAACAGGAGAATATGAACCTGTTTTTGCGAAAGATGTTATCCTGGCAAGCGGAGGAATCGGCGGTATTTATGAACATACCACGAACTTTTCCCATTTAACAGGAGATGGTGTCGGCATTGCATTAAGGCATCAGATAAAGCTAAAAGACGTGAATTACATACAGATACATCCCACAACCCTATATTCTTCAAAACCGGGACGGAGATTTTTGATCTCAGAATCTGTACGCGGTGAGGGGGCACATCTGTATAACAAAGCAGGAGAACGATTTACAGATGAGCTTCTTGCCCGGGATGTTCTTACGAAGGAAATTTACGGGCAAATGAGAAAAGATGAGATACCTTATGTATGGCTTTCCATGAAAGATATTGTAAAATGTGATATCCGAAAACGGTTCCCAAATATTTACCGGCACTGCCTGGAAGCCGGATATGATCCGCTTAAAGAATATATCCCTGTGGTTCCGGCTCAGCATTATTTTATGGGAGGCATCTGGGTAGATCTGAATAGCAAAACGTCTATGGAGCATCTGTATGCAGCAGGAGAGACCAGCTGCAATGGAGTACATGGTGCCAATCGTCTTGCCAGCAATTCCTTATTAGAGAGTCTGGTTTTTGCCAGGCGGGCTGCCCTTACGATTACAGAGGATATGACGTTTGCCGGAGATGATTCTAAAAAGCTGGAAGAGACTTATCAGATTGACTGGGAAATGTATCAGAATGCGGAATTGTATTTTGAATCTTTGAAAGAAAGTATCAGAAATGAAATTAAAAAAGAAAACGGAGAGGATACGCACAATGAATGGAATTACGACCACATTAAATGTGGATAACCTTATTATGCAGGCACTTAGAGAAGATATTTCCAGTGAGGATGTTACAACAAATGCTATTATGAGAGAAAGCAAGCCGGGAATTGTGCAGCTGATCTGTAAACAGGATGGAATAGTTGCAGGTCTTCCTGTATTTTGGCGAACGTTTGAATTGCTTGATGAATCGATAAATGCTACAATGTTTTTTGAAGATGGAAATGAAGTGAAAAATGGCGATCTCCTTGCAGTGATTGAAGGAGACATCCGGACTTTACTGTCGGCAGAGCGGACGGCATTGAATTATTTGCAGCGGATGAGCGGTATTGCGACCTATACGAAAAGTGTAGTCAATCTATTGAAAGGGACAAAGACAAAATTGCTGGACACCCGCAAGACAACACCGAACATGCGGATATTTGAAAAATATGCGGTAAAAGCAGGTGGTGGATGCAATCATCGTTATAACCTGTCTGACGGAATTCTAATTAAGGACAATCATATCGCAGCAGCAGGCAGCGTGAAGCAGGCGATTGAATTGGCAAGAGAATATGCTCCGTTTGTTCGGAAAATTGAAATCGAAGTGGAGAATCTGGAGATGCTAAAAGAAGCCTTGGATGCCGGTGCGGATATCGTTATGCTGGATAATATGTCTGCGGAAATGATGAAACAGGCGGTACGGATGGTAGATGGGAAAGCAAAAACAGAGTGCTCAGGAAATGTAACCAGAGAAAATATCAGAGATATCGCAGAGATCGGGGTTGACTATATATCCAGTGGGGCACTGACCCATTCGGCACCTGTTTTAGATATATCCATGAAAAACCTTCATGCGGTATAGAAGTTTTGGGAGGTTCTTATGACTGGTGAAGAGCGGCGTTATGAACTGTTAAATTCTATAAAAACAGCCAAGACCCCTGTTTCCGGGAGTGTTCTGGCAAAAAAGCATCATGTCAGCCGGCAAGTGATTGTGCAGGATATTGCACTTTTGCGGGCAGCAAAGTATGATATTGTTTCGACACCGAGAGGATACATGATTCATGAACCGCTCGCAGTAACCAGAGTAATTATGGCTGTTCATAAGGATGAACAGATAGAGGATGAACTCAATACCATTGTGGATATGGGAGGAAGAGTTCTGGATGTCTTTATTAATCATGAGGTGTATGGCCTGCTTCGGGCAGAGCTGGGAATCAGCTCAAGACGAGCAGTAAAAGCGTTTGCAGCAGATATTAACAGTGGAAAATCCAGCCCGCTTAAAAATCTGACGTCCGGAAAGCATTGCCATACGATCGAGGCAGATACGGAGCAGATACTGGATTTCGTTGAAGAAGAGCTTAAGAAGAAAGGCTATATTAAGGAGTAGAATCGTATGGGGATGAACCAAACGCCGGCATCAGAAAGAGTTCATATAGGCTTTTTTGGCAGAAGAAATGCAGGAAAATCAAGTATTATTAATGCAGTTACGGGACAAGACCTGGCAATTGTTTCGGAGATACAGGGAACTACCACGGATCCGGTCTATAAAACGATGGAGCTTTTGCCCATGGGACCGGTTATGCTTATCGATACACCGGGCATTGATGATGAAGGAGACCTTGGGAAGCTTCGTATCAAAAGAAGCTACCAGGTGCTCAATAAGACGGATGTAGCCGTTCTTATTGTCGATGCCAATATTGGAAAATCAAAAGAGGATGAACTGCTGATAGATCGTTTTCGCAAAAAAGGAATTCCCTATATCGTGGTATTTAATAAGGCAGATATGTGCCGGCCGCTGCCGGAAACATCGGAGCATGAAATATGGGTGAGTGCCCGGGAAGGGCTTCATATCCACGAATTAAAAGAAATGATTGCGAAGCAAAGTGTGATGGAAGAGGGAAAGCTTCGTATCGTAGGAGATATTCTTGAGCCATCTGATTTTGTCGTGCTTGTCGTACCGATTGATAAGGCGGCACCGAAAGGCAGATTGATACTGCCTCAGCAGCAGACAATCCGTGATATTCTGGAGGCGGATGCGGTTTCTATTGTTGTCAAAGAATGTGAGCTTAAGGAAACCCTTAAGAATCTGGGAAAGAAACCCAAGCTGGTGATTACGGACAGCCAGGTATTTGCCAAGGTTTCAGCAGACACCCCAAAAGACATTATGTTGACTTCGTTCTCGATTTTATTCGCAAGATATAAAGGGAATCTGAAGGATACTGTAAAGGGGGTAAAAGCCATAGAAAGCTTACAAGACGGTGATCACGTTCTTATCGGGGAAGGGTGTACCCATCACAGACAATGTGATGATATAGGTACGGTTAAGATCCCCCGGTGGATGAGCCGGCATACGGGAAAGCATCTGGAATTCACATTTGTATCAGGTACGGAATTTCCCGATGATCTGTCACCTTACAAAATGATTGTCCATTGCGGGGGATGCATGATAAATGAAAGGGAAATGAAATATCGGCTGGCCTGTGCAAAAGACCAGGGCATACCAATGACAAATTATGGTATCCTGATCGCATATATACAGGGAATTTTGAAACGCAGTTTAGAGCCGTTCCCCGATATAGAAAAGCATACTTGACAAAAAAAGTAAAAATACACAAAAAAGGTGTAATAATTAGAGAACCATTCTCGTATCCTTTTCAGAAAACGAGAGAGGAGAATTGTGAATGGATCATCATAACAGACAGTTTTGGAAATGCTTTTGCAAAAACGTCCAGCACTACCGAAAAGAAAGAGGATTCACACAGAAAGAATTAAGCCTTAAGATGGGGGTAAACCGAACTTATATTTGTGCACTGGAACAGGGAAGGGGCAATCCAACGATTCGAAATATCATGCGCATATCACAAGAATTGAAGATTGATCCTGTTTTGTTGTTTTATCCGCATAATAACAAGTATCAAAAGGTTAATGATTGACAAAAAATTTAGTCACTGCTATTATTTACATAGTAAGCTTGCCTTATGCGAAGGGAGACTGATTGTTATGGCAAAATATACAAAGGAAAAGATTATGCAGCTGGCAAAGGAAGAAGATGTAGAATTCATCCGGCTGCAGTTCACAGATATGTTCGGAATGTTTAAAAATCTGGCAATCACCAGCAATCAACTGGAAAAGGCACTTGATAATCAGTGTATGTTCGATGGTTCTGCCATTGACGGATTTGCCCGGATCGAAGAATCCGATATGTATCTGCATCCTGATCCGGATACATGGGAAGTATTCCCCTGGAGACCGCAGCAGGGAAAAGTGGCCAGATTGATTTGTGATGTATACCGTCCGGATGGGAATCCTTTTGAAGGAGATCCGAGATTTATTTTAAAAAAGGTGATTAAGCAGGCACAGGAAATGGGATATATATTTGATGTGGGTCCGGAATGTGAATTTTTTCTGTTTCATACGGATGATGCCGGGTTACCAACAACAATTACCCATGAAAAAGCCGGATATTTTGATATGGGACCGTTGGATCTTGGCGAAAATGCAAGGCGTGATATTGTTCTTAATCTGGAAGAGATGGGATTTCAGATTGAATCTTCTCATCATGAAGTAGCATCGGCACAACACGAAATTGACTTTAAATATGATGAGGCGCTTACTTCAGCAGATAATATCATGACCTTTAAGCTTGCAGTAAAAACGATAGCAAAACGCCATGGCCTGCATGCCACGTTTATGCCAAAGCCTAAGAGTGGCTGCAATGGGTCCGGTATGCATATTAATATGTCATTGTCCAGAGACGGGGAAAATGTATTCGGGGATGAAAATGATTCATATGGTCTAAGTAAAGAAGCGTATTATTTTATGGGCGGCATTATGAAGCATATCAAGGGGATGACGGCGATTACCAATCCTCTGGTCAATTCCTATAAAAGATTGGTTCCCGGATATGAAGCACCGGTCTATATTGCCTGGTCTGCGATCAACCGCAGTCCTTTGATCCGGATCCCTGCTATCCAAAGACAGGGAAACCGGATCGAGCTGCGCTCTCCGGATTCATCCACGAATCCGTATCTGGCATTGGCTGTGTGTCTGGCAGCAGGGCTGGAAGGACTTCGAAAACAAATCATGCCCCCACCGGGTGTGGATAAGAATATTTTTGAAATGCCGGCAAAAGAAAAGAAAGCAGCCGGGATTGATTCTCTTCCATCAGATTTAGATGAGGCGATTCGGGAGCTGGAGCAGGATGAGTTTATCTGCGGTATATTGGGTGAGCATATTTCCAGGCGTTACATTCAGGCTAAAAAAGCAGAATGGAAGGAATACACCAATCAGGTGACAGAATGGGAACTGGATCAGTATTTAAATAAATTTTAGAGGATAAGTATGAGTAATTTAATTGTGGTTTTTCCAAAGCTGGATAATGCCAAAAATATCCGGAATCTACTCGTACGTCATGGATATTCTGTTGCAGCAGTCTGTACGACAGGGGCACAGGTCCTGAATCACGCAAATGAATTAAACGACGGGATTGTAATATGCGGTTACCGTTTTTCAGATATGATATACACAGAGCTCTACGACAATCTGCCTCCTGATTTTGAAATGCTGCTTTTAGCTTCACCGACGATACTAAGTGAGTATGGTGAAAAAAATATTATTTCCGTAGCCATGCCTCTCAAAGTGAATGACTTGATCAGCACTGTCAATATGATGGAATATAGGATCAGCCGTTCAAAGAAGAAGCTTAAGGCGAAACCGAGGCAGAGAGATCCTAAAGAAGCAGCAGTTATAGAAGAGGCAAAGCGGCTTTTGATGGAACGAAATCATCTGACGGAAGAGGATGCTCACCGGTATCTGCAGAAATCCAGTATGGATAGTGGAACCAATATGGTAGAAACGGCTCAGATGATATTGAGCATGATGAACAGGTAACAAAATTTTCGGGAGGAATTGCATGAAATTTACAAAAATGCATGGAATCGGAAACGATTATGTATATGTCAATTGCTTTACAGAAACTATAGATGATCCATACAGAACCGCAAAGCTGGTCAGTGACAGGCACTTTGGAATCGGGGCGGACGGACTGATCTTAATTAAGCCATCCAAAACAGCGGATTTTGAAATGGACATGTATAATGCAGACGGTTCCCAGGGTGCCATGTGCGGAAACGGAATCCGCT
>Ga0153983_1000442_pt1 | contig 10958 bp, 15 predicted proteins | sample TSGA067MetaG_FD_104693 | JGI IMG/M metagenome (GOLD analysis project Ga0153983, IMG submission 104693) | Attine ant fungus gardens microbial communities from Georgia, USA - TSGA067 MetaG | ecosystem: Host-associated > Fungi > Mycelium > Unclassified | place: USA: Georgia, Alexander Wildlife... | reverse complement strand
GTAAAGTATTTACAATAAAAAGTGCAATTGTCTGAGTTATTAATCTACCTTCTCAAAATGAATTTCCTTTTGATTGAAAAATTTTAATACCATCTCATCCCAGGCATAATCTAATGACTTATCCATGCTGAACACTTTCAGGGAAGTTCCTGTAGTGCAGTATAGCTTTGTTCCATCATACTGAAAATTTAGAAACATACCATAAATATCATCGGTAGTATAATTCAGTTGACTTTGGAGCAGCAATTCCTTCATATTATTCTGAGAGAGAAGAAATACTATCTTAAAATGTAAAGGTGTGTGTTTTCCTTTCACAATAGAATAGCAAAAAGGCTTTACTTCTTTCCAAAGCGTATAATTTCGTTCTTCTAAATGCAAAGAATCCGCCAGGGAAGAATCAAAAAATTCTTTATGCAGCCCTCCGTCAATTGTAAAGGTCACATAAGTAGTAATAGAAGCTTCTGAGAGCCAAAATGCATCAAAATCATTATCAATCAGTAGTTTTGACATAAAATCTTTAATACTGTGTATTTTTAAAGCAATCATTTGCATAAATCCTTTCTGGTAAAATCGTACGGTATTAATTATAAAACAAATTTCAAAAAAAACATAGACTTTTTAAAGAAATAGTGACAGGATAATAAATTTGTGTTAATATAATACATGGTATTTAATACTACATAGTATAGAAAAGAGGACAATATGAGCTATAAAATTGTGATAGACAGCTGCGGTGAATTCACGGACAGCATGAAAAAAAATACAGCATATGAACGAGCGTCTCTCGTATTAATTGTAGATAATGAAGATATTATAGACGATGATACGTTTGATCAGGCATATTTTTTGAAGAAGATAGCAGAAAGTCCGAATTGTCCGAAATCCGCCTGTCCATCGCCTGAGCAGTATATGAAGGCTTTTGATTGTGAGGCAGATCATGTTTATGCAGTTACTCTCTCTTCAGAGTTAAGCGGTTCCTATAATAGTGCCGTACTTGGCAAAAATTTGATCCAGGAACAGAAACCCGACAAAAAAATCCATGTATTTAATTCTTGCTCTGCATCTGTGGGTGAGACGTTGATAGGATTAAAAATAGAAGAATGCGAACAGAAGCACATGGAATTCAACCAAATTGTTAAAAAGGTAGAAACATATATAGAGCAGCAAAATACATTTTTTGTACTTGAAAATCTTGATACCTTACGGAAAAATGGAAGACTAAGTAATTTAAAAGCTTTTGTTGCATCTGCATTAAAGATAAAACCGGTTATGGGAGCTACAAAAGAAGGAACCATCTGCCAGTTAGATCAGGCAAGAGGTATCAATAAAGCATTGGTAAAAATGGTAGATTATATCGTAGAACGATCCACAGATACTGCGAACCGCATTTTAGGAATCGCACATTGTAATTGCAGAGAACGGGCTGAAATGGTAAGAGATGCAATTTTAGAGCGTATGCCGTTGAAAGATGTGATTATTCTGGATACTGCAGGAGTAAGCAGTATGTATGCAAATGATGGTGGAATTATAGTGGTAATATAGTTAAAATATAATGGGGGACAGAGCACTTTTGATTTGGGACGGGTCGCTTCTCAAAGCGACCCGTCCCAAATCAAAAGTGCTCTGTCCCCTGTTTTACAACATTTATGATTGAAAGCATTTTAATTATAGTATATAATAATTACATTAAGTTTTTTACGTAAGGAGATTTATAATGAGTCAGAAAAAAGTAGATAAACATAAGTATGAAAAAGCAAACCGGGATAAAATTATGAAAAAGGAGAAACGTATCCTTCGTCTTGAAAAAGCAGCAATCGGTATTGTTTGTCTGGGAGTGATTGGCTGGCTTGGATATTCAAGTTATCAGACCATTACGCAAAAGGCAGCGGAGACTACAATTACCACGGAAATCAATGCGGATGCAATTAATGAATATCTGAGCGGTCTATCAGTAGAAACAGAAGAGTGATGCAATGGAGAAACTAATTGTATTAGGAACCGGTAATGCAGTTGTTACAAAATGCTATAATACCTGTTTTGTCTTGCAGCGGGAAAATAGGTATTGGTTGATTGATACAGGAGGCGGAAATGGTATTTTAGCGGCACTGCAAAAAGCTGAAGTTTCTATTTCTGATATTCATGATATTTTTATTACCCATGAGCATTGTGACCACTTATTGGGAATTGTATGGATGATTCGAGTGGTTGCTACTGCTGTGAAAAACGGATCTTATGAAGGAGACTGCAATATTTACTGTCATGAAGATTTGATAGATACGATTGATACGGTAGTGAAACGAACGATTCAATCTAAATTCTATCAGATGGTGGGCAAACGAATTTTTTTGGTTCCTTTAAAAAATGGAGAGCAGCGAAATATTATTGGATATGATGTGGAATTTTTTGACATTTATTCTACAAAGGCAAGACAATTTGGCTTCACCACGACATTGAAAAATGGTAAGAAATTTACCTGTGCGGGCGATGAGCCCTATAATATTGCAAATGAAAACCAGGTATCCGGCAGTTCTTGGCTGCTGCACGAGGCTTTCTGTCTGGACTCTCAGGCAGATGTATTCAAACCTTATGAAAAGCATCATAGTACAGTAAAGGATGCCTGCGAATTGGCTAAACGGCTAAAAATAGAAAATCTGGTTCTATGGCATACGGAAGATCTGAATTATGAAAACCGTAAAGAACTTTATATAAGCGAAGGAAGAAAATACTATTTCGGGAATTTATACGTGCCCTATGATTTGGAAATCATTAAATTATCATAAAGGAAGGTAGTATTCAGGAGGAAGCCAAATGAAAAAATGTGTAATTATGCCGGACTCTTTTAAAGGAACCTTAAGCTCTATTGAAATCTGCGATAGTATCAAAGAAAAGGTACTGGAGTTTTTTCCGGATTGTAATATAAAAGCAATTCCTGTAGCAGATGGCGGTGAAGGTACTGTTGACTGCTTTTTGTATGCCATGAATGCTGAAAAAGTAGAAACACAGGTAAAAAATGCGTATTTAGAACCAGTTACTGTGTATTATGCGAAAATGAAAAACCAGGCGATCCTTGAAATGGCTCAGCCCGCCGGACTTCCGCAAGTAGAGGGAAGGCTTAATCCAAAAGTAACAAATACTTATGGAGTCGGAGAGATGATTTTGCATGCAGTAAAAAACGGCTGTAATGATATTGTTATCGGTTTAGGCGGAAGCTGTACCAATGACGGGGGCACAGGTGCAGCAGCAGCACTGGGAACTGTATTTAAAAATGCCAAAGGTGAATCTTTTATACCATCTGGCGGAAGCTTAAAAAATATCGTATCAATAGACACCAGTGAAACCAGGAAAATCCTGAAAAATGTTAAAATCACGGCGATGTGTGATATCAATAATCCCATGTATGGTTTGAATGGAGCGGCTTATATATTTGCGCCTCAAAAAGGAGCCGATGAAGAAATGGTGAAAGAGCTCGATGACCAATTGATAGCTCTGTCTGAGTTAATTAAGAAAGAATTGGGAGTGGATGTATCGGCCATGGAAGGTGCCGGGGCTGCAGGCGCTTTGGGAGCAGGGATTGTGGCATTTTTAGGCGGAGAACTAAAATCCGGGATAGAGACAGTATTGGATATGATTGATTTTGATACACTTATAAAAGATGCAGGTATGGTATTTACCGGTGAAGGAAGAATTGACAGCCAAAGTCTGGGCGGTAAAGTAGTCATCGGTATCGCAAAAAGAGCGAAAGAACAAGAGGTACCGGTGACTGCCGTTGTAGGTTCTATTGGTGATGGCGCAGATGGGGCATATGATTTGGGCGTAAGTGCGATATTCAGCATCAATCAAAAGGCAGAAGATTTTTCCGTGTCCAGATTTCACAGCAGAGAAAATCTGGCGGCAACTATCGATTCTTTGATGAGGTTTTATCAATCTGTAACAAGATAAACTATTTATTTAGAAGCAGAAAAACAGCATAGTCTTTCGACCATGCTGTTTTCTTTTCGTAACTACGTACTATACCTGATTTATAGAACAAGGTACCCGGTACATCAGCTAATTGCTCATGCAGGAAAATTATAATTTTTCTACATTAGCAGCCTGCATGCCACGGGCACCTTCGGTTAAATCATATGATACAGCCTGACCTTCTTCTAAAGATTTGAATCCGTCACTGTTGATTGCAGAGAAATGTACAAATACATCTGATCCATCTTCTCCGGTGATAAATCCATAACCCTTTTCAGCATTGAACCATTTTACAGTTCCTTTGTTCATGATGTTACCTCCATAATAATTAAATAGTGCTTGGAAAATAAAAAATTCACCAGCTATTACAGATCATATTGTGTAAAAATATAATCTCTAATAACTAGTGAATTACTTTACATCCAATAAATCCTTTGACATTTATTAGTATAGTCTGCAAATGAGAAAAAGTCAAGAAAAAACGAATATTTCTTTATATCAATTCTTGCCTGGTGAATTGACGAAAGAAATTCCGTGTGATACTATTATCAATAGCCTATTTCATATAGCATATAAGGAGAAAATAGTATGCGTATTTTAATAAAAAATGGACGTGTAATAGATCCTGACACAAAGACAGATACCCAATGTGATATTTTCATTCGAGAGGGCCGAATAAAAGAAATTAATACAAATATAAAAAAAGAAGCAGATAGAATAGTTGATGCAGCAGGCTGCTATGTTATGCCGGGTTTGATAGATCTTCATGTCCATCTCAGAGATCCGGGTTTTACGCATAAAGAAGATATTGCATCGGGCGCCAGGGCAGCGGCCAAAGGAGGCTTTACTACGATAGTGACTATGCCAAATACAAAACCAGTCATTGATAATGGAGATCGGGTGAACTATGTGCATCATAAGGCATCACAACAGGCATCTATTCATGTATTACAGGTGGGCGCCATTACAAAAGGTCAAAAAGGGGAAGAACTTGCAGATATTGAAGAGATGATTGAAGCGGGGATACCAGCCATTAGCGAAGACGGCAGGTCAGTAATGAATGCCCGAATTTATAAAGAAGCAATGCAGATTGCAAAAAAGCATGAAATTCCGGTTTTTGCACACTGTGAGGATGATACCCTGGCCGCTGGTGGCTACATGAATGAAGGAAAAAAAGCAAGGGAATTAGGACTGGACGGTATTCCCAATAGCGCGGAAGATGTGATTGCTGCCCGGGATATTCTGTTGGCAAAAAATACAGGAGCAAGATTGCATTTATGCCACTGTTCTACAAAAGACAGTGTCAGGATGGTGGAGCTTGCAAAACAAGAAGGTATTTCAGTGACAGCGGAGGTCTGCCCGCATCATTTTACGCTTTCTACAGAGGATATACAGGACTATGATACCAATTATAAGATGAATCCTCCCCTTAGGACAAAGAAAGATGTAGACGCTTTAAAGCAAGGGTTAAAGGAAGATATTATACAAGTTATCAGTACGGATCATGCACCCCACAGTTCTAAGGAAAAAGAGCGTTCCATGCAAGAGGCTCCTTTTGGAATTGTGGGCTTAGAGACCTGTGTTGCTCTGACTATCAGCGAATTGGTGACACCGGGCGTGATTACTCCTATGCAGATGGCCGAAAAGCTAAGTTACTATCCCGCACAGATTATTGGAAGTGACAGAGGCTCTCTTGCGCCGGGAAAACCTGCGGATGTAGTAGTCATTGATCCGGATGCGGACTATTGCATTGATGTCAGAAAATTTGTTTCAAAAGGGAAAAACACACCATTCCATGGACGGAAGGTACAGGGAGAAGTTATTATGACCATTTGTGATGGTCAAATTGTGTACGAGAGGGAAAAAGATGATTAACGAATTAACTGCAAAGATAAAAAAAACAAATGCTCCTATCGTAGTGGGTTTAGATCCGATGCTCACTTATATTCCAAAACATATTCAGAAGAATGCATTTGCCAAACTGGGAGAGACTTTAGAAGGAGCGGCAGAAGCTGTATGGCAGTATAATAAGGAGATTATAGACAATGTTTATGATTTAATTCCGGCTGTAAAACCTCAGATTGCCATGTATGAACAATTTGGAACACAGGGTTTGCTTGCATTTCAAAAGACAATCGATTATTGCAAGGCAAAAGGATTAATTGTCATTGGAGATATTAAAAGAGGTGATATAGGTTCCACTTCCGAAGCCTATGCAGTGGGACACCTGGGCAAGATACAGGTAGCAAGTAAGAGATACGCTGCTTTCGATGAAGATTTCGCCACGGTGAATCCGTATCTTGGATCAGATGGTATACAGCCTTTTATTAAAGTATGTAAGGAAGAAAATAAGGGTTTATTTATCTTGGTCAAAACCTCAAATCCGTCCAGTGGAGAATTTCAGGATCAGCTCGTGGATGGAAAACCTCTATATGAATTAGTAGCCGAAAAGGTGGAGCAATGGGGACAGCAGCACATGGGAGATTCTTACAGCTATATAGGAGCTGTAGTAGGTGCTACTTATCCGGAAATAGGGAAAGTCCTTCGCAAAATAATGCCGAAATCATACATCCTGGTTCCGGGTTATGGAGCACAGGGCGGAAAAGGAGAGGATCTGGTGCATTTCTTTAATCAGGATGGTCTGGGTGCTGTCGTGAATTCCTCCAGGGGGATTATTGCGGCATATCAGCAGGAAACCTATGCTTACTTTGGGGAAGAAAATTTTGGGGATGCTGCCCGTTGCGCAGTTTTGGATATGATCGCAGATATTAACAGTGCGCTGCAAAAGAAATAGGAGACATATATGTCAGAAAAAACAAAAGAAACATGTATCATTATGAGTCAAATAAAGATTGCATCCGCTATTTATAGCATGTGGCTGAAAACGAAACATATCGCCAAAACTGCAAAACCGGGACAATTTATCTCTGTATACAGCAACGATGGAAGCCGCATTCTCCCCAGACCTATCAGTATTTGTGAACTTAATCGCGAACAGGGAGCTGTCAGAATTGTCTATCGGGTAACCGGAAAAGGAACTGAGGAATTTTCCCGCCTTCAGACAGGAGATGTGCTGGAGATTCTGGGGCCTTTAGGAAACGGATTTCCGCTGGAACAGACTAAGGGGAAAAACGTGCTGCTGATAGCCGGAGGAATCGGTATTCCGCCGATGATAGAGACGGCGAAACAGTTACCCGGTAAGAATACAGTCATTGCTTTGGGATACAGGGATGAACTTTTTTTACATGGCGAGTTATCCGGATATGGGGAAGTATTGATAGCGACAGAGAACGGAAGTGCCGGCATGAAAGGGAATGTTTTAGATGCGATCAAAGAACAGAAAGCAGAAGCTGATATTCTGTTTGCTTGTGGTCCAACACCTATGCTTCGGGCTGTAAAAGCTTATGCAGGTGAAAATCATGTCCCCTGTTGGGTTTCTGTAGAAGAACGGATGGCCTGCGGCATTGGAGCTTGTCTTGGCTGCGTCTGTTCCTCTGCGAAAGTAGATTCCCATTCTCTGGTTCATAATAAGAGAATCTGCAAAGACGGTCCGGTATTTCTGAGTACGGAGGTAGAACTTTCATGAATATGTCAGTAAATCTTGCCGGAGTAATGCTTAAAAATCCGGTGATGACGGCTTCCGGAACTTTTGGTTCCGGGGCAGAATATAGTGAATTTGTAGATTTAAATCAACTGGGAGCGGTGGTAACAAAAGGGGTTGCCAGTGTACCCTGGCCGGGAAATCCGACCCCCCGAATTGCGGAAACCTATGGCGGGATGCTAAATGCCATCGGTCTGCAAAATCCGGGAATCGAAGAGGTTTGCAGAAGAGATATCCCTTTTCTGAAACAATATGATACAAAAATCATTGTAAATGTATGCGGGAAAACAGAAGAAGAGTATTGCGAGACAGTCAAGCGTCTGGCGGATGAGCCGGTGGATCTTTTGGAAATCAATATTTCCTGTCCAAATGTCAAAGAAGGAGGGATTGCTTTCGGACAGGATCCAAAAGCGGCAGAAAGAATCACCTCAGAAATAAAAAAGTATGCCAGACAGCCTGTGATTGTCAAGCTCAGTCCCAATGTTTCGGACATTGCAGTGATGGCAAAAGCTGTCGAAGCGGGCGGAGCAGATGCAGTATCTCTTATCAATACAATCACGGGAATGAAAATTGATATCAACCGTAAAACCTTTGTACTTGGGAATCAAACCGGCGGATTATCCGGTCCCTGTATTAAACCGGTCGCAGTCCGGATGGTTTATCAGGCGGCTCAGGCGGTGCAGCTGCCTATTATTGGTATGGGCGGCATTGTAACAGCGGAAGATGCGCTGGAATTTATCCTTGCCGGTGCTTGTGCCGTGTCTGTTGGAACTGCGAATTTTATGAACCCATATGCCACGACAGAGATTGTTAAAGGACTGGAAAATTATATGAAAAAAAATGAAATTGAGGATATCCAAGAGCTGATTGGTATGGTAGAATAATTCAGGAGGGCATCTATGGAAGCATACAAACAAGAATTTATTGAGTTTATGGTAGACTGTCAGGTATTGAAATTTGGAGATTTTATCACAAAAAGCGGAAGAAAAACCCCCTTTTTTATAAATACCGGTTTCTACAGAACAGGGTCACAGCTGTATAAATTGGGAGGCTACTATGCAAAAACGATTAAAAATGTCTTTGGGCTGGATTTTGATGTATTGTTCGGACCGGCGTACAAAGGGATTCCATTATCTGTTGCGGCTGCGATAGCGATCAGTGAGCTGTATGGAAAAGACATCCGGTATTGTTCAAACCGGAAGGAAATAAAAGACCATGGAGATACCGGCATTTTACTGGGTTCACCTATTGGTGACGGAGATAAAGTAATAATCATTGAGGATGTAACTACGGCAGGAACGTCTGTATTGGAAACGCTCCCAATTCTCCGGGCGCAAGGGAAGGTTTTTCCTTTAGGACTGGTAGTTACCGTAGACCGCATGGAACGGGGTCAGGGGACGAAAAGTGCACTGCAGGAAATTGAGGATACGCATGGATTAAAAACCACATCTATTGTTACTATGCAAGAAGTAATAGAACATTTATATAATAAACCGTATTGTGGCAAAATTATTATTGATGATACGATTAAGCAGGCGATTGACGGATATTACGGTCAATATGGAGCAGAATAAATAACAGAACAAGGGAAAGGACGCAGTGGATATGAATGAAAAAATTTATAAAACAGTATCAAGAGTCGGTTGCGGAGATCTGGCTATGGGCGTTGTCGTTTTAGTTACAGGAATCACAATAGGCACTATGCTGATTATTAACGGAGCGCGGCTGTTAAAACGAAAATATGAAATGACTATATAAGGAACATTCTAAAAGACTGTTAGAACGGGGAAATAAGTTGAAAAGCGAACCAAAACGATATATAAGAGCAATGGGAATTATTTTGTTCGCACTGTATATTCTGTTACTGATTTATTTTTTGTTTTTTTCAGAAAGCTATGGTCGTACAATTCCGGAAGAACAAGGATATCGATATAATCTGGTACCCTTTAAAGAGATAAAACGTTTTTGGCAGTATCGTGAAACAATCGGCTATTTTGGAGTAATTACCAATCTGGCAGGAAATGTAATAGGGTTTGTTCCCTTTGGTTTCATTCTTCCAATTATTCAGCGAAATACCAGAACTCTTTTTTTTATTGGGTTTTCAGGATTTTCTCTGAGCTTGAGTGTGGAATGCATTCAGTTAATATTTAAGGTAGGCATTTTTGATGTCGATGATTTAATTTTAAATACGGCAGGTGCAATATTAGGATATCTCATGTTTGTGGTCTGCTACCGTATTTATGGAAAGGCAAGAGGGTGAAAAAATGGCAAAAAAATATACTTATTCATTTGCAATGAAGCGCCAGTCTGAGCAGGGTATTACTTCCTCTATTCTTGCCGGTATATCAATACTGCTGTTTCTGATAGCGGCAATTCTATCGTTCGTTTTTCAGGGCGAGGGAGGATTATATTTAGGTGCAATGGGTCTGTGTGCGATGTGTATTTCTATCTATGGGTTTGGAATAGGGCTGAAAAGCTTTTCCAAAGAAAACCGGATATATACATTTAGTAAAATAGGTGCCATTGCAAATGGTGTATTGATGATAGGTTGGCTGGGACTATTTTTGACAGGAGTGTAGAGCATGACAAATCGTTTAGAGCAGCAAATGAAATTCATTTTAGAAGTAGATAAGTTGAAATTTGTTAACAGACAATCTTATCTTTCTGATGGAAATCGAAAAGAAAATGATGCGGAGCATTCCTGGCATCTGGCATTAATGGCATCTTTATTATATGAATATGCCGAAAAAGAATTGGATTTGGCTAAAACCATGACGATGGTCCTGATACATGACATTGTAGAAATTGATGCAGGCGATACGTATGCTTATGATGAGGCCGGAAATGCCACGAAAAGAGAACGTGAAGTAAAAGCAGCCGAGCGTATTTTTAACATATTGCCGGAAGATCAGGCGCTAAAAATGAGAAACATGTGGGAAGAATTTGAAGCCTGTGAAAGTCCGGAAGCGAAATTTGCCCATGTATTGGACAATGCTCAGCCACTTATGCTCAATGATGCTACAGATGGCAGAGCATGGAGAGAGCGCAAAATTAAAAAGAGTCAGGTCATGCAAAGGAATGAGAAAACCAAGGAAGGTTCTAAAGAAATGGGCGACTATGTGCAGGAAATAATTGATAGAAATGTGGAGAATGGAAATTTAAAAGATGCATAAAGATGAATTGATAAAAGAAAGATATGAATTGGCAGTTAACCGTATAGGTGAAATTGCAAAAGAAGATTCGGCGGTAATACCTTACAGAGAATACTTCTGCAAAACAGCTCTTTTTTTAGATGAATTATTCCGTTTGGAAATGAAGATTGCAGACGGCTGGCTGATCGGGGCAAGCTTGGAAGAACTGCAAATTTGCAATCAAAAGCTATACGCAGATATTTTAT
>Ga0153983_1000441_pt1 | contig 10978 bp, 7 predicted proteins | sample TSGA067MetaG_FD_104693 | JGI IMG/M metagenome (GOLD analysis project Ga0153983, IMG submission 104693) | Attine ant fungus gardens microbial communities from Georgia, USA - TSGA067 MetaG | ecosystem: Host-associated > Fungi > Mycelium > Unclassified | place: USA: Georgia, Alexander Wildlife... | reverse complement strand
GATGGCATAAATGGCCAGAGCGATGATCACAGTAGCCGGCACCATGCCCAAATACAAAAATAATATTCCGATAAAAACAATCCCCGGTATTGTCTGAAAGACGGAAATTAGGGGAAGCATGACAGTTGCCCACCGCGGTACGCGGGAAAGTAAGATACCGAGTATTAACGCGATGACAAATGCAATTGCCACGGAAACCACTACATAGATAATATGAGTTATGACTGCTGAGAATAATCTGGCTCCGTACAGATCAAAGAATTGTTTCATTGTGCATCCCCCCAAACGGCATCAGCCAGTGCTTTGACGATACTGGTTTTCGTAACAATGCCTGCAATTGTATCGTCATGATTTAATATCACTACATAAGTATCGCTGCTGTCCAGTAATTTTTCAAAGCATTCCTGAGCATCTTCGTCAATATAAGAAACGATATTCTCCTGTCTGACCAGCGAATCAATTGTTTTTAACTCTGTACTTTGATTCTTTACATTTTTGATATTTTTTATGGTAACAGTTCCGGCATACGTATCATCCAGGTTCTTGACCAAAAGAGTATCGACATTGCGTTTTGCCATAATTTCCACGGATTCACGAATTCCCTTGTTTCTATATGCGGTGAAAATATTGGTGCGCATGAAGTCTGCAGCCGTCTGCGGCAGCAATTCGCTGTCCTGCCCTCGTTTGCCCATAAAGCTGCGGACAAGATCATTGGCCGGATGTTGGAGCATTTCTTCCGGTTCGGCAATCTGGACAATATTTCCCTTTTCCATGAAAATTATTTTATCTGCCATATTTAGTGCTTCATCCATATCATGGGTGACAAACACAATGGTTTTTTTCAGCTTTTGCTGTAGTCTGCGAACCTCATCCTGAAGAACACTGCGAGTCATCGGATCTAAAGCGCCAAAAGGCTCGTCCATCAACACGATCGGAGGTGAGGCTGCTAATGCACGCAATACACCGATCCTTTGCTGCTGTCCTCCGGACAATTGGGAAGGATATTTGTGTGCGTATTCATCGTATGGCATCTCTACTAAATCCAGCATATCATGAACAATCTGTTCACTTTTTGCTTTGTCGTACTTCAAAAGCTTAGGGACTACACAGATATTTTGTTTTACGGTCATATTGGGGAACAGGCCGATTTGTTGAATTACATATCCGATTGTACGCCGCAGGCTGACTTTATCAATCTTAGAAATATCTTGTCCGTCAATACATATTTTTCCTTCGTTAGGCTCAATCAGACGATTGATTGTTTTTAAAGTTGTTGTCTTCCCGCAGCCGCTAGGTCCGATTAGTACAGTGAATTCCCCGGTTCCTATTTCAAAATTCAAATCATTCAAAATAAGAGTATCATCGTATTTCTTACAAACATTTTCAAAACTAATCATAGGGTGCCGCCTTTTCTTTAAAATTAAGATATAATAATTGAAAAGTTACTAAATAAAAACTCTGCATAATGAATGCTTATGCATATTGAAAACCCAATACTATTTATTTGACAATATGGATATGAATATACTGATATATGATATACATGAGGCAGAAATTTCGACAATGTTATTCCACATATTGTTTGACAGCTAGTTTGCCTCTCCGGTCTCTTTGCTGGCTAGAAAAAATTTGATTTGACAGATAAGATCATTATGATATTGAAAAGATATCTCAATATGAAAAAATACAAAGACTATCGTTATAGTCATTTCTGTTATTACATTTGTGATGCCTGCGGCAAAAACCGACAGTGCATATTATGAAAACAGTATAAAATCATACTCATATGTTATGTCAAATATTGAATTTTCAACGTGCATAGGTTTTATATGTGCTAAGTTTTAATTACTAATATACATTATAGAGAAATATTACTAAATTGTCAAATCGTACCATGATTTAAGCAACAATTATTCACTTTTAAATCATATTATGGTATAATTTACTAACTGCAAAGTATATGCAGAAATCGGGAGAAGGAAAACAATAGAAATGGAGGTACACAAGTATGAGCATATTTCAATATGACCACACACTGCCGGCTTTACCGGCAGCCACATTAGCGGACACATGTGAAAACTTAAAAAGCATGATAAAACCTTTGGTAAACACTGAGGTTTGGAAAGAAGCATGCCATTTGCTTGATCAATTTTCGGCAGAAAGTGGAGATGGAACAGCTCTCCAAAAATTACTGACAGACTGGAAGGATTCAATGGCGGGCAACAACAGCTGGCTGCGTCCTATCTGGAATGATATTTACTTATCCTATAGGGATCGTTTGCCGGTTAATATGAACTATAGCTTCCGGCTAATGCATGAAAGATGGGGAGAAGATGCCCTTCCGGTTTTCATATCAGGGCTTTGCCATATGGCAAAGGAAATAAGGTCAGATTCTTTAGAAGCGGAAGCGTCCAGAGCCGGTTATCAGAGCATGGATATGCTGGAATCGATGATCTATACCAGAATTCCCGGTACCGTTCAGGGAACGCTTTACTATCCGCCCTTGTCAGCACCTGCAACAGTTGCGGTTGTATGCAAAGGTCATTGGTTTATTCTTTCGCTTCAGGATAAAGAAGGAGGAATCGTTTCACCTGCCTCTATCAAAACAGCTTTGTCGGATATCCGTAAGAAAGCCGAAACCATGGGAGATTCTGAAAGCATCGGGACGATGACATGTGCGAAACAGGATGACGCATTAAAAATGAGAGCGCTGGTTTCTGAAAATATTGGAAACCGAATAAATCTGGCCAGTATTGAAAATGCTCTTTTTACTGTCTCTTTAGATGAAGTGCCTGAAAAAGAAGAAGATTTTGCTTATCATCTGATTTGTGGAGAATGCGCTAACAGATGGTATGATAAATCGTTACAGATCATTTCGGCTGGCGAATATCTGGGCGTAAATATTGAGCACTCGGGATGTGATGCGGGTATTTGGACATATTTCCTTTCTCAGACGGATCGCTTTATATCAGAGCAGTCAGGAAATCTGGGAAGTAATGACGATCAGGCACATATTCGACCGCTTGAGTGGGTAGTATCGGACGAGCTTACAGCGCAGCTTCAAAAAGCCGATACAGATTATAATGCTCTTGTTGAGAGCCTTTCGATTAGTCAGGTAAGGATTGACAGTGTATCAAAAAATATTATCAAATCGAAGAAGTGCAGTCCGGATGCATTTGTGCAGTTATTATATCAGGCATCCTACTATAAGCTGACCGGAAAGTTCCGTTCCGTGTATGAGGCGGTTTCCAGCAGAAATTTCTATCAGGGAAGAACAGAATGTGTCCGTCCCTGCACTTTGGAATCTGTGGCATTTATAAAGGCGCTTACAGAAAAAGAAGAACCATCTAAAACACAGGAATTATTCCGTTTGGCGGAAAACGCCCACAGAAGAGAAATTGGTAAATGCCAACAGGCTTCAGGAGCAGAACGGCATATGGCCGGCCTTTTAGCAATATGTGGGATGTATGCGGACACTTCTAAATATGCAGGAGAAAATCCTCCGGCAATTTATAAATCAGAAGGGTATCAGACACTTCGGCATGATGCGGTTTCTACCAGCAGTGTCACTGCTCCTTATATTGATTTCTTCGGATTTGGTCCGGTAGTGGATGACGGAATGGGCATTGGGTATGGAGTTAAAGATGGTGCATTGCATCTGATGATTTCTTCCTATAAAGAAAGTGGAATTTGCCCGGATCAGTTTATTTTAGTACTTAAAGAAACAGCAGATGAATTTTTAAAATTATTATAAAGGAGACGTCCCATGAAAATAGTTCAAACGGAAAAAGCGCCGGCAGCAATTGGGCCTTATTCTCAGGCAATCATAGTTAATCATATGCTCTTTACTTCCGGCCAGATACCGATTGACCCGCTATCCGGAGAAATCAAAGGAGCAGTGATTGAAGAGCAGGCCGAACAGGTTATGACGAATCTGGAAGCAGTGTTAAAAGAAGCAGGCAGCAGTTTTGAGAAAGTAATAAAAACCACTTGTTTTCTGGCAGATATGAGCGATTTTGCTGCATTTAATGAAACCTATGCGAGATATTTTATCAATAAACCGGCACGTTCCTGTGTTGCCGTAAAAACGCTGCCAAAGAATGTTTTATGCGAGGTTGAAGTGATCGCGGCTGTATAAGAAAGTTTTGATAAACAGGTAAAAGAGAAGCGGACTTGCACGCCCACTTACGATGGGAGTGCAAGTCTGTTTTTTTCGGCTTTCCTTTACTAAAAAAAAATCTTATGATACTATAAGAGCAGAAAAAATTTAATCCATACCTTGAAGATGAATGAAAAAGTCAGGAAAGGGATCAAAATGAACGGTGTAAAACGAATCTATGTTGAGAAAAAAACCAATTTTGCTGTAAAGGCGAAGGAGTTAGAGCATGAAATTCACAGCTATCTGGGAATACAGGCAGTAACCGGAGTCCGGATGCTGATTCGGTATGATATAGAGAATATCTCTAAGGATGTGTTTCAAACAGCATGTACAACTGTTTTTTCAGAGCCGCCTGTAGATATTCTGTTTTATGAAACGCTTCCCAACGATGAGAAAACACATACATTTTCGGTAGAATACCTGCCTGGGCAGTTTGACCAAAGGGCAGATTCCGCAGTACAATGTGTAAAGCTGTTAAGTGAAGAGGAAGAGCCGGTTATCCACTCTGCGGTAACTTATATTCTGGAAGGGGCAATCAGCGAAGACGAGTTTTCAGCGATAAAAAATCACTGCATCAATCCGGTGGATTCCAGAGAAGCGGATGAATGCAAACCGGAAACTTTGCTTACAGATTTTGAGGAACCCGAAGATGTTCTTCGATTTAATGGATTCTGCCGCATGGAAGAAGCCAAACTTAAGGAATTGTATGGATCCCTGCAGCTTGCCATGACGTTCAGGGATTTTCTGCATATCCAGAAATATTTCCAGTCTGAAGAAAAGAGAGATCCTTCGATGACGGAAATTCGAGTGTTGGATACGTACTGGTCCGATCACTGCCGGCATACGACTTTTTTAACGGAACTGAAAACCATTACGTTTGGAGAAGGTGATTACAGAGAGCCGATGGTTGCCGCATATGAGAAATATTTGAAGCACAGGACGGAAATTTTCAAGGGACGTACGGATAAATTTGTCTGTCTTATGGATCTGGCCTTAATGGCAATGCGGAAGTTAAAAGCAGAAGGGAAGCTGCAGGATCAGGAAGAATCGGATGAAATTAACGCATGCAGTATTATCGTGCCGGTGGACGTGGATGGAGTAAAAGAGGAGTGGTTAATTAATTTCAAAAATGAAACTCATAATCATCCAACGGAAATAGAGCCATTTGGCGGTGCGGCAACCTGTCTGGGCGGCGCGATCCGTGATCCGCTGTCAGGGCGCACGTACGTATATCAGGCGATGCGTGTAACAGGTGCGGCAGACCCCACGGTGTCTGTAAAAGATACGATAAAGGGGAAACTGCCGCAGAAAAAAATTGTCCGTGAAGCTGCGCATGGTTATAGTTCCTATGGGAATCAAATAGGTCTTGCGACCGGTTATGTAAAAGAAATTTATCATCCTGCTTATGTGGCCAAACGGATGGAAATCGGTGCGGTACTGGGAGCAGCACCGAGGCGCGCAGTGACTCGTAAAAACTCGGATCCCGGCGATCGTATTATATTATTGGGCGGCAGGACAGGACGGGATGGCTGCGGTGGAGCGACCGGTTCTTCGAAAGTACATACGCAGGAATCCATCGAAATCTGCGGCGCTGAGGTTCAGAAAGGAAATGCACCGACAGAAAGAAAAATCCAGCGGCTGTTTCGGAGAGAGGAAGTCAGTAAAATCATTAAAAAGTGTAATGACTTCGGAGCCGGAGGCGTATCGGTTGCAATCGGAGAACTTGCAGATGGTTTATGTATTTATCTGGATAAAGTTCCTAAAAAATATGCCGGTCTGGATGGAACGGAGATCGCCATTTCCGAATCACAGGAGCGGATGGCAGTGGTTGTCGAGCGCAAGGACGTCAAAGCGTTTCTGACGTATGCCGAAGAAGAAAATCTGGAGGCTGTAGAGGTCGCTGTCGTGACGGATTCACCGCGGTTGGTAATGTATTGGAGAGATGAAGAGATTGTCAATATCTCCAGAGATTTTCTGGATACCAATGGTGCTCATCAGGAGGCAGATGTTTATGTAGAAGTACCCGCTGGGAAAGAAACTATTTTCAAACGTTCTCAAATATCAGATATCAGAGAAACGTGGCTTAGTATGCTGGCTGATCTGAATACCTGCTCACAAAAAGGACTGGTGGAAATGTTTGACTCATCTATCGGCGGCGGTTCAGTGTACATGCCCTATGGTGGAAAATATCAATTGACAGAAACACAGACCATGGTGGCAAAGATTCCCGTACAGACAGGAAATACAACTACTGTTACGATGATGAGTTATGGATTTGATCCATATGTATCCAGTTGGAGCCCCTATCACGGAGCGGTGTATGCAATTATTGAATCTGTTGCTAAAATTGCGGCAGCGGGTGGAGACTATTCTGGAATACGGTTTACATTTCAGGAGTATTTTCGACGAATGTCCGAAAACCCCTCCAGATGGAGTCAGCCGTTTGCTGCTCTTTTAGGAGCGTATGAAGCGCAGATAGGTTTAGGATTGCCTTCTATAGGAGGGAAAGACAGTATGTCAGGAACATTCCAGGATATGGATGTGCCTCCTACACTCGTATCTTTTGCTGTAGACATAGCCGGACAGCAGGATATTATCACACCGGAATTTAAGAGAGCAGGAAACAAAATTGTATGGTTGCGGGCACCGAAAAATGAATTTGATTTACCGGAATATGAAATATTAATGAGGGAATATAAAAAACTGCATAATGATATACAATCCGGAAAAATAGTGGCTGCTTATGCATTGGATCGAAAAGGGATTGCGGCAGCAGTCAGTAAAATGGCCTTTGGCAATAAAATGGGTGTTCAGATTGAACATTCTATAGACGAAAGGGATTTATTTTTACCGGGATTTGGTGATGTAATCTGTGAAGTTAAGGATGGTAAAATTAATGAGTTAAGTATTACCTATACCATGATTGGGGAGGTGACAAATCAGGAAGCTTTTGTATACAAGAATATGACGATTTCTATCGAGGAAGCATTAGATGCATGGAAAGGGACACTGGAAGAAGTGTTTCCAACCCGCACAGGAGAAGATGAAAGATTAGTAGAAAGCCCTGTTTATGAAGAAAAGGAGATCTACATCTGTAAGCACAAAACGGCTAAGCCGACTGTGTTCATTCCTGTATTCCCAGGTACAAACTGTGAATACGACAGTCAAAAAGCATTTGAAAAGGCCGGTGCGCAGGTGATTTCAAAAGTGTTCAGGAACTTAAGCGCAGAGGATATCCGTACTTCAGTGGAAGTTTTTGAAGCAGCTCTTGACCAATCACAGATTCTTATGTTCCCGGGTGGCTTTTCAGCAGGAGATGAACCGGATGGCTCTGCGAAATTCTTTGCTGCCGCATTTAGAAATGCAAAGATCCAGGAAGCGGTAAGCAGACTATTGGAAGAAAGAGACGGACTGGCTTTGGGCATCTGCAATGGCTTTCAGGCGCTGATCAAGCTGGGGCTTGTTCCACACGGGAAGATCGTAAAACAAACGGAGAATTCGCCTACTTTAACCTACAATACGATAGGGCGTCACATTTCCAAAATGGTATATACGAAGGTCGTTACAAATAAGACACCCTGGCTGCAGAAGGTTGGATTAGGGAATGTTTACACCAATCCGGCATCTCACGGAGAGGGTCGTTTTGTTACCGATGATCAATGGATCGGGAAGCTGTTTGCAAACGGGCAGGTGGCTACTCAATATTGTGATCCTAAAGGGAATGTGCTCATGGACGAGGAATGGAATGTAAACGGCTCTTATAAAGCAATCGAAGGGATTATCAGCCCGGATGGCAGAGTGTTCGGTAAAATGGCACATGCAGAGCGTATTGGTGACGGAGTGGCAATAAATATTTATGGAGAACAGGATATGAAGATTTTTGAGTCCGGAGTCTCGTATTTTCAATAAAATTTTGTCTCTAAATATGACTAAATTGTAAATATTTGGCCAAAAATGCAGTATATATGATACAGCTTCAATTTGTGGCTTTTCAAAATATAGTTGTTTCATATATAGTATTACTATACTTATTGCAATAAGAAACAAGGTAAAACTGATTTGTTCCTGTCTTGCTGTTCTGGCTAATAATTCTCTGTTTGACAAATCAGTTTTACCTAAATAAAAAATCAGAAAAACTGTTGACAAGTATTGCTTCATGATTGTATAATGGCAAAGCAGGTTATGTCAGAAAGCAATTACTTTGGGATCTTAGCTCAGCTGGGAGAGCATCTGCCTTACAAGCAGAGGGTCACAGGTTCGAGCCCTGTAGGTCCCACTTGATTTTCTGTGCACGATACAGTTATCAATCATAATAGTATATGGCGAGATAGCTCAGTTGGCTAGAGCACACGGTTCATACCCGTGGTGTCGGGGGTTCAAATCCCTTTCTCGCTATTAGAAAATCCCTTGTAAATTCAACGTTTACAAGGGATTTTGCTTTTTTAGATTTTCTTGTATCTTTAATTCATAACGTTCCCATTATCTTGACAGATCTGCAACGTTGACATTGACTAATTCTTCTTTTCTTGCAGACTCTAAGAAACTATGTATAAATGTATGATAGTGGTTGATTGTTTTTGGAGATAGCCTCGTATTCGGACTAAGGCTAACAATATCAAATAATTCATTCATCTTTCTATCAAGGGCAACAGATATTATTTCAGCTGATTGCAATGCGGCTTTTTTCTGTTGGCAAGCTTTTATATGACCAATTTCGGTGTTAATCCGGGGAAACAGAAACATCAAAAAAGGTGCATCCGGGAATATTGTTGGTGCTATCCAGTGTTTGTGCATTTGTGGATGGTGAATTTGGTAAAATTCCGCTGCAAGAACATTGTGATTTATAGAGTCGCAAAATCAAAGCCCCTTTCTCCGGAGAGGGGCTTATACAAAATTAAAGAGACGCAATCACTCACATCTCTTTCCAGCAAAAAATCTAATCATCTGAATCAGGCAAGTTTTCAACAACTTCTATCATGCTGTTTGTAAAATCCGGAAAAGCATCAAACATGCGCATCAGCGCATCATCACATTCCAGCTTCGAAAGTTTTTGCATGAGTATATCAAACATCATTTCCGTCATTTTATATTTCCCAACCAGAACATCATATTCTAATTTAAATAAATGCTGTTGCAAGATGATTTTTTCACTGTTTATGATCTCCATAATTATATCCATTCCTTTCGCTTCGCTCAAGGCACAAAACGTAATGAAAAACGTTAGCTTCGGGCGTATTTTTATTTTATAATCTAGCCATAGGGATTTCGGTATACTACAAATCACGGGGGAGGTGAGTGGGCTGCTTTGCTTGCAAAGTGACCGAATAATTATATGTGTAGATTGTCTTTTCAAGCACAAATAAGTGTGCCACCGATCTGTTGTGGCATTGATGTCCACAAAACTTTCGTGGTCGCCTGCATCGCTTCCACAAATTCCAAAGGTGTGACCACCTACAAGAGCCATCGTCCTTGCACATCCAAAATATGTTAAGGCTATCCGTGGTAAAAAAACTGACAAGAAAGATGCAAAATGGATTGCTGACCTGTTTAAGCATGACCTGCCTCCTGTCCAGCGAGAAGAACCGCCTCCAGAACCGTCTCACCGTTTCCAACATTCAGTTGGGAACGGTTGTCTCGGACACTTTTGGGAAAAGTTCCCAGAAGATCCTGGATAAGATTCTGGAAAATCCCGAAGACACTTCCTTTGATATCGAACCTTTAATTCATGGCACCATGAAGAAAAAACTTCCTGATTTGGATCCCGGAAAGAATCTGTCCGGGTATCCAAAGCCGGATGCTATATGTGAAATTACGGTTGAACAGGCTATTTTAATGGCACAGTTTCAAGGTTATAAAATCAAGTCAGCTACTGAATAAACTTTAACTTTGTTACATATTCAATTTTTAAATGGCAACCGAAAGATGGCTTGTTTGTTATGCCCTTATGGGAATGGGTAATCTTTACTATTCTTTTTCAACCTTAAACCTCCTTAAAATGGTCAAGTACTTACTGTACTATTTTACTCAACATTAGAACAAAAAGCAATACAAGAATTATATTATAATGATTTATTTAAAAAGACACGGGAAATACGAAAAGATAGAAGAGGAGAAAAGTCCGTATCTAAGGGGTTCCAAGAGATACGAAAAACTACAAAATAGCAATAAAAAATTGTAATCACGCAGCGGGATAGTCCCAGGTTGTTAGTACTACGAACCTCGGATTCTCGCTATTGGAAAATGCCTTATAAATTTTCTTTACAGGGGATTTTGATTATAATTTATTATCGCATCCTTTCTTTAGTTTTAAAAGTAACAAGCCTTTCTTATTTGCATATAGTATATTATACAAAAGAAAAATTAAAAGCATAGTATTCCACAGTAATTGTAAGTAACTAACCGTATATTTTCCTCACTTATATTTATATAGCCCCTTCTGGAGAGGAGGGGCGTCAAGACCCCGGATATTCCATTATATTTATGTATTAATATATTTGAAAATTAAAAATACGAATATTCACGTTTTTTATTTTCTGCCTTGCAAAAAAGAACTATTCTTCCAGACCATTTTCACCAAAGCTTACCACCATCTTGTCTGTAAAAAGCGGGAAGGCTTTATACATACGGTTCAACGTGTTATCGCATCCCAGTTTTGAAAGTTTATGTGTGAGTATTTTAAACATCACTTCTGTCATTCCCTGCTTTCCGCATAAGAGATCATATTCCATTTAATAGAAATATGCAACAGAAAATTAGTAAAGTCCTGTTGTCTAAATAAAAAAGATAACAGGACTTATACTTATTTTGGATTTGCTTTTT
>Ga0153983_1000439_pt1 | contig 10985 bp, 7 predicted proteins | sample TSGA067MetaG_FD_104693 | JGI IMG/M metagenome (GOLD analysis project Ga0153983, IMG submission 104693) | Attine ant fungus gardens microbial communities from Georgia, USA - TSGA067 MetaG | ecosystem: Host-associated > Fungi > Mycelium > Unclassified | place: USA: Georgia, Alexander Wildlife... | reverse complement strand
GCCTGGTCTGTGCACCAGTCGCTATGGACACCTACATCAGGACAATAATAACTACACTACCAGATATGGCTATGTAGTACTGTGATGGAGACCCGAACTAGAGGGAAGGGAACTATAGACCGCGGACTCCAAGGATCCGTGGGAACGCTAGCTGATGCGAACCCTACCAGGTCGTCTAAGCGATCTCAGGGTTGTCCCCTTACATCTTCCTTTATATACTTTGAGGAGTTGTTTGGCATTGGTGAGGTTTGTTTCCAGTTTCTAGATATGTTCTGTTTTAGAGTATCCTTTCCAGTGAACTAGAAATTCCTTTACCCTGTTTTTGGTTCTGGAGTCAATTATATCTTTGACTTCCCATTTTTCTTCTCCTATGATTATTTTTGGCAAAGGCCTTTCTGAGAATTTGCCATATTGGGTGTTTTCTTGTGTTGGCCAGAGAAGGTGAATATGGAAAATGGGGTGCATCTTCCAGTATGATGGTAATTTTAGCTAGTAGTTGACAGGTCCAGTTCCTTTCAGAATTTTAAAGAGGCCTATACATTTCAATGTGAGCTTCTTTGGGGCTCCTTTGATTTGGATGTGTTGAGAGTCTAGCCAGACTTGTGCTCCTATTTTGAGGTCAGGAAGTTTGCTTTTGATTCTCTAATTAATGAGATTCTTGGCAACTTCATGAGCTTGTTTGGCATTTGTCTGGATATTCTCCATATGGTTAATCCTATTGTTGGCTGTAATAGATAAGGTTTCTGGGGTGTTAATGTGGGTTTTTGTAGGATGTCCAAACACAAGTTTGAATGGAATGTGTATTTGTCCTCCATGAAGTCTTGAGTTGTGAGAATATCCAGCTAAGAATAGCTTGTCAGCCCATGTTTTAGGGTTGTCAGTGCAGTAGATAGTGAGATAGAGTTTGATTTCTTAATTAAACCATTCTGTAGTGCTGTCTGTTTAGGGATGGGATACCATAGATATCACTTGTTTGATTCCTAGTCCTTAAAAGAATGCTTTTATTGACTTGGCAATGAATCAAGGGTCACAGTTAGAGATGACCCTGTTGGGAATACCAAATCTTCAAAAGAGGTTGTCTATTAGGAGAGTTGCAATTCCTTCTGAGGTTACTCCTTTTGTTATAGAGATTAATATTATCTCCTTTGTTAGACCATGGTCTACCACAGACAAAATAGAATCAAATTATCTTGACTTGGATAAGTCAGTAATAAGATCCATAGCAATTTGAGTGAAGGGTTGATTTAACTGTGGTGTAGGGATTCCTTGAAGTAGTAGTTTCAAAGGGTGTCAGTTAATTTTATATCTCTGGTAGTTTTTATAGCCTTTGACATAATTGGTAAGGAATTATTTGAGTCCAGGCCATGAGTGGTGTTTTAACCCTTTTTGTAGTATTTCTTTGATACCAGGATGTCCAGCAATAGGTAAATTGTGATGTTGTCTGAGTATGTTTTGTTTTTCTTTTACAGTTGGCTCATTAGCTAGTTCTTCCATTGAGAATGTTGATTTGTCAATGAGATTGTCTAGTATAGCCTGTTTTTGTTCATTCCTATCTTTGTCTTTGATGAATTTCCAAGAGAGAGCATCTGCAGCAGTGTTTTTGTTACTAGCAATATACTTAATCTTGATTTTGTAAGTACTGAGTATTATTGACCATCTGGTCATTTATCGAGATAATTTGGCAGGGTTGGTCTAATAAATGATGTTGTTGTGATCCATTCAGATGATAGTTGCATCTGGTGCTCTGTCAATATAATGTCTCTATTCTTAAATAGCTCAAATTGTAAGACTTTAGCCAAGGCGACTTAAATCTACTCCAAGTGTTAAGACTTTAGACCTTATAGTTGAGTATGTGTTTCAACCTAAAGCTTATATCTAACACTTGATATCAATCATGCTCCTTGTTAAAAGATCCAGTTAAGGTTTTCAGTGAAGTTATATCAGAGGAGAGATGTCAACAAGACTTTGAGTAGTACCCATGAGGTTATCCTAAGACAAGTAAGAGTACTGATTCCTCAGAGTAAGATTTTACAGAGGGAATACAGAAAGAAAGTACTTACTATTCCCTTCTCTTTCTGGTCTATATTTATCCTAACTAGGTATTGTGACTATGTTACAATGTGGTAACACTAGTTGTAACTAAAGGTGACTAATTAAGTGACAATCCAGTGACAGAAGCAATAAAGGTAACAAGTTGAGTCAGTGTCTAATAATGGGTTAGTCTAATGTTGTCCCATTTAGCACAATTCCAAAGATAGAAAAGAAAATAGTCCGAGATCTCTCCAAAGAGTCCTGTCTATTCTGTGAGTCCATTGTCTTTTAGAGTTTTCAGACATTCAATGCATTTACTGCATAATAATGTCCTCGTCTAGCATTGCCAACATCTCGTCTACTAACCACTCATTATCAGACCATGGCTGATAATAGTTATAGTCCCACTCGATGTTCATAACACCAAGTCTGAGTTAATAAGAAGAACTCAATAGAGTTCCTATTAGATTTTCTATACTACTTATACAACTACTATATGGTCTGTGCACTACTTTCCCACACTCATCATGTGACCTGTCATGTGATGTCATGTGATGTGACTTTGTGACATTGTGACATAACACTTTCCCATACTCCTTCCTGTGTAGTAAGTCCAAGGTAAAAGAAAAGAAAAGAAAAGAAATATAAATAATGACTTAGCCGTTTTACCAAGTCATGACACAAATAATGGCAAGGAATTCTTATTTTGAAGTATGATAGCATTTCTCTACTGGTAATAGTAGTTTCAAATAAAAAAAACATGGATGTTGTACTCTGTTGTCATCTCTTTTAGTGAGTACTGCCCCTGTTACATGATTTGAGGTGTCAGCAAATATTTTGAAAGGTTTTGTTGGATTGGAAGTGATGAGAATAGGTTTCTCTTCAAATTTCTTTTTCAGCTTGTCAAATGCTTTTATGCTTCCTCTGTCTAGATGAATTCTGTATTCTTCTTTACCAATTGATTAATTGGTGATACAATCTTGGTATAGTCCTTGATGAATTTATTGTAAAAGTTACAGAATCTAAGGAATTTTCTTGTTTTCTTAACTATTGTTGGTGTGGGCTAGTTAGCTATTTCTTTGAGTTTGATCAGGTCCATTTGGACTTGATCAGGGAAGATGATATATCCAAGATAGGATAACTGTTTCTTGGTGAATTCACATTTCTCTGGCTTGAGACAAAGGTTGTATTTCTAAAGTATTTTCAGTACTTCTTTTGTCATCTTGTGGAGTTGTTTCTTTGTTGGAGTGTGGATGAGAATGTCATTCATATAAACTAGTATGAGGTTTTTGGCAATGAGCAGTACAAATATTGTGTTCATTATTATTTAGAATATTACAGGACTGTTGCACATTCCAAAGAACATGATAGTTGGTTCAAATAGTCCTTGGTTGGTCCTTTTCATCTATTTGTTTTTGAATACAAATGCTATTGTATCTAAGTTGAATGTCCATAGCAGTGAAGTATTTTGATCCTTGTAGTTTGTCCAAGATAGTTTGAACATTAGAGATCAGATAGGCATTCTTAATGGTATGTTTATTGAGATATTGATAGTCTTAGCATGGCCATAGTTTTCCATCCTTTTTGGTAACAAAGAAGAATGGTGATGCCATTGGTGATTTTGAATGCTTGATGTAGCCTTTTTGTAGATCTTCTTTGATGAATTTCTCTTGTTTCTTGATTTTAGCAAAGAAAAGTTTGTAGGGCTCAAAGGCTTTGGGTTCAAATATTGGTTTTATTTTGATCTTGTGGTCCCAAGTTCTTGCTGGTGAAAATCATTTGCTTTTCTTCTCATCAAATAGCAATAGGTATTTGTGATATTCTTCTGGAACAATTTCTTTAGTAATGCAGTTATCTTTCTGCTTACCTTTTTGTGCCAGTACCTATGAAGCAGAGATTTTAGTATTCAATTTGTAAATTTTATGGTTCATCAACCATAGGTCCTCTTGCTAGGAGTCAAGTAATTCACTATAATTCTTTGTTGGTTCAGTGTTTCTCTATTTTATCATACCTTTCTTCCAATTAATGATTAGGTTGTATTTCTTGAGCCACAGAATTTCTAGTATAATTTGTGGTTGTCCAAGGTCTGCAATTGTGAGTTTAAGCTTGATCCATTGTTGGTCAATGATAACATCTAGTTTGACATAGTCAGTTATTTTTTTGTTTTTGTTTATACTTCTATCTCTATTCTGTAAGGCCAATAGGTTTTTCATCTTCTTTTTCTTAAGGTTCTAGTCCTTGATGAGGGTCTTGTTGATAAGGTTAAGTCCTGTTCCTGAGTCAATAAGTAAAATGGTGTCCATGGTTTTTCTTCTTAAAAGTACTTGAGTAGTTGAGTAAAGAGTATCAGATTAATAAGGTTTTAACTGCATTTCTACAATGTCTTTTATATATAGTCTGTTTGCTTGCCTTGTTTTGTCCTTTGTACTGGAAGTCTTGAGCAAGTTAGGCATGGTTCCTAGTCACTTTGGAGAAAATCCTCCTCTTCTTTGTCAAAATCAGAGTTAGAGTCTGTTGAAGGTTCCATTGGAATGTTTTCTGCAAAATCTCTTTTTTTGTTAGTTTTCTTGGTGAGGAAATTCTTCTTAGCCTTGTAGGTCTTGTTGCAGGGTAGAGTTTTGAAGTTTGGTTTGTTTGGACATCAAGCAGCAAAGTGTTCTGGTGTTCTATAACTGAAGCATTTCCCTTTCTTGAACATCTTCTTTTGATCATTGGTAAAAAGATTGTCAAGGGTTTAATGTACTAGCTTCTAGATGTGTTGATTAGTGGTTTCTTGTTTGTTGTTAGAGTGTTCTTGATCCTAGAGAATATTCTTGTAGTTCTCCAGTATGGCTTGTATGTTATCAATGTCCATAGCATTTGGATCTTTATAGTTGTTATGGGGTTGAAGCTAGTTTAGATTCATGTAGTGTTTTTTTTTGGCCAGAATTCTATAGGGATGTTTTGCTTGTTTTCCATTCAGATAGATTCTTTTCATGTGAATAATCTCTTCTCCTTGTTTTACTGCTTCAATCCATGCTTGGAGATTATTATTAGGTTCTTGTTGAATAGCTTGTATGGTGATATCAGAATCCAATTCTTGTTAGAATAGATAAATGAGTTACAAGACATCTGTAAGTCCTGCATAGATGGCAAATACTCTTAACTCAGAGATGTATTTGTCCACTGGTCTTAAGAGTTGTTTAAGAGCATGTAACTGTTGCAGGATGTCTTCTTCCATATTAAATGGCTAAAAAGCTGAGTTGAGGGCTGCAAGGAAGTTGTCTATGGTACCAAGGTAAATACCTTATTCTAAGAATGTATGGGCTGCTATGAATTCCATTCTCTAGACTAATGCTTTCTTGTCCATATATGTTATTGAAGGACCATGATAGTTCTTAGTGATCACCCTAGGTGGATGTTCAAGAAGAACTCAATGGAGTTCTTCATTGGATTAGACTACTACTTATACTATTTTATAATAGCTGTACTACTATTAGTCCATGATCACATGTCCTTCCAAAATGTTCTATGATCACCTGACCTTGTCACATGATCTGATTACCTAAGTTCCCACACTATTTATATCTTGACCCTATTATATAACTTGTATTACAAATGGTCACTTACTATTTGTGATGGGTGCTTTGATACTTTAAAGAGTTCAAAAATGCAAAGTTAGACAAGTGACAAAAGATGTTGTTAAGTCTGAGGTCTGATCCTCAGACTATGAGTCCTTAAATATAGAATTGTGATAGTCTGTGTACTAGGGTAGATCATTACATGCTACTATCTATTTTTCTATATATGGTAGTGCCTTTGTGCTAGAAATAGTGATAACTTAACCTTATGGAGGCTGTCCTTTGTACTAAGAAAAGGATAGATGACTATCTATGGGTAATTAATAAAGTCTATGTACAAATATTGAGGCCTTCATATCTCTACTAATATTAATTGCCTTGAGGTTGTTCTAGGCTCATTCTGAGCATTATAAAGAAGGCTTCTGCTGAGCCCAGAACCAAAGCATCAATCATGGCAGTTTCTGAGATATTAGTGATTTAATAAATAGTAACATAGTGGTTACCAGTTGATCTGCTTAATATCTTGGCCAATATTGATTGCCTCAAGACATGACTGGCATTGATCAAAAGGGCTTTTTATAGCTTTTAAGACTGTGAGGATTGTCAAAGAATTGATGGAGATATGGCTGAATGAAGTTTGTGACAACTTGAGGTTTTGGTTTAAGTGTTCAAATGCACAGGAAACTATTTCCTTTTTGGGGCTCTCATAACAATATAGTAGAGCATGAACATGATTGCAGTGTGTTCATCTGGGAAGCTGCTTGAATGGGCAAGCATATAGAGCAAATAGTCTTCTTTCCATTTCTAGTAGTTTCTTGGGTCTCTATCAAATTTGTTAGGTTGAGCATATTTTGATCAATGCTCATGATGGATTGTTATTGTTGAGATATCAGGTGAATCTGTAGAAATGTTTCCAAAGATATTGTAGAACAAATTGGTAGAGTTCTTTAATGATGATTCAAAGGTTTTGTAACCAAGAGTTCCTGCTGGGTTTGTAAAAGTCAAGGGAGGTGTTTGTTGAGCTGGAGGGGTTGTGTTTGTTTGGGATATTTTAATAGTTTGTTTGATGAGAGGCTCAATGTGTCAGAATAGCTAACTCCTGAGCCAGAATAAAGCCAACTGCTCCTTTATCAGCGTTTGACAAGGAGAACTTGATAGAGTTCTCGTTAGATTTGCTACACTATATATACAATTACTATCATAGCTATGCACCTTGTCTCCTACAGTCCTCATGTCTATCAGGTGATCTCTTTGTCATATCCTATGACTATGACTGTGACTTCATTGTGACGTGACCATTCTGTGACTGCTGTCACACCTTTGTGACTCTGTGACTAGTCATGTGATAATTCCTGTGCTCCACCTTAGTAATAAAAGAAAAGAAATATAAATAATAACTTAGCTGTTTTGCCAAGTCATAACACAATGTCTGGCTTATTTCTAAGTCTGTTGAAGAGGTCTTGGGTCCAAGTCAAGAGTAAGAAGATTGTTGAGAGATATTTTGTTCAATAGAGATAGTAGGGTGTTATTTGCTAGTTTGTCGAGAGATGGAGGTAGATTGTCTTAACATATACTAGGATACCATTCCAAAAAGGCTTGAATAAGTCTGTTACTCATTCCTTCACTAATGGGTCTAGTGAATATCAATCCTCAAAGATCAACTATGGTCTTGTTAGAGATTGGGGTAAGATTACTATTCTCAGTAGTCCATGTATGAGCTAATAATGTAGATATTGTAAATGTCCTATCCACAATTACAACAATATCCTAGCTACAGCTCAAAGCAATAAGAGCATAGGGGTTCTACACAGTACAGCACAAGGCAATGAGAGCTAGTGGGGTATCAACAATACAGCATGAAGCAATGAGAGTCAGTGACTATGACTTCAAAGAACAATGTCTTCTTTGTTGAAAAAAGAAGTTCTCTCTTAATTGTTAAGACTCTAGATCTCACAGTTGAATTTATTCAACTTGAAGCCTATATCTAACACTTGATATCTTTATGCACCTTGCTAGAGGGTCTGGTTAAGGTTTTCAGTGAAGTTATATTGAAGGATAGATGTCAATGAGACTTTGAGTAGCACCCTTAAGGTTGTCCTAAGAGAGTAAGAGTACCAATTCCTTAATGTAGAGATTTACAAAGGAAATACAAAAAGAGAGAACTTGCTGTCCTCTTCTCTTTCTGGTCTGGATTTATCCTAACTAGGTATGTAACAGTTATTACAATGTGGTAATATTACTTGTAACTCTATATGACTAGTTAAGTAACAGATTAGTGACAAGGGTGACAAGTCAAGTCAAAGTCAAGTCATTGTCTAATAATAGATTAGTCTGATGTTGTTCTATTTAGTCTAGTCCAAAGATAGAAAAAGAAATAGTCCAAGATTTCTCCAAAGAGTCTTATCCATACCTTGAGTCTGATGTTCTAAGTCCAAGATATTCAATGCATTACTGCATTGTAATATCTTCATCTAATAATACCAACACCTCATTAACTATCTACTCATTATCAGACCATGGCTGATAATAGTTGTAGTCCCACTTAATGTTTATAACAGGTATTGTTATGATTAATCTCATGTTGTACAAAAGTTCTTTATGAGCTTAACACATGAACTGCTTCTTTTATTGACATTTCCTTGCTTGTACAATAGCTCAGTCAGTACCTCACTAGTAAGGCATGTTTTTTACTTAGTATACCTTATACTTTCCTTGTTTCTACCTTATGATACATAGGTATTATCACAAATGGTCACTTACTTATTTGTGATTATAGATGCTACAGCTCAAAGGGGCTTAGAAGCAAAGTTTAGATGGTGACAAAGGATGTTGTTAAGTCTGAGGTCTAATCCTCAGACAAAGAATCCTTATATACAGGAAAGTAATATTCTGTGCACTAGAACAGGCTATCACATGCTACTACCTATTGTTCTACATATGGTAGTGCCTTTGTATTCTAAAATGCAATAACTTAACCATATGGAGGCTGTCCTTTGTTCTAATTAAAGGCAGATGACTATCTATGGGTAATTAATTAAGTCCATGTGAAAACATTGAGGACTTTATATCTCCATTGATATTGATTGCCTTGAGGTTGTTTTAAGGTCATTCTGAGAGGTATAAAGAAGACTTTTGCTAATTCTAAAAGCAGAGTTTAGATTGTGGCAGTTTCTGAGATATTGGCAATTTAATATGTGGTACCATAGAGGTTACCTGATAGCTTGGCCAATATTAGTTGCCTTGAAACATATTTGGTATTGTTTGAAAGGGCTTTTAAAGGGCTTTTTGGTATCATTCAGAGTGTAAAGATTGACAAAGGATAGGTTTGAATAAAGTTTATGTCAAGTTACAAGTTATTCTGTATTTGTCAATGATTGTTACAGTTAGTTTTGTGCTTGTCAACCTTATTGTTATACTTAGCCATTGTTGACTACTCCTCCAATAACCATTCATTGTTACTCTAGGGTTGAGTAATTAATGTAGTCCTACTCTATGTTCATAATAGAAATAGTATAAGAGACTGTAGTAAGATAAGATTAGGTCTAATATTTTTGTCTATTTTCACACTAGAGAAAAGGAGTTGTTTTATCTATATAACCTTGCTAAGTCCTAAAATAAGCCTTGGATAATGTTTCAAAGATAGAGATTTCTCAAGCCAAAACCAGTCTCAGTCATTAAGCTCTGAATCAAACTCTTAACACTAGTTCTATCTAACCTATTCTACTATGTGTAAACATCTGAGTAATATTATATCTGGGAAAGGGTATAATAACTTCATGAAGACTTGTAAAGGTTCAATGAAAAGTATTTCTAGACATTTTCTTCATCAAGTAGTTAATCACTGGTTTTTGGAGAGCATCTAGTGGTTCCTAAGATAATACTTATCTGATGCTATTCTGGACTGATGTAGCTATCTCATTTAATCACTACTAACATAGTTGTACAGCCTATTTATACACACTGTCAGCAAAGACAAATCAATGATATCATAATCATAACTCTATTTTAAGATATGATGATTTATTTCTCTATCCACAGATTTAATGTTCAATAACGAGGATAACATGAAGCAAGAGATATAATAAAATAGGGGTCTGTAGAAAGCTCACCTTGGATGGTATTGAAGTGCCAGAGACCAGAGATGGCATTGCCAGCAGGATTTGTAGGCAGAAATTCAAAATCAGCAAGCTGGTCAGAGAATAGAGTATAAGAGTAAGCAGGCCACCGTTGTTTGAAAACGACTCGGACTCGAAGAGGTCAGGATCTGTCAATGTCCATCATTGAGAAACTATGCTACTCTACTTGACTAACACTACCCTAATTGTTACATGTCCCTTGTGCATAGTTGAATAAAATACAGCAGTCAATGACATCATACAGCATCCACTATCCTGTAAATGTTGCATAGAATTCAAGGCCTACTCCTCCATCCTGTTGTTCCTCTCGAGAAACATGAACCCATGCTCTGGAGCAGTCTCATCTGCCGTCCTCGCTTTTTTGGCTCTTTGGCTTCCGTTGCTTCCCTTTTTCCACTTTTCGGGGCTTCTTTTGTGGCGGATCCTCTCGCGGTCTCTCGTAGAGGTCGATGCGACTCATGCCAGGGTATTGACTCACAAATTTACGCTTTATACCTCTTCTTGATGGAGCAGCCTCAGATGATGAGGTCAAAGCGGAGGCAGCAGAGGTAGAGGCGAGGGAGGATAGCCATGCTGAAGTGGAAGCTGTGGCAGTCTGTACAGCAACATCTGGGGCGGAAGTTGTAGGAACTGTAGCGGCGGGGGCAAAGGGCGAGATATTTGTGTTGTTCATGATGAAGGAGATTTTGTGGCGTTGGGACGACGAGGAGGGGAGTGGAACAGCGGGAGCTCCTGTTGTCATTGTATAAAAACCGATGTCAAGCATGAACAACTCTCAGAACAATAGAAATACTTACCATGACATTTGGGGCAAGGGAGCATGATGAACCCCTGGTACATATAATCGAAAATATCTTCATAGACGCCAGATCCGGGGCATTTGCAGAGCAAGATATGCATGGTAGACATTGATGTTTCTTGAGATGGAAGAGGGGGCAAAGCTGCGAGTTCCAAGGTGTCGGTTGCAGAACGTCGATGGGAAAGATATCTTGTTTTATGTCGGAAAATCGGCGGCCATTGGGAATTAGACGAAAAAGGGGTCGATTTCAACAGGAAAGAGCCAGAAATGTAAGATAGGCACGCTTTCGATCGAGCACAAGGTGAAGAGGGTCATTTGAATATGCGATTGTTCTCAAATATCAGAAATGCACTTGATCTAACGATGAACCCAATTAGAACGCTGAATTATCCTCACCGGGAAAACGAACCACTGATGTCACACTCAAATCTAGTTCGAATTTTCAAATCTGTCCATGTT
>Ga0153983_1000431_pt1 | contig 11088 bp, 8 predicted proteins | sample TSGA067MetaG_FD_104693 | JGI IMG/M metagenome (GOLD analysis project Ga0153983, IMG submission 104693) | Attine ant fungus gardens microbial communities from Georgia, USA - TSGA067 MetaG | ecosystem: Host-associated > Fungi > Mycelium > Unclassified | place: USA: Georgia, Alexander Wildlife... | reverse complement strand
CAGTAGTCAGGTTAAGAAACAGGGTGAACGTGGGCTCGGGGCTGACCTCAAGACCATCCCCGAGCCCACGTTCGCCCTGTTTCTGCAAGGCGGGGGCCAATACAAACTCTATTTTTAGGATTTCCGTTTTCTTGACGTAAACAAGCTCTGTAACACAATAAAGAAAAGAAGCAGCGCTGAAAGAGCAATTCTTACCCACCAGCTTGACAATGTTCCCTGGGTAGTGATTAAGCTGTTGATGGTTCCTTTAATAAGAACACCAAACAATGTACCGATAGGATTGCCGACACCGCCGGTCAGCATGGTGCCGCCAATAACGGATGCCGAGATTGCATCCATTTCAAGCCCTTTTGCCTGCTCAACAAAGCCGGCTCCGGTGTTAAGGCAGAAAAGAAATCCTCCTAAGCCGGCCAAAAATCCGGACATCACATAAGCGATAAATTTTGTCCGGTTTACATTAAGCCCCATCATCATAGCACTTTGCGCATTTCCCCCGATCGCATACAAGGAACGGCCAAATTTCGTGTATCGAAGCATAATGAAAACAAGTATTAAAATGATTAAAGCGACAATTACCGTCGGGTATATGTATGCCGGAAGAAAATTTCCTTTTTTACTTACCGTTCCTATGGGCAATTCAATTTTATATTGCGCCCATGCCAGAAATGTTTTGTTTTTGATGGATATCATTTCTGTACTGATTACCGCCGTCATCCCCCGGCCAAAAAACATACCTGCCAGGGTTACGATAAAGGGTTGTATCTTCATATAAGAAACCAGAAATCCCTGTACAATACCAAAGGCAAGCCCAATACCTAAGGAGCATATAAGAGCCATATAAACATTTGCACCCTTCATTTCCATCAGATAAGCAGATGCCATACACACAAGTGCCGTAACAGAACCAACAGAAATATCGATTCCACCTGTTATCATAACAATCGTCAGTCCTAAAGAAATGACGATAAGGCCTGCATTATCAATAAGAAGGTTGCAAAACATCTGTGGTTTGCTAAAACCTTTGTCGGCAAATATGATCATGCCGGCAACATACATTATTATAAACAATGCAATCGTAATCAGAAGAAGGAAGGTTGTGTTGCTGAATGTTTTTTTCTTGCCCATTGTTACACCCCCTTATTCGGAAGGACTGTATTAGCTGCCTTCGTATTTTTAATTTTCATTCTTTTAACGAAGCTGCGGAACACCTCGCTTTGTAACGTAACAATGACGATAACCACGATTGCCTTATAAACGGGCAGCTGGTCAGCCGAAACATTCATCGCATACAATGTTGTAGTCAATGCCTGAATGGTATATGCGCCAATAACGGAACCGGCCAGACTAAACTTACCGCCGCTTAATAGATTTCCTCCTAGCGCAACTGCAAGGATAGCATCCATTTCAAGATTTAATCCGATATTGTTTGCATCTGCGGAGTAGATCCTGCTGGAGCTGACCAAACCGGCAGCTCCTGCTAAAAGACCGCAGATAATATATGCGATAAATTTGATTTTTGTAGAATTAAGACCAACCAGACGCGATGCGTTACTATTGATACCAACACTTTCAATATAAAGACCCAGCGTGGTAAATTTAAACAGGAGAGCAATTACAACAATTGCTGCAATAGCAACGAATATAGGTGTCGGAATCGGGATGCCGGGTATATATCCTCCCAGGACCTGATAGGATTCCACACGAACATAGGTAATCTGCCCTTTTGTTATCAGCTGGGCTATCCCGCGTCCTGCAGTATATAGTATCAGCGTCGCAACCATTGGCTGAATATGCAGTTTCGCAACCAGAAACCCATTAAAAGCGCCGCAAAGACCGGCGACAACAAGTGCTGCCAGCATGGCAATCAGCATTGGATTCTGTAATTCAGACACAGAGGTTTCTCCCCCGGAAAGTATTTGACAGCATATCGCTCCGGCAACAGCCATGACAGCACCTACGCTGATATCCTGTCCTCCGGAAGCAGCAGTAACTAACGTCATGCCAAGCGCAAGTATCACAAGCTCTGATCCGCGGTTGATAACATCAATGATATATCCGTACAAAACCCCGTTATTAATAGATATCGAAAAGAAATCCGGTGTCTTGATAACATTAATAAGCAAAACTACTAAAAGACAGACCAGTGGAAAAAACAAATGATTTCCAGTAATTTTTTTCAATATGCCTTTATTATTCATGTCCGCTCTCACCTCCGGCAATCGTATGCATAATTGTATCCTGTGTCAGCTCATCTGCGTCCAGCTCGCCAACTTTCTGCCCATCACGCATAACGATCATGCGTGAGCATGTGCGAAGCATTTCTTCTATTTCTGAAGAAATAAAAGTAACACTCATTCCCTCTTTCGCCAGCTTTAGTACCAATTTCTGTATTTCGGTTTTTGTACCAACATCAATTCCCCGGGTTGGTTCATCAAGAATCAGATATTCCGGGTTGGTAAGCAGCCAGCGTCCGATAACCACCTTTTGCTGATTTCCTCCGGAAAGGCTCTTAATAGGCGTTTCGCGGCTGGCTGTTTTAACCTGAAGCAGCTCAATATATTGATCGGCAAACTCCTCCATTTCTTTACGTGACATCGGTTTGGTAAGTCCGCGTTTTGCCTGAAGGGCAATGATAATGTTTTCCCGTACGGATAAATCAGCAATAATTCCATCGTTCTTACGGTCTTCCGGCAAATATGCCATACCCTTTTTCATGGCATCAATCGGTGCATTAATCTTCGTTTCTTTGCCGTCAATTTTAAGCGTTCCGCTATCCGGTTTGTCTGCGCCGTAGATCGTTCTGACAAGCTCACTTCTGCCGGAACCCAGCAAACCTGTAAGACCCACAACTTCTCCTTTGAACAGATTTACATTAAAAGGCTTCACCTTGCCGGTACAGCCAAGCTTTTCTGCTGCAATAAAAGGTTCTGCTTCCTGTGTCTTACCCTTATCTGCATCCGATTTGATGTCAGCCAGATCATCGAATTCTTTCCCCATCATTTTCGCAACAAGCTGAACACGGGGTAATTCACTTACCAGATATTCACCGACAAGCTCCCCGTTTCTAAGGACCGTGATCCTGTCACAGACTTCATACACCTGATCTAAAAAATGTGTGACAAAAATGATTCCAACAGCTTGCTCTTTCAGATGTTTCATTAGCTTAAAAAGTTTTTCAACCTCCTCATCATCCAGGGAAGACGTCGGTTCATCCAGGATCAAAACTTTACACTGCATATCAACAGCCCGGGCAATTGCAATCATCTGCTGTACGGCGATTGAACAATCATCCAGCTGCTGCACGGGAGAAACGGATATATTTAAACTGCCCAGCAGTTCTCCTGCTTTTTTATTCATTGTCTTCCAGTCTATCATGCCAAGTTTGCGCGGTTCTCTTCCTAAAAATAAATTTTCGGCAACCGTCAGATTCGGGCAAAGACTGATTTCCTGATAAACCGTACTGATACCATTGTCCTGTGCTTCCTGAGGAGAGCGGTTCACAATAGCTTGATCCTGAATTTGTATTTCACCGGAATCTATTGTGTAAACACCGGTCAGCACTTTTATCAGCGTTGATTTTCCAGCTCCATTTTCGCCCATCAGAGCGTGTATTTCACCTTGCTGCAAAGCAAAATCCACATGATCAAGCGCTTTTACTCCCGGAAATGATTTACATATTCCATGCATGGTCAAAACAGTTTCCTGCATGATGTGTGCCACCTTCTTTCTAATATTCCTGCTTTTAAGATGAAAAATGCGGCACGGAGTCTTCTTTCGATACCCCGCACCGCATCTTATCTCTTGGTATTAAGCCCGGAGTGTGCGATTCTTCTTAATAAGCACGAGCGTCAAGTTCTCCTTGTGTGAATGTCGCCGCATCAAAAGCTTCTTCATCAACATAGTTTAATTGTTCCGGAGTTTCACCATTCTCAAGCATTTCAATCAGTTCAGCTACACGAGGTCCATGAAGCGGGTTGCACTCCACATTGTAATTGATTTTACCATCTAAAACTAATTCAAGACCAGCCTTCGTAGCATCAAAAGAAATAACTTTAATATCTCCGTCTACGCCAACTGTTTTGCCTGCTGCTTCAATTGCATCGATTGCGCCAAAAGCCATGTTATCATTTTCAGCATAGACAACATCGATTTCACTATTCTGCTTCAGGACGCTTTCCATTACTTCCTGTCCTTTTGCCTGTGTAAACTCACCGGTTTGCTGAGCAAGAAGATTCCAGCCTTCGTTAGCTTCTACACCTGCATCTAAAGCTTCTGTACGTCCGATTTGAGCAGAAGAACCGATTGTGCCCTGCAAATGAACAATATTTACTGCATCAGCGTCAGCAAAGGTTTCTTCCATCCATGCGACCGCTTTATCACCTTCTGCACGGAAGTCAGAGCCAACCCATGCCGTAAACAAGCTGTCATCGGAAACATCGACCATACGGTCAACGATAATAACCGGGATCTCCGCATCTTTTGCTTCCTGAAGAACTGTATCCCAACCGGTTTCAGTCGTCGGAGCAAGAACTATGTAATCCACTTCCTGCTGGATAAAGTTACGGATTGCGGTAATCTGGTTGTCTTGTTTTTGCTGCGCATCATCAAAAATCAACTTGTAACCATTTTCTTCTGTAAATGTACTTTGCATGGATTCCGTGTTCGCCGTACGCCAGTCAGATTCTGCCCCAACCTGTGAAAAACCTACGACAATTAATTCATCAGAACCGGTATCTTCACTGGCGGTATCTTCTGTATCAGCATCCTCCGTTTCAGCAGTATCAGCATCCTTCGTATCCGTTGTTGACGTGTCTGCACTGTCGGATGAATCATCTGTTGAATTTCCCCCGCAGGCTGCCAGGGTGAAGGTCATCGCCATAGCTAAAAGCAATGCCAAAATTTTACTTCTTTTTCTCATGTTTGTCTTCCTCCTTTTAATATAAGCCGGTTTTACCGGCAGCTTTACTGAACAATTTTATTATATACAATCAAACCACAAATTTGAATTAAGATATTTTTGTTGTTTTTTCTTTTTTTTGTGAATTTTAATATAAAGTTGATTTATTTACGAAATATTTTTTATTTCTTTCGATATCCTTACAGATACCGTCGTGCTCTCACCAAACACACTGTCAAATAATAAGCCATATTCACCGCCGCAGTATAACTTGATTCTTTTATATACATTCATCAATCCTAAACCGGTGTGACATTCTTTATAAATTCCCTGACGTAAAGTTTCAAGCTGATCCGCAGACATGCCAACACCATTGTCCTTTACCGTTAGCACGATTGCATCTGCCTCCTCATAACCGGTGATTATGATTTTCCCTATGGCCCGCTTATGTTTTGTTCCATGATAAATCGCATTTTCCACAAGCGGCTGCAGCGTAAGCTTGGGTATGGAATGTTTTAGTAATCCATCCGGTATCTCTATCTCATATTCCAAAATGTCATTATAACGAATCTTTTGTATTTCCAGGTAGCTTTTCACTTGTTTCCTCTCATTTTCAATAGTAATCACATCCTGACCATTACTTAATGACGTGCGGAAAAACACCGACAAGCTGGTAACCATCGCAATGACATCCGAATACTTCCCTCTTTCTGCCAGCCAGACTATGGAATCAAGGGTATTATATAAAAAATGAGGGTTGATCTGTGCCTGCAGCAGCTCTAATTCCGCCCGGTGCAGGTTGTTCTGATCTTCTTTTTCTTTTTCCATAAGGCTGTTGATGTGTCCAACCATTTCATTAAATCCATCGTCCAGTGTTTTAAGTTCATCACTATTCGTTTTTATCGGGCTCACCGAAAAATCGCCTTCCCCAAGCCTTTTGGCTTTTTTACTAAGCTCGTTGATCGGCTGAGTAATCCGCCTTGTAAAACGCAGGGCCGAAACTGCTACAACAGCAATTAAAAAGATTGAAACAACGAGGATGACGATAATCGTTGTCAATACCTGTGAATTTATCTCACTTTGCAGGCGTGTAAGTTCCTGAACTTCATCATATATGTAATCATCCATATAGGATTCTATCAGCTTCGTTATGGAACGAATATTGTTTTCAAGCTGCTCCAGCCGCAGATCGTAAGAATCCGTATCGGCAATTTCCTCCATATAGCTTCTCAATTTATTACTCATGTTCAGCATGCTCTGGATACGCCATTGGTTATTGCTAAGTGTTGTTGTTTCCTGCAGACGGTACAAGACCTTTTCCGCATCTTCCACTCTGTCCCATGGCAATTCATCTCTCCTGCCGATTGCATAATACCACATGTCCTGATCAAGATCATCTTTAAAATTATGATTAAATTCCGCCGCAATTTTAGCATTTTGCAAAGAGTCTGCATATTCCTGATTAAAAGAAAACAGCATCACCAGCAAGACGACCGCTACTGCCATTAACGGCAGCATAACCATAATAAGCAGCTTGTACAGCTGTCTATTGATACTTTTTCCGGCTGCAGCACTTTTATCCCTCTTCATAGACCCTTCCGCCTTCCCCCTCGATAATCACGGGGAGAGCATCCGTTTATTTTTTTAAATAAAAAGCTAAAATAATGAGGATCTCTATACCCAACTTCAAATGCAATTTTACTGCTGCTTTCACCGGTGCAGCGCAGCAATTCTCTGGCCTTTTCCATTCGTAATTCCGTAAGATATTCAACAAATGTCTTTCCTGTCTGCCGGCTGAAGACCGTACTGAAATGGGTTGGGGTTACATTTGCAATTTTAGCAACCACACTTAGACTCATATCCGAATCTGCATAATTAATCTTCATATAGTCCATGACAACGGTCAGCATCTCCTGATATCTGCTTGCAGCCGATTTATCACGAGTCTGCAGTGCCTGCTTCAGGAGATTAACAACATATTTCTTTGAATTTTCCAAAGACTCTAATGCCTGCTCCAGATGAAGTTTTTTCTCGTCTTTACCGCTGTTTCCATCATGCTCAAAACCAAGCTTTTCAATAAACGCATTTACTGCAAATTGAATAGTAAGCACGATATATTGTCTGAATAAAACAGATTGAACTGCCCCTTCTCCAAACTCATTAAAATATGACTCTACAAAACTTTCAATATCTTCAGGAAGCGCATTTAGGAGAAATTTATTAATTAAACCAGGGTCTACTTTACTGGCCTCCATTTCATTTGGATTAAAATCAATTGATCCGGTATATTTTTCCTGACCAGACACACGGCCTGCTCCATAAAAAAGGATTTTCCTTGTCGTTTTATAACAGTCTGCAACCTCACTCAATCTCGCTACCGGCTGTCCGGAAACAACTGCCCAATGAACCTTATTTTTATAAATGCCGCATATTTGATTCAGCTTTTCGATACAATTATTGATATTCTTTTCCATATTCGCTTCCGTTCCTTTTATCAAAATAGCCGTTACGTCCATGCCAACATCAAACACAGCATATTGCTGCAATTCTGAAATTTCCTGTATTACTTTGTTTTGAATATCAGCGATAATGGAAGAATACGTATCGTTTGTAATATCTTCTTCAAGCAGGAACAGCACAATATTATAACGTTCCGATGTCAGCTCAAGCCCCAGCTTTTTTGCCCGTTCCAGCAATACCGAAACAGATGAACTGCCGGAAACAAGCGCATTAAAGAAATCCCGCCGCGAAGAAGTCAGATACTCCTGCACCTCATTTGCAAAATCAGCATTATACTTTTCCTGCAGTTTTTCTTCATCTTTTTTCTTTTTCACTTCAAGCAGCACCTCAAGAAGCTGGTCTTTTGATAAGGGTTTTAACAGGTATTGGTTTACCCCCATATTAATCGCTTCTTTTGCATACGAAAAATCGTCATACCCGCTGAGAATAATAACAATCGTTTTCGGAAGATTGGATTTTATCAGCTTACTTAATTCCAATCCGTCCATAAAAGGCATTTTTATATCCGTGATGACAATGTCAGGCTTTGCTTTTTGTATCGCCGGCCATGCCAGCTCGCCATCCGGGGCTTCTCCTATAAAGGAAAAACCATACTTTTCCCATTCTACTAATTGTTTGATTCCTTCTCTTATCACGATTTCATCTTCTACTAAAAACACACTGTACATAGTATAGTTCCCCGTATTATGAAATTCTAATATTATTTATTCTGCATTTTTATAGTTTATCATGCTTTTCATTTTTTCACAATCTCACATCAATTTCATTTTTCAGTTATTATGATTGTCATTCACCGGGTCAACATTTACAGACTAAGTTTTGCTATCTCTTTCCTAACAAAATGGGAAAAATGATGAGTATGTTGTTAAAGAAGAAATAAGAAGAGCGGTAATAGTTATATAAAAGGCCACGCTTCCGATATTAGAAACGTGGCCTTCTATGACTTAGTGAATGGTAATTGCTCGATATGGACATACGTCAGTTCTGTTCATATTTACTCTTCTGCATCCATATAGTTGTATAATGTATATTTTGAAATATCATAAAATTTTGATACCTTATCCCCGGACTTTTTGATTAAAAATGCTCCTTTCCGATCCAAAAAATGAATTGCCTTGATTTTATCTTCTTTGCTCATCAAAGCCACCGGTTTTCCTACATAGCTGCAGGATTCTTCAATCAGGTGATCCAGCATGTCATTTACATTTCCAAAAATCGTATTCACTTCCTGATTTCCTTTTTGGTATTGCACAATGCCCTTAAAATGAGATAAAATGGAAAGAGCATGAGAAATTTCCGTAATATCATAATTAATGCTCATCAGTGCCATCGGCTTTTCATCCTCGCCATGCAAATAAATGGATGAAGATTTTAATAAACGTCCATCCGCCGTGCGGGTTTCATAATTGAGATGATCCTTAGCCCCAGACTTATCTTTCAGCGTTTTGAGCACAATTTCGCTGGCATGATCTCCCAGTTTCCGTCCGGTAACGTGACCATTTTCAATCTCCAAGATCGTGCCTTCGTATCCCTGCGTCAGGTCATGGATTACCACCTCGCACTGAGAACCAAATTGTTCTGCAATTCCTTTTGCCAATTGTCTTAAAAAATTTTGCTGCTGTTTATTCATCATTTCACCCTATGCTTCATTTCTTACTTTTATTATACCAATCAAAAAATTTTTAGTCAAACAAAATAATATTAAGACCGGCTATATCAAAACTGGTCTATAAAGGCAAATATTTTCTTCCAGTAATTTTCAGCGTCAACATAATAAGACACTGCATGGGAAGCACCTTCTACAATATAAAGTTCTTTCGGACAGTCGGCTGCATCATATAAACGATACACCATGCTGACAGGAATAAACTTGTCTTTGCTTCCATGGATAAAGAGGATCGGTGTTTTGGATTTCTTTACCTGCGAAAGCGCTGAAGCTTCCTGGAAACTATATCCCATTCGTAAACGGCATACCAGACTGATCAGCACATTCCATGGGAATGCAGGAATTTTAAGATATCTGGGTATTTGATATGTGAATTCCTCCATAACAGAAGTAAATCCACAGTCTTCTATGATGCATTTGACGTTGGAAGGCAGTACCTCTCCGGAAATCATCATTACTGTTGCCGCACCCATGGAAATACCATAAAGCGCAATCTCTGCTTTCGGGGCTCTTAGCAGGAGCTTTTCAATCCATTTCATCATATCCAGACGGTCATACCATCCCATTGTAATGTCATTTCCTTCACTGTCATCGTGGGCACGACAGCTGACAAGCAGGACATGATAGCCATGTTCATGAAATACCTTTGCCCCGGGAAAAAGCTCTTCGTGGGTACTCCCATATCCATGTACGCCGATCATCCAGCGGTTCGATCCCGGGCAGTTATAGTGGCGGGCTTTCAGCAGCAGACCATCAAAAGATTGCAGATACCATATATCCTTATCTGCGTTATGACACCAATCCTCATATGGCTTTAAAAAATCCCGGAATTCTTTCGTATCTTTAATTGGATGCCGCATTCCTGCATCTCTTTTACTGTTTAATCTGTCAACTGCTTTCCTTATTCTTTCACGCCCTGAGCGGGTCAGTATCCATTGATACAAAAAATTACTAAATGTTAAAAGAATAAATAAAACAGCAGCAAAAATCCTGAGAATCTTCTTCATAAGCAAGCACACCCTTTGTCTGTTGTTTTTATTTAATCATATCATTATTCTATTCCTTTCACAAGTCAAGCCGGAGATTTTAGCTACAGCAGTAAAAATGCCGGTTTACTATTTACAGTAAACCGACAGAAATTAACTTGTATTCTTAATTAATTGAATAGGCCATAGCAATACCGCCGGTAAAGTAGAGCCAATAAGATCTGGATACTTGATCACCAGTTATTTGCACCAGCCCCCCAATTACTATCCGGGTTCCGGCAGGCAACCCAATATTCAAATCTGAGGAAAATCCGGAAACCATTGTTCCCGCCGGGACGTTTCCCGGACCGAGACCTGAGGTCGGGACAACAGTGGTTCCTGCAATTGGTGTGAAAGTGTTACTGCCTGCTGGTGCGGAATACAACCTGACATACGGGTAAACCGTACCGGTCGGGGAAAAAAAATCATAGTTCCCGGTTGTAATATATATGCTGTTGATTACTGCGTTATATGGCAATGAAAATGCTATCTGATGGTTTTGGGTAATGGTGAACTGACCGCTGGCATTTAAAAGGATTGCATCAATATGGCTATAACCAAATCCAATCAGAGCAACATTGGTAGCCAAACCTGAAGTTGCATTAACATAAGGCGCTTGTTGGGAGGCGAACGGTATGATCACAGGCGAGCCTGAACCCGTTGGACCAGTGGCGCCAGCGGGGCCTGTATCACCGGTTGCTCCCTGGTTTCCCGGAGGACCGGTAGGTCCTATAGAACCTTCATTTCCTGCCGGTCCCTGCAAACCAGGTATGCCTTGCATACCTGGAGGGCCAGCCGGACCTTGTTGTCCTCTTTCGCCTTGTATTCCTTGAGATCCTGGCGGACCTGCTAGTCCTGTGGCTCCTGGCGGCCCTTGAGACCCCATGCCCCCCTGAAGCCCCTCAAGCCCCGGAGGTCCTGTTGGTCCGATCTCTCCCCGTGGTCCAACAGGACCTATCGGGCCCGCCACTCCTGGTGGT
>Ga0153983_1000430_pt1 | contig 11101 bp, 14 predicted proteins | sample TSGA067MetaG_FD_104693 | JGI IMG/M metagenome (GOLD analysis project Ga0153983, IMG submission 104693) | Attine ant fungus gardens microbial communities from Georgia, USA - TSGA067 MetaG | ecosystem: Host-associated > Fungi > Mycelium > Unclassified | place: USA: Georgia, Alexander Wildlife... | reverse complement strand
TGTTTTCTAATATGGTATTCATTAGAGTTTTGTTTTTTCTAACATTCTGTGAAAATATTTTTAGGGTTTCTTTAATCATAGTTTCTTACTGCCTATGGCTAGGCAAATTGAATTGGCTCTGGTTTCCCGAGCTTCCTGTGCTTTTTTTGAATGCTAGTCTCTGTTGAATCGGTTTCTCCAGAAGGGGCATTTGTAGTTGTTGGCCATGTGGTCACCTTTGCAATTGATGCATTTGAAGGAGTAAGGGCATGGTAGGTCCTGGGCAGTTTCAAGTCGGGGGGAGTTTAGTTTGGGGTTGGCTTTACAGCACCATGATAACTCTCTATGATGTTTGAGTTTATGTAGGCCATTACACTTTTGGTATCGAGACCCGTGAGCTCTGCAGGAAAAGGTGGAATGACCCCATTTCTAGCAATTATAGCACTGGGGGACACCTGGGTTCATGTTAGTTGTCCTGACCGTGGCGATGTAACGACCTAAGTTGAAAGAATAGTTAATTAATAGTTTAGCTTTAGAACCATTTTGGTTATCCTATATATTAATCCATATGATAGCTATGTCTGACTTGGGCGAGGCTTTGATAATACGTGGTTTAGTAGCTAGGGAAAAGATCAATGTGCTTTATGAAGTCTGTGACATTTTCACTGGTGATTTTATTGCCGTTGGCTTATAAGTAGGGGAGACCCATAATCTTCAAGTATAATTTGGACTGTGGGAGTCTGGGGCTTGGAATCTCATTGCCATTAATGTCTTCGACTGACTTGAAATATTTTTCTATGACAGAAAGGTCACTAGGGTTTGGTACATTGTTAGTAATAATGGTTATTCTACCAGAACAGAGATGGATGAATTCAGAACGCATTGAAGATTTAATATTTTTCAGTAGAGCGTTAATTTGAAATATGTGTATGCTGGCATCGTCCATGATGTTTTCCACGAGATCATTGGATACCGGGATGATGGCCTGTTTTCTAGACAGTCCCTTAGTAGTGAATTGGACTTTCTTGGCTTTATTAGCATGTTGTCCAAAAGCTGCATTGTACATTTCAAGAACTTTCTTGTTTGGTAAGGCTGGGAAGGCTTCCTTTATCTTGAGGGCATTTGTGACATTTGATGCAATTTGAGCATAAAACAAAGAGGATTTTCCTTCGGTGGAGATTTTACATTGATGGGCTTTTGACTTCTCCAAAATTTCCTTGGAAGGATGGGGTGGGATAGGGGGAGGTACTTTACTTATGTGAACACTATGATGAATATTTACATTTGTTGGAGGTTTGGTAGTTTTGTCAAATTCTTTTGTGATGTTGTCCTTGATGGATGATTTGTTAGCAGTTGCAAGAGTATCCCATCCTGATTCGAAGATGGCGGATATAAAGTCCCATGCTGATTCGCTAAAGGAGTCTAGTTGCCTGATGTTATTAGCATTCTGGTCTTTAACGTTTCATTGTCTTAGGAAGCAGGCCATGTGTTATAGGGAACACATGATGTTGTTAATATCACTGTTAAGAAATTCATTGGTGCCAAACAGAGATGTCGCCATGAAATTTCTGTCCCACAGACTAGGGTCTACTAGAACGTTAGCACTATATGGGATGACTTTGGGGGGAGAGGGTTCAGTAGAAATGTCGGTATTACTGATGTTTATCGAGTTAGGCACCTCCTTGAGAGGAACATGTGGATTGGATGCTGGAAGGGAGAAAGAGAAACGAGTAGCGTTTTCAACCAGAGAAAGGGAGGGATCCATTATCTCTATGTCCATGTTGCAGTTGGCGGTGACACATTCAGCATAATTGACTTCCAAAGGGGGGAAGAATTGTCCATTGGGGAGGGAGAGGTACTATAGGGATTTTTGGCACTGTTGCTAGAAGTCGGACGTCTACGTTGTATGTTATAGGCGTCATCTTCTGACCTAGCAGAGGTAATGTTGGGGTTCATGTTTGCAGTGAGACTATTTATAACTAAAATGTGAAGGTTTATTCGCTAAACTAAACTCAGGCGCTACTAACAATGTTGGTGGTACAAGTAAAAGAAGCGATGTGTCTCGTGTCTGAGTTGTTTTACCACATAAGCATGCTGGATTTGCAGACATGTGTTTCCTGAATAGGACCTTTATACATTGATGTTTGTACACAGCCTCCTCGCAAACTACATGCAATTTCTCTAGTATATACTCAAATCAGAAAGGTAAAGCTTAACGTTGTTGTAAATGATGCTGTTCATAGACTTTGTCTCCAAACTCTCATCATTTTCTGATTTTCTGATGAGTATTTTAATTCATCAGGTGCTCAGTAAGTACATAGTTGTGCCATGTAGTAGAACCTCAAAACCTTAGTTTAGCACTTACAGGAACTGAGGGTCTCTTTACAGTCGGCATGAGTAAGATGTAGATAGGCAAATATACTAACCTCTCTCAGGAACCAAGCTTCTTTCTTCTAGTCCAAAAATCCCATTCTTGCTCATAGAGCTACTCTAGGTAGGATGACTCATCTAGGTTTTCTTAACTATCTTTCTTTTTATCAATCACATCTAAAGCAACCATTCCAGTAAAAGTATCAATTTTCATAACAGATATTACTTTACCAAGAATTGTAAAGGAAAAAAAGTTGCCAGCATATAAAAGCAAAAGAAGAGGACTTTAGTACATGGGACTATTAGTTGATGATAGCTCAGTTGTATGAAGACAGCAAGAATCAAAGATGAAAAGAAGATAGGGTAATAGTGATAATGATCTTTGTCTTAAAGATCAAGTTAATCATTCAGAACACAGTGCCAAACCCATTAGCAAAAAAGACAAAGTGAAAAGCAAAAGATATAATCCAGTGATAATTAGAAGAATAGTGATTGACTCAGAACTCAATCTATAAGTTTGTTTTTGATTTGGTCAGAGATAATGTAGAATTATTCATAACAATAAAGGTCAGAAACAAGTTAGGGGAGGAGAAAGGCAGCTAGGGTCATATAAGAAATGTATTTTGCACTAGTGACAACAATAATGCTAATAATGTCCATTGATATTGTCAATAAAAAAGAAAAGGAATTAAGAATTGAAAAAGAGATCAAAGAAATGGAAAGAAAGGCTTTTGATATCATGACTTGGCAAAACAGTAAGTTAATATTTATTTTTCTTTTATTTTTCTTTTATTTAATTATCAGACATACAGAATAGTAACTACTTATTGCTTCCTTTACTCAAACCTCCATCATTAATAGTAGCATCTGAGCATAGTATAGCAAAAACCTCTCCTATAAACCTAAACATAGTTATGAAACCCAGCTATCACAAAAGGCCACTTACTATTTGTGATTAGGTTAAAGGTTTATTCAGAAAGTGCTTATAAGCAAAGTTTAGACAGTAACAAGAGATGTTGTTAAGTCTGAGGTCTAATCCTCAGACTATGAGTCCTTATATACAGAATTGTGATGGTCTGTGCACTAGGACAGATCATTACATGCTACTACCTATTGTTCTACATATAGTAGTACCTTTGTGCTAGAAATAGTGATAACTTAACCATATGGAGGCTATCCTTTGTTCTAAGAAAAGGACAGATGACTATCTATGGGTAATTAATAAAGTCTATATGCAAACATTGAGGTCTTCATATCTCCACTAATATTAATTGCCTTGAGGTTGTTCTAGGCTCAATCTGAGCATTATGAAGAAGGCTTCTGCTAAGCCTAGAACCAAAGCATTGATCATGGCAGTTTCTGAGATATTAGCAATTTAATAAATGGTAATATGGTGGTTACTAGTTAATCTGCTTAATATCTTGGCCAATATTAATTGCCTTGAGACGTGACTGGCATTGATCAAAAGGTCTTTTTGAGGGCTTTCCATAGTCTTTGAGACCATAAGAATCATTGAAGAATTGATGGAGATATGGCCAAATTGAGTTTGTGATACTAGTAATACTGGATCCACTACTAAATGACCAAAGACACTACTATCAATATTCAACATGGTTGCCCTACATCTCATGCCAGTGTGGGAGACCCATGCAGTAACTCTCTCTCCTTATTAGACTTCTCTCTACCTTTTGAGATAGATTACACTAAACAAATCTGTACACAGAACAACATAGATGTAAAGGTCAATATTGCCTCACAAATCCTGACTTATGGTGGCTATGACCTACTATTCAACTTTTTGCTCCTAACCTCCCAAACTACATGTATATTCCATACTGATAATATGGCCTACCTGTCTAACCTATTACCTCAAGGCTCTGATTTTAACTATTCAGTTTCCTCTCTTGTGCTGGAACCTTTGGCTATTCCATATTAGACTAACCAACCTATAGACTCTCAACTTTGGAATAGAAATTTCAGCTCAGTTTCCGTATTTGGTACTGATAAAGTAATCTAGTAGTAGAGATAGAGTTTGGTTTGACATGAGACTAACATAGATATGAGACTGTTGTTAATGTGGAGTCATGAAGACTTAGAGTTCACCCTAGGTAAATGTTCAGAAAGAACTCAATAGAGTTCTCCATTATATTCTACATACTACTTATACTATTCTTATATAGTCTGTGCACTAAAGTCCCACAATCATATGTCCTTCTGGAATATTCTACAATCACATAATCTAATCACATGATATAGTTTACTTAAGGTTCCTATGCTATTTATAGCTTTATCCCATTATATGTCTTGAGATTGTGAATCAACTGTTTAAAAGTACAGAAAGTTATTTCCTTTTTGGGGCTCTTATAATATGGCTCTCCTTTTAAGATTTCTTATTCTAAGGAATTTTTCTATTGACTCCAATTTTCATTCTATCTTTTTTCCCTTTCTTTCTCATACCTTTTTTGTCCCTATCCATAAAGTAATTTGGCTGTAAATTCCCTAGGTATTCCTTTTCTTCTTTTTCCTACTTCTGTTGCTTGAGTTCTTTGACCTCTTCCCCATACTCCTTCTCAAACTCTTTTACTAACTCTTTTGCATTCTCCAAATTTTCCCTACTTTCCCAGGTATCTTCTTCTGTCATATACCCCTTCCATCAGACTAAGAACTTTTCTTTCCCTCTTACCATTCTTTTGTTTAGTATTTTCTCTACTTCAAACTCTTCTTTTCCTTTGATGATGACTGGCTTTGGTGGTGTTTTCTTCTGTCCTTCTACTTGTGGTTGATATAATTGTACCCTACTTACATTTACTATAGGGTATATTTTAATAGAGCTAGGCAGTTTTAGTTCTACTGTATTACTTGAAATAATTCCCTTAATTTTGTAGGACCTTACAAAACTTTCCATAAGTTTTTCTGATCTTTTTTTTATTTGCCATTTTAAGTCCTTTGTACTTAACAACACTAAGTCTCCTACTTGATATTCCTCCCCCTTCCCTCACTTTCAGTCTGCAAACTTTCTTATTTCTTTTTGTGCTTTTTCCAATGCTGCTTTTGTTTCTTCTTAGATTTTCTTTATTTTTTCTACAAACTTTCCTGTTGCCTCATACTTTTCTTTTCTTCTTCCTTTGAACTCCATTCTTGGATCTTGATCATAGTTAGTTTTGAAGGAGAATACTTTAGTTGTTGAGTGAATTTTATTATTATATGCAAATTCAGCAGTCCCCAACCAATTGGGCCACTGTTCTTGTCTATGATCAATGAAGACCCTCAAATACTATTTTAGCTTCTGGTTTATCCTTTCCATTTGACCATCTGTCTGGGGGTAGTAGGCTATGGGTAGTTTTGTCTAAATCCCTAGTAGACTGTTCAACTCCTTCATCATTTCTACTGCAAACTATACTCTTTTATCAAATATGATGCTTTCTGGAAGTCCATATAACCTCTACACATAGTCCCTAAACAACTTGGCAAGTTCTTTTGCCAATGTTTTTTCCTGTTGTTGCTATGAAGTAGGCTATTTTACTAAATCAATTACATACTACTAGTATTGCATCATATCTTTGAGCAAGTAGCAACTTGGTGATAAAGTCAGCTGAGATATAGCTCTATGGTTTCTTCAGAATTGCATTAGGCATAAGTTTCTCTGCTGGGGCTTTGCTCCTGTTTTTGTACCTCTGACAGGCATCATATCTATCCATGTATCTTTCTACTTCTTTCATTACTCTTGGCCACCAATAGTTTTTGATGACCAATTCTATTGTTTCCCATCTCCCCCCATGCTCTCCTACTGGGGTATCATAGTATAATTAGACTACTTCTCCTCTTAGTTCTCTTTCCTGTACATATATTCATCCTTCTTTTATGACTACTCCATCTTCTATTTCCCATTTCTCATCTTTTAATGACTTTATTCCTGCTCTTTTTAATTCCTTCATTGCTTTTACTATCCTTTCATCTCCCTCCTGTGCTTTCTGGATCCTCTTCCTTAAGTTTTCTTCTTCTACTAGTGTTTTTGCTCTCCTGATCCATTCAGGCTTTATCAATGTTTGATCTTTGTTATCCTTCTCCATTCTCTCCTACCAATCTGGTCTCTTGCTTAGTGTCAGCATCTAAAGTCCAATGACCGGAATTAAGCCAACTGTCTCTTTGTTCAGAGTTTGATAAAGAGAACTCGATGGAGTTCTTGCTCATTTCTCTACTACTTATATACTTTACTACCATGGCTATGCGCTTACTCTCCCATGGTCCTCATGTTACTCTAGTCATGTGACACACTGTGACTGTGACTGTGACATGACCATATGTGACCATCCATCACACCATTGTGACATTGTGACAAAGTCATGTGATACTTTCCCGTGCTCCATCTTGTAGTTGTAAGTCCAATAAGAAAAGAAAAGAAAAGGAAAAGAAATATAAATAATGACTTAGCTGTTTTGCCAAGTCATGACACTTAGTCTATTGGCTTTACCCATGCTTTTTTTTCAGAATGTGTTTTAATGTAAAGTTGAATCATGATAGGTATGAGATCTATCTTGCTTATCTTTGATTTAACTTTTAACTTGTCATGAAATACTGGAGATTTTTGTAGTTTGTCCAAATTTCAAACTCTAGTTTTGCTTCTTCTAGGTAATGTCTCCATACTTCTAGGCACCTAATAACTACCAACATCTCTTTATCGTGAATTTTATAGTTCTGCTCTGTGATGTTTAATGATTTAGAAATGAAGGCCACAGACCTCTACTTTCCATTCTCATACTTCATTGATAATACTCCTCCCATCACATAGTTTGATGCATTTGTCTCTACTCTTATTTTCCTATCTATGTCTAGGATAGCTAAAACTAGTTCTATGGTGAACACTGCCTTTAACCTTCCAAATGCCTCTTGCTGCTTTTTCTTCCACTTCTACTTTTGTTCTTTCCTGACTAGTACATGTAACAGGGCTGCTATCTTTGCAAAATCCTTGATAAATCTCCTATAATAGTTGGTGAGGCCTAAAAACTTTTGCACTTCTTTAATGTTTCTGGGTACTAGCCAGTTTAACACTTCTTCTATCTTTTCTTTTTGCATTTCTACCTCTCTTAGACCAATTACTACTCCTAGGAATTCCACTTCTCTTACTTTCTATTTATACTTCTCTAGTTTCACAAATAGGTTATTTTCTTCTAGCCTCTTCAACACTTCTTCTACTAATTTATCATGTTCCTCTTCTATGTTCATAGCCACTAAGATATCATCAATAAATGTTGTAGTATCCCCCTGATTTATAAGATTCTAGAATAGATTGTTTATTATTGTTTGAAAGGTAGTGGTGGAGTTAGTTCAAAGTACATGACTGTAGGTTCATAGACTTTGATATACATTGTAAACACTGCTTTCCATTTGTCTCTTTCTTTGATTCTGATATTATTATATCACCACTTCAGGTCTAGTTTTGTGAACACCTTTCTTTTTCCTATCCTATCTAATATATCCACTATGAGGAACAAAAGGTACTCATTTTTTATTATCTACTAGTTTATAAATCAATAGTCTTACACTATTCTCCATTTTCTATTCTTTTTTGCTACAAAATATACTGGCAAAGTTTGGGATGATTTAGAGGGTTGAATGTATCCTTTTCTTAGCTAGTCCTCCACAAATGCCTATACCTCCTTCCTCTCTTCTTTTGACAATAAATACATGTTATGAGAGCCCCAGAGAGGAAAGAGTTTCCCATGTATTCAAATATTTGATCTCTAATATCAAGTCATATAATAGGGTCCAGATATAAATAGCATGGGAGATTAGGTAATCATATCATGTGACAAGGTCATAGAATGTTCTGGAAGGATATGTGATTGTGTAATAATAGGAGTACAGCCACTTGTAAAGTAGTATAAGTAGATAGTCAAATCCAATGGAGAACTCCATCGAGTTCTTCCTAAATACTCACCTCGAGTGGTTCCTAAGTCGTCAAGGCTTTGTGATAATAATACACTTTTCCCTTTTTTGGTATGAACTCTTCTTTGAACTCTATAGCATAATCCTAGGCCTTTTATACTGGTATCCTTTCTGAAGACTCTTTTCCATTTCCAAAACTTCTCGAGTACTAGTCTTTTAAGTATCTCTAAGTCTTTTTCCTCCCCTATTCTATTCACTTCTTTTTTCCCTATTTCTTGCTTCTTTTTTCCACATATAGGTGGATACTATGTTATCTTAACTTTCTTTTTTTCCCAATCTATTTCTGGGTTGTGTACTGACAGCCATGGCATTCCTAGTATTACTTCCATTTTTCCTAGGTTACATACGTCTATTTATGCCCTTTCAATATGTTCTTTAAAGAACATGTTGCACTCTACTTGATAAGTAATTACTTTCCCTACATTAACTGTTCCATCTACATTTCTTACTAACAAAGGGTTTTTTAACCTTTCCATTTTAAATCCCTTCTTTTTGGCAAAGACTATATCTATGAATAAGCCTGTTGCTCCACTATCTAATAATGCCTTTATTGCCACTCCCTTATGGTTTTCTAGTTTCTCTAGTTCTATTTTCATCTAGACTTCTTTTAGCTGTTAAGACTCTAGACCTCACAGTTGAATACATTCAACTTGAAGCCTATATCTAACACTTTATATCTTCATACTCTTTGTTAGAGGGTCTGGCTAAGGTTTCAGTGAAGTTATATTGGAGAAAAGATGTTAACAAGACTTTGAGTAGCACCCTTGAGATTGTCCTAAGACAGGTAAGAGTACCAATTCCTCAATATTAAGGGATTACAGAGAGAAATACAGAAAAAGAGAACTTGTTGTTCTCTTCTCTTTTTAGTCTGTATTTATCCTAACTAGGTATGTAACAGTTATTACAATGTGGTAACACTACTTGTAACTTGTTATAAATTGCTTTACCAAGACATTTTTATTTTCCTTTTCATTTATTTTTCTATAAATAGCATAGGAAAGTCATATCACACTTTGTGACAGGATATGACATATAAAAAAGTCACATAAGTCACAGCACATGTTATGGCATATGATGTCACAAGAGTTTAGCTAGGAGTGTGAGTAAACAGTGCACAGACCAACTAGAATTAGTATAAGTAGATTAACCCAATACAGTAAGAACTTTAATGAGTTCTCTTTGTCTAATGCTGATAAAGAGCAGTTGGCTTAATTCTAACTCAGAGTTAGCTTTCTTAACATAACTCTAAGTGACTAGTTAAATGACAAATCAGTGATAAGAGTGACAAGTTGAGTCAAGACTGAGTTATTGTTTAATAATGGGTTAGTCCAATATTGTCCCATTTAGTTCAGTCCAAAGATAGAAAAAAAAATGGTCCAAGATTTCTCTGAAGAGTTCTGTTCATACTATAAGCCTAATGTTCTGAGTCTAAGATATTTAATGCATTATTACATTGTGATGTCTTTATCCAACAACGCTAATATTTTGTTGACTATCCACTCATTATCAGACTATGGCTGATAATAGTTATAGTTCTACTTGATATTCATAACATTAGCAGACTTAGTAATTGCTGTACATTTCATACTCTCTCTCAGTAATATTAGCAAAATTTATTTTATTTTCCAGCTTTTTTGGGTGTAATACACTGTACAAGTTATTGGAGGCCAGTTGAGAGCTCACTGTCCTCTATTGTCTTTTGCTGACTCTTGTGGCATCTCTACTACTCTTTCTTTCTTATATCTTTCCCAACAATTTTTGGCTATATAGCTCCACTTTCCACACACATAACATGTTCTGTTTCTCCCTTTTTCTCTGTTGACATCTATTGTGTTTGGGTCTCTCTGGACCCATTTGATTACCTTCTCGATTGGGCATACTTGGCCTTTCTCCTCTATATTCTCCACTAGAGTTTTCTTCTACTCTCTAGGTTATTTGCCTTTTGCTACCTCTATACAATTCTTCTTCATATCCTTCTTTTAGCTGCACATTTCCCCCTAGGTACATTGTATTCCTCTCTAACAACTTTTCTTCTGCTCTACTCTGTCTTTGATTTCTATCTAATCTTACCACTCTTTAACAGTGGTCGGTAGGCTTTTTACCTCTGCTAATTTTCTTCTGATGGCTCTATTTAGGCCTTTTTTGAATTCCTTAATGAGGGGTTTTCCCTTATAGTCATTCCTTTTGGCAACCTTTTTGAATTCCTGTATATACTCATTGCAGGTTCTTCCCTCTTGTTTTAGCATCCTTAATTGCTCTATCTTTTTCTCCTCCTTCAATGTTTTCCCAAACTCATTTCTCATTTTTGTAAAAAGCTGCTCTGCTGTTTCTACTCTCCCTTGGCTAGTTCCTCTAGCAAATTATCTTTCTACACTTCTGCTATTCTCCCCTGTACATATGATAATACCCAGGCAATCTAGGCTGTTGCTATCTCCTCTGTCATCTTCATCCTCAAATACAATTGAGCTGCATTTATAAACACACTTACTTCCTCTATTCTTCCACTAAATATTTGGGGTCTTGCAATCTATCACAAAAGGTCACTTAATTATTTGTGATGGGGGTTTTGATACTTGAATAGTTCAAAAAAGCAAAGTTTAGACAATGACAAAAGATGTTGTTAAGTCTAAGGTCTAATCCTCAGACAAGAAGTCCTTATATACAGGATTATGATAGTCTGTGTACTAGGACAGATCATTACATGCTACTACCTATTGTTCTACATATGGTAGTGCCTTTGTACTTAAAATAGTGATAACTTAACCATATGGAGGCTGTCCTTTGTTCTAAGAAAAGGACAGATGAC
>Ga0153983_1000427_pt1 | contig 11162 bp, 9 predicted proteins | sample TSGA067MetaG_FD_104693 | JGI IMG/M metagenome (GOLD analysis project Ga0153983, IMG submission 104693) | Attine ant fungus gardens microbial communities from Georgia, USA - TSGA067 MetaG | ecosystem: Host-associated > Fungi > Mycelium > Unclassified | place: USA: Georgia, Alexander Wildlife... | reverse complement strand
TGTCCTGTCCCTTCCTGACGTATTGGCACAGGACCGTGATGTTTCCAACAGGTTCACGATTCAATTGCCGGAAACTATTCGGGAACTAGCCTCTGCTCCAAACACGTATTACATCCTCAATAAGGCAGACTTACCGGATCCGAATCTTGGCCTCCTTGGCGAAATCTCCCCTCAATCCAACAACCCGCACCTGAATTCCATGTCCCAACTTCGTGGAAACCGGACTTGGATTTTGAGCCTTTCACAACAACAAGGAACATCACAGTTCTTAGAAGGCTTTGGACAGGAATTACATCGTCTCTTCTCCGTTAGTCCTCTGATGCAGGGTCTAGTGGATGAGACAAAGCGATCCAACGTTCCCTTGCCCATCATTACTCGTGCTCGACATCGCGCTCATCTTGAGAGTGCCTCTGCATTTCTTCAGGCCTTCTTAGGGTGTCGTACGTTACCTTTCGATGACCTTGACTTGCAGCCGTTGATTCCATTTAATAGCCCCTGAAAATATAGTCCTAGCTGCCGAAGAACTTCGTTATGCTTCTCGCGCCCTTGGGAAGATATCAGGTTCTGTGGACACTGAGGAAATTCTGGATGCTATTTTCAGAACATTTTGCATTGGAAAATAATCCTGGGCTCCGAAAGCATAGGTACAAAGTGATATCTGCATAGTGCTGCCTCAAAATAGTATCTCAATATCTATTCCCTGATATGGGAGGGTTGAGTATTGAAGTAAAATGGAGTCACAACTTGGTTTGGACTTGTAATAGAAGTGTTGCAATTTATTCCGTTGCAAATCAGTGAATCACATAGAACTAATTTCCGAACTTATATACTAAGAAATATCTAGAATGTTCTTGAGCCTCTGGCCAGATTATGATGTCAGCTTGATATTCTAACAAGTATTACATCAGTAATCCTCTCAATTAAAGGATCCATCAGTTTGAGTTAAACCAGAGATATAATCAGGTGTAATTTTTACCTAGTATATAGCTTGTCACAGAACATCAGAGTAGTGTAGAGTGTGATGATTTGATAATAAAATAAGATAAAAGATGTACTCCAGAGTTCAGAGTTATGGAAAATGCTTTGAGAGATGTTGTTAATCTTTGGAGCAAAGTATGACAATGAAAGTGTCGCAGAAACCTAGTCGCACGTTGGTTTGACTTGGAATAAGGTGTATCCCGTTGCAAACCAATGAGTAGATATAACTAATTACAAACTTATATACTAATGAAATATTCCAGAAGTTTCCACTAGATCACGACATCGGCTTGATTCCCCAACAGAAAGTCCAGAATGACCTTGGCTTTAAGTTATGTGTTGTACCCCAATCTTCTATCACTGTCATGGTTATTAACTTTGGAATAGAGAAACATTGTCTAGAGTGAGAAGTCTAGTTGAAAAGAGATATTATCACAAATGGCCACTTACTGTTTGTAATTGGGTTGAAGGTTGCTTCAAAAAGTGCTTATAAGTGAAGTTTAGACAGTGACAAGAGATGTTTTTAAGTCTGAGGTCTAATCCTTAGACTATGACTCATTAAATACAGAATTGTGATAGTCTGTACACTAGAACAGACTATCACATGCTACTACCTATTGTTCTACATATAGTAGTGCCTTTGTACTCTAAAATGCAATAACTTAACCATATAGAGGCTGTCCTTTGTTCTAAGAAAAGGCAGATGACTATCTATGGGTAGTTAATTAATATCTATGTACAAACATTGAGGACTTCATATCTTCACTGATATTAATCTCCTTGGGGTCATTTTAGACTCATTCTGAGCATTATAAAGAGGGCTTCTTCTGAGTTTAGAAGCAGAGCATAGATTGTGGCAGTTTTTGAGATATTGGCAATTTAATAAATGGTACTATGGTAGTTACCTACTGATCTGCCCAATATCTCAACCAATATTGATCACCTCAAGACATGACTGGTATTGATCAAAAGGTCTTTGCAAGGCTTTCTGTAGCCATTAAGACCATGGAAATTGTTGAAGAATTAGTGAAGATAGGTTTGAATGAAGTTTGTAACATTCAGCCCACTACACCTAAAGAGACTACTATAACCCCTGTAGAGTATTCCCTCACTGCCACCCAGGTGCAAAATCAGTGTTTTTTCCTACAGGAACTGTTATGATAATTTTAGATAAGAACTTAAGATCTTCATCATCAAACATTTGTAACATGTATACCTTATTACTCATTGTTAGTCCACTAGCTACATAGCCCTCTGGAACTCTATAGCATCCAATGTACTGACTGTAGACTATAAAAACTTGGGCTACAACCTCTATAATATAATATATATTAACCTCGTATTACAATAGGTTATAAGCCCCAGCCCTTACTGAAATTGCTCACTATCTCACTTCTGTCCCTGCTGCCTATCTCTCTCTTTCGAAAAAAACCTCACATAACTATATATACTTCCTTATTGCACCCATATCATAATGTTTACTAGTACAGATTCAACATTCACCTATCAGATTGAACCCCTGCATAGTATAGCCAACTACAATATTTGGCATATCAAGATAAGGTATATCTTGATCAATCTTGGCTTATTCAAATACATCAAATCCATGGCACCTCCTCTTGCTGATAGCAAATCTAATGAATCTGCTATTAAAATTTGGAATAAGAAGGATCATAAGGTCCTCTCCACTATCAGTTTGTGTATAGATAACAGTGCCCTTGTCTACATTGCAGATGCAAAAATATCAAAGGAAGCTTGGAATACACTCAAGAGGATGTATGAGGCTACAGGTACTATAAGTATTATTGCTACTTGCTAAAAACTTTTTAGGACATACTGCCCAGAAGGAGCTAACATTGAAGAGCATATCTGTACTTTCTATAGATTCTATCAATAACTTGCTAGCCAAGAACAAGTTATGCTAGGATCTAAATTCTCCACCATACTCCTCACATTACTACCTGACTCTTGGGACCTTTTTGCATCCACTATTGACAAGTTTACTATTTTGGACACTGCTGATCCTGACTCATCTAAACTCATATCTAAGATCCTGGAAGAAGACCTATGCAAGAAATCCAAAAATATCTCTTCTGAAATTACACTCTCAGCCTATGGTAATCACAATTATCAAGGCCCATCAACAATTAACAATCATTCTCACAGGTCAAAATACAATGCCAATGTCACTTGTTACTACTATAAACATATTGGCCATATTCAGAAGGAGTGTTGGACCAAGAAACAAGATCTTTAGAATGGAGAAAAACTTGGAAATAATTCTAACAATAACAACAATTCTTGTAGTCATGGAAGAAATTTTCAGAATTTTTTCAACACTGCCTACTCAGTGCAGTCAGAATTTTCATTTATTGTACAAGATATAGCTCTCTTAGCAAACATACTCACTTCCACTGCCTAGATCGCTAATTCAGGTACTACATCATATTTTGTTCGAGACCATTCTGTCTTCATTACCTATACAGAACTATGAGATCACCCAATTCAGGGTACCAGTAGTACTACCAAAGGCATAGGCAAAGGAGATGTCAAACTTACTGCCATAGTAGGAAACTGATCTTATTCTATACTACTATGTGATGCTATCCACTGCCCCACCACTCCATTCAATTTAGTATCCATCAATCACAAACATGAACTGTGGAGTCAATTTCTATCAGAAAGAGATCACTATCATGTCACCAAATAACCAGAATGAAATCATTATATTAGGACCAAAACAGAATGGCTTATACATGCTCAATATTACTCCAATTATCTCTCACTATGCCTGTGCTACCCAAACTTTACAAAACTATATATGGTATGACTGGCATAAAATCATGGGACATATCTATATAGGATTAGTTAAGATGTTAAAGGAAAAGGATGTGGTCAAGGGAATAGAGATCAACCCAAACATTTTGCCACCTCAGTATATATCATGTATCAAGGCCAAATCCCATGTCATACCATTCTTACAACAATCCAAGACTAAATACAAAGAAAGTAGTAACATGACATTTACTGATGTCTGGGGGCTAGCTTGAACTACTGGAATTAAAGAAGAACACTACTATGTCAGCTTCACAGATGGTATAATATGACATACTCAGATCTACTTCATGAGGAAAAAGGACGTTCTTAAACACATCAAAGATTACCAAGCCTTTATCAAGACTCAAACTAGCAAAAACCTCAAAACTATATGATTTGATGGTAAAGGAGAATATATTGATCATAAGGTAATTGACTATCTCAAATCTTGTGGAATACAATATGAAATCACAGCTACCTACTCACCTATCCAAAATGGCATTGCCAAATGCCTCAATCATATCCTAATTGAGCACATGTATGCTATGATGCTTGAACATAATATTTCCTACTTCCTCTGGCCAGAAACAGTTGCTTATACCTGCTATCTTAAGAACAGATCACCAATATGAGCTTTCAAAGAACTTATTACCCCAGAAAAAGCTTTCACAGGAAAAAAGCCTAATATTTCAATGCTTCAAGAATTTGGAATCAAATACTAGGTCCTTCAACAAGATAACCAAAACTCCAAACTTAACCCAAAATCCTAAGAATTTATCTTTGTTGGCTTATTAGATCATGACAAAGCTTGGAGATACTAGAACCCCCACTCATGCTAGATTCAGATATCCTGGAATGTGATTTTTGATAATCAAACACATGAGTATCACTACACTATCCCAAATCCTACTAGCTCCAACAATGTCACTGATACTTTGAACTTTCCATCGCTTGAGGGAGAGCAGGAAATATCCAAGCAAATTTTGGGTTTACAACTTGATTCAAAATTTGACTTAGAGCCTCCCAAAACCCCAAAGAAAACAACTACAAACTATTTTGTCTAATCACCTAATATACCATCAAAGTCACATATCCCAAAACCAGTACTACTACCTCACAAATGCTTTGCCCATATTGTATCCCAACCATCAATAAACTATTGTGTCCTTAACAATCCTCAAGCTAGGAACAAACCCCCAGGTTAGGAAACTGTTATCCCACTCAGCACTGATCAAAAACCCACTAATAAGTTTGCACTTTTCTCAAGTAACTCTACTACTTCAGATGAGCCCTCATCCTATTATGAAGCCATATCCCAACATAATATAGCACAATGATAAGACACAATGGACAAAGAAATTACCCAACTAAAAAACACTGGTATATGAAAACTCACTGAATTACCAGTAGATCACAAACCCATCAAATGTAAATAGGTTCTCAAAGTCAAATAAGACCACACCAATACTATTATATATTACAAAGGCCACCCAGTTGCTAAGGGATTTTCTCAGATCCCTAGTATTGATTTTACAGAAACTTTTTCACTTATAGTTTGACTTGAAACTTTCCAGACCCTTATAGCTATTGCTGCCTGCTACAAGCTTGATATTCACACTATAGATGTAGTTAGGGCTTATCTAAATAGTAAACTCAATAAAACGATCTATATGGAACAACCACCTGGCTATAAAGATAGAACCAATCACATCTACAGATTACATCATCCACTCTATGGACTCAAACAGTCTGGTGCCATTTAGAACAAGAAGCTAAATTCTGAATTTATTTCTCTAGGATTTACTCAACTTATTGTAGACCAATGTGTTTATATTCAATGGAACACAGATAGTTGTCATGACTTGGCAAAATGGCTAAGTCAATATTTATTTTTCTTTTATTTTTCTTTTCTTTTATTTTCTGATTATTATTTTTCTTTTTATTTTCATTTCTTTATTTTCTTATTAATGGATGCATGAGAGGAAAGTGACTCATAGGGAAGCGTAGGATAAAAGAGAAGAGTTAGGGTTACTCTTCATGTATAAATAGTGTATAGAATTTAATGGGAACTCTATTAAGTTCTCTTTGTCAATCACTAAACAAAGAGCAATTAGCTTTATTCCAGCTCAGAGTTTAGCTTCCTTACAATAGTATTGTCATTGTTGCTATACATGTTGACAATATGACCATCTTAGTATCCTCTAATACTCTTATGTCACAGGTCAAATCTAACCTCAACTTGAAGTTTGACACCCAAGACTTAGGCCCAGTTAAACAAATATTAGGTATGGAAATAACCTGAGACAAGACTACTGGCTCCATCACAATCACCTAAACTCAATATCTCAAGAAGATCCTTAAGAGATTTCAGATGACTGAATACCACCCTGTCACTACTCTACTCAATCCTAACGTCAAACTTGACAAGACCTCTGATGATGCTAAGCCTGCATTATCTCAGCTAGTATATGAATATTCCACTGTCATGAGCTCACTCAACTTTGCTGCTATTGCCACCAGACTGGATCTCGAATACACGGTCCATGAACTATCTCAGTTTATGAATAATTTCTTACCAATCTATTAGACAACAGCCAAATATGCCTTCACTACATCAAAGGCACACTTAACTTAGACATCACCTACTTACCTTTCAATTTTGATCCTCATAGTTATTCAGATGCAAATTTGGGAACAAACCTGACTAATAGAAGGTTAGTATTGGGCTATGCCATCATGTTCAGAGGAGGAACTATCTCTTGGTACTCGAAGAAACAGTCTATAGTTACACTATCTATAATAGAAGCTGAATATATGGTGCTCAATAATACAACTTGTAAATGCCTCTGAATTCAAGAATTACTCACTGAACTCAGAATACTACCTAATAGATTCACTATTATCAATGTTGATAACCAAGCTGCAATAAAATTCACAGAAAACTCACAGTTCCATACTCAATTAAAACATATCAATATTTGTCACTATTTCATCTGAGAGCACATTGCTTCTAACAAAGTTTCAGTACAATACTGTGCAACTGATGATAATCTTGCTGATATATTTACCAAGGCACTTCCAAAAGCGAAACATGAACATTTTGCCAAACTTCTTGGCATGACTAAAACTACATAGATCCTTGTTAAGAGGGAATGTTGTAATAATTTTAGATAAGAACTTGAGATCTTCATCATCAGACATTTGTAACATGTATATCTTATTACTTATTGTTAGTCCACTAGCTACATAGCCCTCAAAAACTCTATAGCATCTGATGTACTGACTGTAGACTATAAAAACTCAGACTACAACCTCTATAATATAATATATATTAACCTCGCATTACAACAGAAACCAGTCAATGAGATTGCCAAAGAATTAGCCTTTGAAAGGATAGAACATATCTTAGAAGATCCTAATGATCAGACTGAACTACTGCATATTACTCCTCAAAACCCATACTCTGATACCACAGGGTTAGACCTACAGGTGCTACTAATAGCATTAGCTAAACAGGTTGATCTGCAACCTAAGAAAAGGAGTAAAGGAATCAAGAAACTAGACCTCTTCAGTGGGGGTAGTCTTGACAAACTTTGAGCATTCATATTTCAATGCCAAATTTATTTCCATGCCTATGAAGGAAAATTCACTAAAGACACTGAGAAGATTTTTTTGCCATTTCCCACCTTTGGGAAGTGGCTCTTAATTATTTTGAGCCTTTTATCAATAAGGTGGACCTATACCAAAGCTTTGACTTTTTGGAAGAGTGGCCAGCATTTGTTCAGAAACTTTTAAATCTTTTTGGGTTATACTTACCTAAAGATGACAATAAGGATGCTATTGTCAAATACTATACTAAAAATAGTCACATTTCTTATTGTTGTAGCAACTTAGCCTAGACGACTTAATCACTCTCCAAGTTTGAGTTGACAAAGAGAACTTGATGAAGTATTATTTTCTGTATACTACTTATACAACTACTACATAGTCTGTGCACTACTTTCCCATATCTATTATATGACTTATCATGTGACATGACCATGTGAGTTTCCCATCATGTGACTGTGACCAAGTGACCAAGTGACATGACACTTTCCTGTACTCTTTTCTGTGTAGTAAAGAAAAAGAAAAGAAATATAAATAATGACTTAGCTATTTTGCCAAGTCATAACAATTGTTTTGTGTCTTATTGTTTTGTATAGAATAAATAGTTGAGATAAAAATGACTAATATTGTACATTTGCAATATGAGTTTTTCCCCACCTTTAGTACCACTCATTCTTAACTCAACATTACTTCATTCAGTTTGCTAAGTTCCAAAATTGTATTCAATAGGATGACAAATCACTCCAAAAGATAGTGAAAGATACTATCCCAAGCCATATCTGTTGAAGAGACTAAATTAGTCTAGGGCTTTTTCTGTTTTCTTTATTTAGGGTTCCCTAACTATAGTTTAGATAGCAGTGAATATAAGTTTTTAAATAAATAAAATATGTGGTCTTCTAAGAAAGCACCCTAGCTGACACTATGTTTCAGCACAATGTCCCTTATGCAAATTCATAAGGAAATGAATTCAAAAGTTGATGGAAAGAAGTTATTTAAAATCAGTAGGATGTCTTGAGAAGAATGCAGAATATACCTAGAACTCAATCTAGGGAGGAATAGCAAACACAACTCAGGTAGGCTTTGGAGAGGACAGTAGGCTAGGAAAGCTTGGCTAGGTGCACACTTGGATTGCATCACACCTGTAAGGTTTAGTGTTAGGAATGCAGACAAGGGAGCAACTAAGTTTTCTAGTTGAGTTGGTGCCACAGTGTGTAAAGGTTGACACCTTAGGAAGGCTATACAATGACAATCTAGAGAGATTTTTCCTTCTTTTAAATAACAAACATTTATTATTTTACTTAAAGCTACATATAATATCTAATTTCCCCTTTTACTGAAAACCTTTATTTTAGTTATCTGCCCTCAAAACTTTAGTACACAATTGGGAGCTGGTACTACATCTTATTGTTTGTCCCAGTATGCAATTTCCTTTTGCACCCTTTCAGCACAACTAGAAAATCAGCCTCTAACTCTGTAAGCAGTTGTTGTGACAGATTCTTAGACACTCCTCTCAAGTATTAAAGAGGCCTAGAAGTCAAATCTACCCAATGCAATCCTTCTAGGGGATGAGAAATCAACAGAAGATCCACATTGGTCCAAGAATGAGAATAGTACATTATGTTACAATGAACAAATCTATACACCTGATACTAGAGACCTTTGTTTACTAGTACTCAAATCTAGGCACAACCATGTGTTAGTAGGCCATCCAGGACAGTCAAAGACCTACCAACTGGTCTACTAATTAAAATCAAACAAGGGTAAATACAAGGTCAGAGAGATAGAGTCTCTAAGCTACTTCAAAGTTGTGTGCAAATAAGTAGGCACAGGGGAGATAAATCAAAGAATTGAGAGCTTACAAAGGTAAATAATAAAAGAATATTTTTAATAGAAACCTAGAAAATAGAAATATTTTTAGTATCCACTCAAGAGAACTCTCACCAGTCTGGATCTCAAAGACACATATTTATCTTGTACTGTAACACTACCTTTCTTAGTCTAGTTTAGTAGCCTAGCTTGCTATCAATACAGCAGTACTATCAGGATTGACTCCCTAGAACGTCCACTTGGGGGCTTAGCTTCACAGTTAGTGATGCTAACCTCTATACTTGCCCCTTTAGTAACTAAGAGGATAGATTTAAGAGGAAAACAAAGTAAGATTGGAGAGAGATAGTATCTACCTAAGAGAGAACAAAACTAAGGTAACTAGAACTAGTAGTGCCACTAAAATACCCTGGGAAATTCAGAAGGAAATTGATAATGATCTAATCAAGGAAAGCTAGGTTACACTGAGTAGTTGCATGTGTATGCATACAGTGTATGTGTTATAACATCATAGGCATGACAGTACTCCCTTCCTATGGTCATACTCTTGTGGCCCTAAGTATATTTGAGAAGAACTCTATGAATGTTCTCTTAACTTTGATTGGATGGTAGTGATTCAGTGTCATGCTGGACAGCTGTTTAGGCAATAAAAATAACATTTTTCACCATAATAACAAGAATAACTAGCTCGAGAGACAAGTTTAGCCCCCCCAGAGATATCATTAAATGCCTAGTTGTGGACTCAAGCACACCACTTGAGTAGCAGAGTAGTGGCTGTGACCACCACTACAGAAACCTCATAGAGATTGTCCAGAGAATTTCATAACAGATTTATAACAGAACTTCCCTCTAGAGTGCTCTCAAGAGCAGAAAAGACCTTAGAAGATGTTTTTTATAAGAATGATATCATATCTTGGTAGCAGTGACTTATTTATAACATCTAGGTTACAACATCAGAGTAGGGCTATCATTGCTGATAGCTAATTATAGCAAGAATTAGCAAGACGAGTCCTCTTAAGGACTACATTGCAAACCTAACAGAAGAAGACTAAGGCTCAAAAATGTGATGAGGTATAGAGGAGTAATAGAAGAACTAAAGAGGTTAGGCAGAGAGGTTAGATAAAGAGATAGAAGAAGAAGTATTTGATGAAGACAATGTGCTTGAGAATAAGACAACTTGAGATCACCGCCTCTCTCTATAGTCTATCAAAAGGCTCGAGAGCCATATATTGTTTAGAGAAGAATCCCAGAAGTAGGATTAGAGGAGTGGGGAGTGGTAACCAAGTGATCAGGAGAGGTGCTGTCTTATTATTTTACTCTTACTATCTTTGGGAATTTGGAAGTTTTCTTTGTTTCTTTTCTTTTGTTGTATCATTGCTTTATAATCCTAATAAAATACTCTAGGGCATAGAAGAGACAAAAATACTCTTTCTCCCATCGTCTCTCTCTCTGTTGCTCTAGAGCTAAAAGGCTATTTGAGTGATTTGAGGTTTTTCTTTTGTGTCTACTTCATGAAAACTCTATAAAACTTCTCTCAAAGAGAGACTCAAGCCTCAATAGACCTGGGCATTTGCTTATGCTAGGAGCTAACCACTCGCTACATGTTATTGGAGTCAGCTTCCAGTTGTACGATCAGCTAAAAAAGAGCCTATATGACAGCACAGGAGTTCTAGGTAGTATTGCTGTATCAACAGCGAGCCAGACTACTAGACTAGGTAAGTGTCACAAACTTCATTCGGTCATATCTCCGTCAATTATTCGACGATTCCCACGGTCTCAAAGCCAGCTTAAAGCCCTTAAGAAGACCTTTTGATCGATGCCAGTCACATCTCGAGGCGATCAATAATGGCCGAGATATTAAGCAGATCAACTGGTAACTACCATGTTACCGTTTATTAAATCGCTAATATCTCGGAAACCGCCGAGATCGATGCTTC
>Ga0153983_1000426_pt1 | contig 11175 bp, 8 predicted proteins | sample TSGA067MetaG_FD_104693 | JGI IMG/M metagenome (GOLD analysis project Ga0153983, IMG submission 104693) | Attine ant fungus gardens microbial communities from Georgia, USA - TSGA067 MetaG | ecosystem: Host-associated > Fungi > Mycelium > Unclassified | place: USA: Georgia, Alexander Wildlife... | reverse complement strand
CAGCGTACCCCCAAAACGCTAGAACCAGGAACACAGTTTTTATCAAAGTATTCTGTTGAAGAACTTAAAAAGTTAGGTTACATAGTAGAAATCAAATAGGAGAAAAACGATGACATTTAGAAGAAATCAAAAATTATATTTTTGAACTGGGAAGAAATATTGGGCTTGATGATGAATCAAAATTATATCCAATGTTTTCAAAAACCAGTAATGTATTTAATGATGGAAATAGAATGTGAATAACCTAAGTAGAGAAAATTGAACCATGTTTTCCTGGAATTTTCCTTACATCCTCTTATCCAACCAAAATAATGAAATAAAGTATCCTGTCAAGAACCTGCCAGATTTATCTGGTGCGAAGTATTCTTTACAGGGTGCAGTTTCAAAATGGTTTATATCTCTATCAACTGTTAAACTGACTACCACCATTAATTTTGATGAAGATTTTCTTTATGTCAATGATTTTATGGGAAGAAGATATTCCGTTGATAAGAATACAGGCGAAATTAAAAGTATGAGGGGCACTAAATAATTAAAATTCCACAAACAGGTTTGCAGTAATATCCTTGCACCCGCTTGACGACCACAAACAATAAAAGAATATTTTCTATCAAGGTTCTTGCCACGAAAGTGGTGTGAAGCAGAAATTTACAGAGGATATTTTTTTGTTACAAATTTCAAGGAGTAAGGACAAGAAATTAAAAAAATTTAAAAATCTGCAAGTAAATGGATATCTCTGGAAGATCAGGATAAACTTACAAAGTTATAAAAGTGTTATAGTCATGCAGATATTGACCATGAAAGTATATTATGATAAGATAGGTACGCAAAGATAAAAAAATAATAATGATAAAGGTAGTGAGAAAGAAGAGTATATCTAAAAACCCTGACAGAGAGGATAATTCTCAGGCTGTAAGATTATCTAAGGAAGTGTAGATAGAAGTAGCTTTTGAACCGGATAACAGAAGATACTGCACTCTATATGAGGACGGAATTGGTAAGTTGTCACGGGTTGTCTGCGTTATAGACAAAGAGATGTATGGATTCAGTAGTGTACTGACGCACAAGCTAATTCATATAATAAAGGTGGTACCGCGAAACTTCGCCCTTTACAAATTTTATTTGTAAAGGGCGTTTTGGCTATTCCGAAATCAAGGAGGAACAAATGAGTAAAGAATTAGCAAAAACCTATGATCCGAAAGGGATAGAGGATAAAATTTATAAAAAATGGATGGAGAATAATTATTTTCATGCGAAAGTAAATAAGGAGAAAAAACCATTTACGATTGTGATGCCGCCCCCAAATGTTACCGGACAGCTTCATATGGGGCACGCACTTGACAATACCATGCAGGATATTTTGATTCGTTTTAAAAGGATGCAGGGGTATGAGGCATTATGGCAGCCCGGTACGGATCACGCAGCGATTGCTACGGAAGTAAAAGTGATTGAAAATTTAAAAGAACAGGGTATCGAGAAGGATGAAATAGGAAGAGAAGAATTCTTAAAGCACGCCTGGAAATGGAAAGAAGAGTATGGCGGACGGATCACCAACCAGTTGAAAAAACTGGGAGCTTCCGCAGATTGGGAAAGGGAACGCTTTACGATGGATGCGGGCTGCTCAAAAGCAGTGGAAGAGGTCTTTATCCGTTTGTATGAAAAGGGATATATTTATAAGGGCTCCAGAATTATTAACTGGTGTCCGGTATGTCGGACATCAATCTCGGATGCGGAAGTAGAATATACGGAACAGACCGGACATTTCTGGTATATCAAATACCCCATCGCAGACAGCGATGAGTTTGTAGTAATTGCCACCACCAGACCGGAAACCATGTTAGGAGATACTGCTGTTGCAGTGAATCCGGAGGATGAAAGATTTGCTCATCTGATCGGTAAACAGCTCATACTTCCATTGACAGGAAGGACGATTCCTGTGATTGCAGACGCATATGTAGATAAAGAATTCGGTACGGGCTGTGTGAAAATAACACCGGCTCATGATCCGAATGATTTTGAAGTGGGGAAACGTCATAACTTAGAAGAACTGAATATTATGAATGACGATGCCTCCATCAATGAAAATGGCGGAAAGTATGCAGGTATGAGCCGTTATGAAGCACGAAAGGCAATTGTTGCCGATCTAAAAGAACAGGGACTGCTTGTAAAAGCAGAGGAACATGTTCATAATGTAGGGACTCATGACAGATGCAAAACGACCATAGAACCTATGATTAAACCTCAGTGGTTTGTAAAGATGGAGGAAATGGCAAAACCAGCGATGGATGCAGTAAAAAACGGCAGTTTAAAACTGGTGCCGGAACGGATGGAAAAGAGCTATATGAACTGGCTGGAAAATATCAGAGACTGGTGTATTTCCAGACAATTGTGGTGGGGACACAGAATCCCTGCGTACTATTGTGAAGCATGCGGGGAAGTAGTCGTATCGAGAGAAGTTCCGGGGGTATGCCCCCAATGCCGGGGGATGCAGTTTCGGCAGGATGAAGATACGCTGGATACGTGGTTTAGTTCTGCACTCTGGCCGTTTTCTACACTTGGCTGGCCAAAACAGACAGAAGATCTGAACTATTTTTATCCGACGGATGTACTGGTAACGGGCTATGATATCATTTTTTTCTGGGTCATCCGGATGGTGTTTTCCGGGATAGAGCAGACAGGAGAGCTGCCTTTTGATACGGTTATGTTCCATGGTCTGGTGCGGGACTCCCAGGGGCGTAAGATGAGCAAATCTCTGGGAAATGGGATCGATCCATTGGATGTAATAGAACAATATGGAGCGGATGCGCTTCGTCTTACCCTGATGACCGGTAATGCGCCGGGGAATGATATGCGTTTTTCATGGGAGAAAGTGGAGTCCAGCCGTAATTTTGCCAACAAGGTATGGAACGCTTCCCGGTTTATTATGATGAATCTGGAGAAATCTGATATCCAGGAGCGGGCAGATCTGGACTCTCTGACGAGTGCAGATAAATGGATTTTGTCAAAAGCGAACACACTGACAAAGGATGTTACTGATAATATGGAAAAATTTGAACTGGGCATTGCCGTGCAGAAAGTTCATGATTTTATTTGGGATGAATTCTGTGACTGGTATATCGAAATGGTAAAGCCAAGGCTTTATCAGAATGAAGACGTTACAAAAGCAGCAGCCCTTTGGACGTTGAAAACGGTTTTGTCTCAGGCATTACAATTACTGCACCCCTTTATGCCGTTTCTCACTGAGGAAATTTTCAGTTCCTTGCAGCCGCAGGAAGAATCGATTATGATTACGAAGTGGCCCAGGTATACAAAGGAAGGGGAATTCCACAAAGAAGAAGCTGCAGTCGAAATGATAAAGCAAGCGGTACGGGAAATTCGAAATATTCGGGCGAAGATGAATGTTCCTCCCAGCAAAAAAGTGAACGTATTTGTAGTTTCCGGGAATGAAAAAGTACGTGAGATTTTCGAGCAGGGGAAAATGTTCTTTAAAACACTGGGATATGCGAGTGATGTGCAGGTACAATCCCACAAAGAAGGGGTCGGTGATGATGCTGTATCGGCGGTCATTCCGGAAGCAGTAATCTATATGCCGTTTGCTGAGTTAGTAGATATTCAAAAAGAGATTGAGCGTCTCCAAAAGGAAGAAGAAAAATTGTCAAAAGAGCTGGATCGGGTAAAGGGAATGCTGAGTAATGAAAAATTCATGAGTAAAGCGCCTGAGCAGAAAATAGCAGAAGAGAAGAGAAAATTGGATAACTATACACAAATGATGGAGCAGGTGAAGCTGCGGCTGCAGCAATTGTGTTAATTGACTGACAAGAACCGGAAAATGCATTTTCCGGTTCTTGAAGGAAAGGATTGATGACATGAAAATATGGATAAAAAGGATGAATATGTTTTCAGTGCCGTTACAGGCACTGGCTGTATGTCTGGGGTATTTGGTAATAGAAGCTATTTCCAGACATTCGGTAACGGATGCGTTCACTTTTATGACCACAAGACCATTGGTTTTTTTATATAATGCATTTCTGATTTTCACAACTACTTTACTGGTATATCTGGTCCGAAGAAGAGTATTCATGCGGGTACTTCTTGCGACGTTTTGGCTGTTGCTTGGGATCATAAACGGTGGTCTGCTTGCTGTTCGGGTGACGCCGTTTACAGGACCGGATCTGAATATGATTTCGGATGCACTTGGAATCCTGAATAAATACCTATCGCCTGTACTGGTCGTGGCGGTAGTGATTTTGTTTGTATTTCTGATAGCAGCTCTGGTACTGCTCTTTATTAAAGGACCAAAGTATCAGGGGCGGCTTAGCTATAAATGGAACATACCTCTGATTTTAGCAAGTGCTTTAGCGCTTGTTGGTGTTACGAATTTAGCACTGGAAAAACGGGTATTATCTAACTATTTTGGGAATATTGCATTCGCTTACGAAGATTATGGATATCCCTATTGTCTGATAGTTACGATATTTGATACGGGAATCAGTATGCCCAGAGATTATTCGGAAGAAGCGATAGCGGAAATATTAGAGAGCACCGATGATTTACTGGAAACAGATACGGAGAATATGCCCAACATTATATTCTTGCAGCTGGAATCCTTTTTTGATCCTGCTTTGGTCAATTATCTGGAATTATCCGAAGACCCGATTCCCAATTTTCGAAAACTCATGTCGGAATATTCCTCGGGTTATTTCCGGGTTCCGTCTGTAGGAGCAGGAACTGCAAATACAGAATTTGAAACGATTACAGGTATGAATCTTAGGTATTTTGGAGCAGGAGAATATCCATATAAAAGTATTTTGAAAGAAACGACCAGTGAAAGCGCACCCTTTGTATTAAAGGAATTGGGGTATACAGCACATGCTGTTCACAATAATGAAGCCAATTTTTATGGAAGGCGCACCGTATTTGCCAATTTGGGATTTGACACATTTATCTCAGAAGAGTTTATGGCAGATCAGAGTAACGTAACACCCATTGGCTGGATGAGGGATGAGGTTTTAACAAAATACATAACAGATTGTCTGGATTCCACAAAAAATCAAGACTATGTCTATGCAATCTCGGTACAGGGACATGGGGATTATCCGGCCGAGCCAATGATTGAAGATCCGAAGATTACAGCCACCGGTTCAGAGACGGAAGAGCAGAATTACAAATGGGAGTATTATGTAAATCAACTCTACGAAATGGATCAATTTATCCAGGAATTGCTTGAGGCGCTGGAAGAGAGAGATGAAGATACGATGGTGGTTATGTATGGGGATCATCTGCCAACTATGGATCTGACTGTACAAGATGTGGAGAATAAGTATTTATATCAGACGGAATATGTCATATGGGATAATATGGGGCTTGAAAGAAAAGAAGAGAACCTGTCTACGTATCAAATGGCAGCAGAGGTGATGGACCGGGCAGGGATTCATGAAGGAACCATTTTCCGTTACCATCAGGCACGGCGGATGACAAAGAACTATCAGGTGGACTTGGAAATGCTGCAGTACGATATTCTTTACGGAAAACAATACGCATACCAGGAAGAGAATCCATTTGAAAAAACCCAGATCCAGCTGGGGGTCAAGGAGGTTACAGTTGATTCTATTGAGAAGGTATCGACAGGTAACTATTATATTTCAGGCAGTAACTTTACCCCCTCCTCCTATTTGGAAGTAAACGGGGAACTGCTGGAGGTTACTTATATACATCCTGGATTGCTGCTTCTTGTAGATACGGAGCTGGAAAACGGCAATAAAGTAAATGTGGCAATGCGAAGCAACAGTTCAACCAGAAAGATACTTAGCAGGACGAATACGATTTATTACTATGAGCCAATTACTGCTGATTGAAAAAAGGGACGATAAAAAAGGGACGCAGCAGATCGCAAAGGGGACGTAGCAAATCACGATTTGCTACGTCCCCTTTGCGATCTGCTGTGTCCCCCTTTTTATGCCTTAAAAACAATCGCTTTGATCAAAACACTGAATCCACCCAGCATAAACATACAAGTAATAATTTTCCGGATCGTTTTTTCGCTGAGCCGTTTATCTATTTTTGTTCCTGCGATGAAGCCTGCCAGCATACCCGGAGCTGCAATAGCTACCAGCATGAGGACGTCTCTTGTAAACACACCGGCAATGATATAGGTAATGATTCTGAAAATATTTTCTGTTAAAAAGATAAAACAAACCCGTCCGCGGAATTCATCTCTCTTTGTCGTCGTTCGTTCTACATAAGCCACGAAAAATAAGTTAATTCCATAAAGTCCTGCCGTAACACCCGAACAAAAAGAAATGACAGCCATAAGGATAGGATTATACCGAATTGGTTTTGCACGATCCCTGGTAATCATTTCGATCCCGATTACGAGTATCAGTATTCCAAGGCATGCTTTTAAGATCCAGGAAGATGCATATTTCAGCAGCAGAGTACCGGGGATGACGCCGCATAAAATACAGGCAGCCATGGGTAATGTGGACTTTAAAGAAAAAGCCTTGCGGTTCTTCCAGGAAAACCAGGCATTAAGCGGTGTACCCAAACAAAGATTCATAGGGGAGATAGACTTATTATCCATAACCATCGAAAGCAGAGGGTTGGATATTAACGGATCTCCGAAAGCGGCAACACCTTTGATAAAAAAACAGATAAATGTAACAATGAATATGTAAATATAAGTTTGCAGTGTAAAATCCATGTTTTCCTCCTCCTAAAACCAAGGCGGCACATTTGCCCATATGCACGTACACATTTTGTCTGAAATGTTCTTCTTAAGGTGTGGATCGGAGGAGTTGAAGGTAATACTGTCTCCCTCTTTTAAGGTATACACATCCTCTTTAATCTGAATTACCAATTCTCCTGATAATATTAATCCGCATTCGCTCCCGGGGTGAGAATAGAATGCCGGACCGGTAGTAGCGCCCGGATCATATTCATTATAAATCAATTCAATCGGACCGGAAAGGTTTGGAGTTAAAAGATGAAACCGAATACCTTCGCCGGGAGATAAAAGCTTTCGGTTTTCCTTGTGAACGACAGGAGATGCTCCGCGCAAATCCACAGGAGGGAGTGCGTTTAGATAAGCTTCCGGATTTAATGCAGGGGCTTCGGTTATATTTTGAGAAGCCGTTACCGCTTTATCCGGAGAATTGCCAAAGAAAGTGTCGGGAATATTGTTCTCTACGCTTTCAAATAAGAAACTAAGAGGAATATTCATTGCATCACATATTTTTTTTAAAGTTGCAATGGAGGGGGAGATAATGCCTCTTTCCATCTGGCTGATGGTGCTGGAAGTCAGTTCGGTAAGATTAGCCAAATCAGAGATGTTTAATTTATGTTCCTTACGTAAACGTCGGATTCTGGAACCCAGTAATAATTTCATATTGTCTGTAGATGTATCGTTTGCAGCCATGAAAAGTCTCGCTTTCTATTCGTTAATATACTATTTGAATTATGCCATGTAAAAATTCAATTGTCAATGGAAATGCTTAATCTATACTTAAGTGCCGTGCGAATTTAAAAAAAGAAAAATTCATTATTAATGAATATTGAATTAAGAAGCTTGATAAAACGATATTATTAAAAAACACTAAATATAAGCGATAAAAATATAAAAAATGTATGTTTTATATATATTATTTAAAAAATGTAAAAATTTATATTTTATTTTAGCAGTAAAAACCTAAAAAAAGAATGATAAATTATGAAAAATAGTATTGACAGATAAATTGCAGTGTCATATAATAAATTCAGTAATACTTAATAAATGGTTTATCAAAAATTAATTTAGTAAGTGGCACTAACTAGTAAGCAGCAGTGAAATCAAGTCGATGATCAGAGGTGTTTATTATGAAGAAATGGAAAATTGCTCTTTCCAGTGCAGATACCGCACCAGCAACTGCACCAATTTTATTAAAAGGTGATATCTGCAGTAATTTACGGTTGGCGGCAAAATTGGGTTATCAAGGATTAGAAATACATACCAGAGAAACCGTATCACTTGATTACGAGGAGATAAGAAAGGTTTCTGAAGGTTGTGGTGTATCCATTGTCTCTGTGGTAACGGGACGGCTGAATACACAGGGTCAAGTAAATCTGATTGATGACCGGCCCTATATTACGGAAGCAGCCATGAGGGGCATGTATCAATACATAAAAATTGCAGAGAAGCTTCGCACAAATCTGATTGTTGGATGGATTAAGGGACGCATACCGGATGGGGTAAATGCAGATATTTATCTGGAGAGACTGGCGGGAAATCTGCGGATGTTGTGTGAAGAGGCTAAAAAAGCGGGTGTAAAAGTTTTTGTAGAAGTCATCAACCGTTATGAGACCAATATTTTTACAACCAGTTCCGAAATCGTAGGTTTTTTGAAGAAATGGGAAATACCGAATTGCTATATTCATCTGGATACATTTCACATGAGTATTGAAGAAACAAATCCGATAGAAGCCATTCGAATCTGTGGAAAAAGATTGGGTTATTTTCATGTTGCTGACAATACGAGATGCTATCCGGGAAGCGGGATGTTGGATTTCAGCAGTTATTTTACTGTATTAGAAGAGATAGGATACAACGGATATATTTCGGTAGAATGTCTTCCGGTTCCGGATGAACAAACAGCGGCACAAAAAGCATTAAGCTATTTACGGCAATATGCCGTGTAAAATTAAGAAAGCAAGGAGGATAAAAGTATGCGGGCATTTTATGTAGAAGCTGATTTTGAACCCAAAGAAGGATACGTGTTGTCGGAGAGGGAAAGAAGTACCGGACGTGCTCTTAGGGGAAATCAGATATGGAAAGATATTAAAGGCGAGGTAGTTGACAGACCCATGCCAAAGTGTGGAGATGATCAGGTGCTGGTAAAGGTAGGGGCTGCCGGAATCTGCGGAACAGATGCCCATCTGCTTCGTCAGGATGAAATGGGATATTCCAGATATGACGGACATTCCAAATATCCGATTATCACGGGACATGAATTCGCCGGTGAAATCGTAGAAACAGGGAAAAATGTGAAGCGTCTTCAGGTCGGAGATTTGATTAGTGTAGAATCCATGCATTGGTGTGGAGAATGCGACGCCTGCAGACGGGGAATGTTTAATCAATGTAAAGAACTGGAAGAGCCTGGGCTTACATATGATGGAGGATTTGCAGAATATGCGGCAGTCACTGCGAAATATTGCTACAAATTAAATGATATCGTAAATTATTACGGTGGAGATAAAATGACGGCTTTTGAGTTAGGGTCAATGATTGAACCTACCGGTGTGGCATACAATGGTTTGTTTGTACGTGGAGGGGGATTGCGCCCGGGCGGTCATGCAGTGGTATTCGGAGCCGGTCCTATCGGTCTCGCAGCAATACAGCTATTAAAAACATCAGGAGCTGCGAAATTGATTGTATTTGAAAGCATACAGGAGAGAGTGGCGCTTGCAAAAGAGTGCGGAGCAGATTACGTGTATGATCCGACAAAATTTAAAACTCCGGATGAACAAGCAGCTATGTTAATGGATTTGACGAATGGAGCAGGGGTATCCTTGTTTGCCGAATGCGCCGGCGCCACGAAATTTACATATCCCGTAATGGGGAAAGCGTTGGCGATCGGAGGAAAAACCATCCAGATCGGACATACGCTGGGTGTAACGCCGGTAGATATTTTCCAGTGGCAATGGAATGCGGCAACAATCAGCGGTTCCAATGGACAGTCAGGGCAGGGGATTTATCCCGATGTGATTGCGCTGATGGCATCAGGAAGAATTGATATGCGAAAGATGGTAACGGGTCGTTATAATCTGGAAGACATAGAAGAAGGAATGAAGATTACGGCAGGAAAAGTACTGGTCAGCACAGAATACCCAAGATTATAAAAAAGGAGGTAACAGCAATGTCAAAATGGCAGATTCCCGCAAAAGGCGGGCACATGGAAAGCAACACGGGAGTATATTTCCAAAACATGACGAACAAGGAGGTGGCCGAGCGGCTGAAAACGAATGATGTTCTTCTGATTCCGGTGGGATCTACGGAAAACCACGGACCAAACTCCCCTTACGGAGAGGATACCTATCTGGACACCCGCCTTTGTGAACAGGTGGCTCAGGCAACCGGATGTACGGTAGCACAGCCGATCTGGTACGGCTCTCATCCGTATCACCACCTGGGGATGCCGGGAACGATTATGATTCCGGAGGAGACGCTGGCAGATTATCTTTGTTATGTATTCGCCGGATTCTGGAATACCGGATTTCGGAAAATGATCGTGGTAAACGGACATGGACAGGATTATGTGATTCCCCTTGCCATCCATAAATTCGGTAAGAAATTTCAGGTGCCGGGCATTATCCTGTATACCCATTTCTGGAATGCGGCGAAGAACCCGCAGACGGGACTGACGGATCTTGCCACGAAGGAACAGGGAGGCGTATACGAAACCCCGTTCGTGCATGCGGACGAGGTGGAGCAGTCGTATTCTTTGGCGCTGTTCCCGGAACTGTGCCAGCAGGAACATGCGGTAGCGACCAAGGCAAGCCCAATGCTGCCGCCGGGACACATCAACAATTCGGCCGAAAACGGCGTGGGTCCGATCAAATGGTACAACGCCTACGGCAGTGTGGGAATGGAATGCATCTGTACACCGGAAGGGGTCATCGGAGATCCCACGAAAGCGGACGCGGAAAAAGCCCGGGCAGGTGTGGAAAACATTTTGAATTACCTGGAGAAACTGGTCAATGACATCTTGGACAAATATCCGGCCGGGAAGCTTCCGCCGATTGAGAAGGTGACCCAGCGAAACCGGGAGGATATTGAGGCGGTGATTCAGGGGCCGACCAATGGAGGAAGGCATATTTATACGCTGACGTATTAAAAGTGGTTGTGGTTTCAGAAGCAGGGTGTCAGCGGAGCAGCGTCTGGTTTTCAGGTCAGGCATGCGGACCGCTACAGCGAGCCCTCTCAGAGCGGATTTTGCCTCAGAGGGAGGCAAAATCGAGGTCTCGCTTCCGCCGCATGCAATTCCCTGAAAACCAGACGCTGCCCCACTGACACCCTGTTTCTGAAATTCAACGCTTTTGTTTCGTCAGGAATAAAAACAAGGAAATAAAAGACAGGGAAATAAAGGACAAGGAATAAAAGATAAGGAAATAAAGAAAGGATGGTAAAAGTATGAAGGCTAAGAT
>Ga0153983_1000425_pt1 | contig 11177 bp, 7 predicted proteins | sample TSGA067MetaG_FD_104693 | JGI IMG/M metagenome (GOLD analysis project Ga0153983, IMG submission 104693) | Attine ant fungus gardens microbial communities from Georgia, USA - TSGA067 MetaG | ecosystem: Host-associated > Fungi > Mycelium > Unclassified | place: USA: Georgia, Alexander Wildlife... | reverse complement strand
GCTATATCTGGTAGTGTAGTTATTATTGTCCTGATGTCAGTGGCCATAGCGACCGGCGCACAGACCAGGCTAGTCTAGTATAAGTAGCTAGTGATGTACGGTAGAATACCTTACCTCAACAATAGTTTGAGCTCCTGGGCTATCCATCGCTCTAACTTAAGACGCTTGTTTTACTATACTGCAGTGTGACTGGGTGCCTCACCAAGCGTGCCCCTTACATTTTCCTTGTCAAGTGCTGATAAAGGAGCAGTTGGCTTTATTTTGGCTTAGAAGTTAGCTATTATGATACTCTAGACCTCACAGTTGATTATGTGTTTCAACTTAAAGTCTATATCTAATACTTAATATCTTTATGCTTCTTGTTAAAGGATCCAGTTAAGGTTTTCAGTGAAGTTATATCAGAGGAGAGATGTCAACAAGACTTTGAGTAGCACCATTAAGGTTATCCTAAGACAAGTAAGAGTACCAATTTCTTAGAGTAAGATTTTACAGAGGGAATACAGAAAGAGAGAACTTGTCATTCCTTCTCTTTCTGGGCTGTAATTTATCCTAACTAGGTATTGTGACTATGCTACAATGTGGTAACACTACTTGTAACTAAGGGTAACTAGTTAAGTGACAGTCCAGTGACAGAAGCCATAAAGGTGACAAGTCGAGTCAGTGTCTAATAATGGGTTAGTCTGATGTTGTCTCATTTAGTACAAGTCCAAAGATAGAAGAGAGGAAATGGTCTGAGATTTCTCTAAAGAGTTCTATCTATACTATGAGTCCATTGTCTCTTAGAGTCCTCAGACATTCAATGCATTACTGCATTATAACATCCTCGTCTAGCATTGCCAACATCTCGTTCACTAGCCATTCATTATTAGACCATGGCTGATAATAACTGTAGTCCCACTCAATGTTCATAATATGCAGATCCATTAATAAAGAGTTAAACTTCATATAATAGATCTTCTTAGGATCTTCTTCATCTCTCTAGTATATGTAATACCCTACTGCTCTCCATAATATATCCACCGCTAAGACTAGTGGTTGTTTACTCAGGAACTTTGGATTTCTCATGTGAAAAAAATCTTCTATAAGTGTCTTAAGATCTCATTGCACTTTCTGTTGTGTAGGCTTCTATTCAAATGGAACACCTTTCTTAACTATCTCATATAAGAGTGCTGCCACCATCACAAAGTTGGGTATATGATTTCTGCATTGCACTGCTGTCCCTAGAAAGGCCCTTATATCTGTAGTGTCTTCACAAGGGTCCCAATGCAATATCTTCCCAATGGCGTCGTTAGTCGGCTTTCTCCCTTCATATAAACATTCAAATCCTACTATAGTGATATAATCACTACATATTGTCATCTTAGGACCTGAGAAAGTCCCTTTGGCATGCTTCATCCTTTGTAGTATTCTATTAACATCCTTTAGATGCTCAAATACAAACTTTTTAATCCCTGGATTTCAATCTAGAGTTTCTACTCTGTCTCCCAGTGGCTCATATCTGGTCTTAGGACCTCTAATCAGAACATTATCAATATATAGTAACATATACTTTGGTATCTCATCCCTCAGTATATAAGTCACATCATCATGAAAGATAGGCACCAAATTTGTCTATTCCATGGGTAGAATAACCAATCTTAAAGCTCCAAACAGTGTCTGAAAGATGGTCAAGTCTCTAGACTATGTATCTAATACTTTCTCATCGTATTCCACATATAAATCTAGTATTCCACTACAGGCTCGTTCTGCAAAGTGCATAACCAACTCTTCAGTCACCAGTGGCAGTCCCAAATATGCTATCATTACTCTGTTCAAGGGCTCTAGACTGTGAACTATCCTTAAGCTCTTACCATCCTTTTTTATTACACAGAACCATCTAGATCGATAGGACAAGTTAGACAGTTCGTAAACTCCTGTGTCTATCTTTCTCTTAATCATCTTACATACTTCCTCATAAATAGCTGGGGGAATTCTAAAAGGCTTCTCCATCCATGGAATATGTGCAACCATTGGTATCTCTACTGGTGGAAAGTACTCTTCCTTAAATTTCCCTCTTTCTGTATCATTCCATGCAAAAGCTTTGTTCTGTTCTCTTACTAGCCAATGCATTAATTTTCTTTCTTCTGGCCACAAGAATCCTTCTTTATGTGCTATATCCAACTTTTCCTTTCTCTCTAGAGTATAACATCCTCTAGGTTTGAACTCTGGTAGATGCTCTGGTAACTTGGGTATTCCTTGTAAAGGATCACCTACTATCTCCCTTATAATTCTGAATTTTTCTGGTAAGGTTCCCAATACTGGCTTTACTTTCAGCACCACCAGCTTATATTTCTTTGCAAAGCAACTCACAACTTTCTCCATTATTTCCTCTAGCTTATCTGTTTCCTCTTCCACTGCCATCCAGTGCCATTGAAGGGTATCAGGTCTTCTTATCTCCTGCATTATTTGTCCTAGAAGTATCACTTCCTTTTCTTTTAAGGTTGGCTTACTTCTCTCTATATACAATAACCTTAACTCATCTATACTTAACGTATTTCCTTTTAATGGCAGAACCTTGCTGATAAAAGGACTCCCATCTCAATCTAGTTCAATTATACAGGGAACCTCTCCTCTGGGGAATGTCTCAGATTCCTCAAGGCTTACTAAAAATTTGCCAAGTTCTCTACTTTTCTTGGCAATTCCCCTCTTTTATACATCAGTATTGCTACCTAATTCCCAGTATTCAGACAGGTAATACACACTGTCTGATTTCCTTCCTTATCATTAACAATTCTACTCTCTGTTATAGTGTCAAATGGTCACCCCAGCAACACTGTATAAGGTACTGTTGTTACACTGTTAGAGAATTTTCTGTGGAAATGTAACATGGGATACACTTTATACCCCTGGATTTCATTATCAGAATCTACTCTAGAGACCTCCTATAAGCCCCAGACATAATCTAGACCCAAGATTGAGTACTTCTATTAGGCAGTTGCCCAGCTGTCATATGCTAGAATAGCATATACCTCGGAAGGTAAGACTGATGAGCTAGCATCAGGTTTCTCAGATACAGACTATCAATGTTGAAGCTCTAGAAGTCAGAGGCTCAGGAATGCAAAATAATCTCAATCTAGAGCAGACTTAGACTAATATGACACCAGGACAACAAATCAAAAGTCTATCAGTGACTAGTGATCCCATCACTGCTGGACTCAAACAAGAAATGGGTATGCCACCAGACGACGATTGCATTGCTAATGCTCGCATGCACTGTCATATATTTCTAGACCATATTTGGAGTAAAAGAAAGCTAGTTCAGGGTTCAGGGAATAATAGGCAGGAGTAAAGTATAGAGGTGGAGTAGGATCACATAGTCATGCCTAAAGGTATAGAGGACAGGAAGGTGACAGCTATTGTGGCTGCATGGTAGTGTTATAGAAGGGAGACATGAGGGAGAGTGGTAGAATGAAGGGTTTCCTTTTCTATTTTTTTTAATTGAGTCTCTAACATTTGTAATATTCTAATATATTTCTCAGAGTGGAGATTGATAGGGGGAGCCTCCTTAGTCCTTGTCTTCATTTCAGAAGCTCTTGAGATTATAAATGTGATTCTTTTGAGTATGTAAGAGATGATCTTAGTGAGAGATTGAGTTGGTGAATGTTTTCTACCCTATACCCTATTCTTTCTTGAGACAAAACACAGCAGTCGCTCGGACAACCTTCTATAGAGTAGCAGGCCTGAAAAGCCTGGCTAATCATTGACTCAGATTGTATCACACCTATAAGGTTTGGTGTGGAGGTGTGGATGAAGGCTTGATTGAGTGTGGTAAGGTCTATGAGTAGTTTACTGACTATTCTACTAGTGAGCTTGTTATAGTATGTAAAGGTAGACACCTTAGGGACACTATGTAAGGCAAATCTAGATTAAACTCATAATCATTTCATCTATTTTTATATTACAGATAAGCCGTACTTTATATTTTAATTTCTTTCTGATACCCCCACTTCCTACTTCTTCCCATGAACCCTTTTAGCATGTGATTGAGGACTGTCACCACCCTTTCAACTTGCTTGTCATAGTTAAAAATCTCTTTTGCCCCTTTTAGCAGGGCTCACTTCTTTATCTTAACTTGCCAAGTCATCTCCCTTGGGTTTGGGTGGGTGTGACCTCAACCTTCAGGGTTGTGTTTCCCTCTGTGCTCACCCACTCAGATTCAACAAAAGACAAAAGTTTATTTCAAGAGGGGAAAAGTGGAGGAAACAAGGAAGGAGAAAGTAGACTTAGTGAATAACAAAGCTAAGGGATGATTACATTGGCTAGCTACTTATAATGTGGAAGATAAGTTAGAGTGATGGAAATTCAGTTGAATTACCTAGCCAGGGTTAAAATTGGTAAAGATCGCACTGAGGCAAGCGACCAGTTGCGTGTTGGTAGTGGCAACTTGTCACAAGGTATCACTTGAGTGTGATACAACTGCTATGTCACAAACTACTCTGCTTCTCTCAAGATCTGTAAGGGGATCACTTAATGGCAATCCCTAATCATACTAAGCATGAGTAGCAAAGACAAACTTAAGAAGGAACGATGGATAGCCCAGAAGTTCCAATTAATGTTAAGGTAAGGTATTTTACCATACATTACTAGCTATATATACTAGACTAGCTTGGTCCATACACTAGTTACTATGGAAACATAGACCAAGACACTAATAACTACCATACCTAATAAGGCTATGTAGTACTAACTATGGCAATGAGAACAAGAGGAAAGGGAACTATAAATAGTGGGCTCCAAGGATCCAAGGGCAAGCTAGATAATACTTACCCATACCAGGTTACCTAAGCTATCCTAGAGCATTCCCTTACAAGATCTCTCTTCCCTATCAGACTGTCTATCAATATCTGTTGGATAACCCAGTGAGTGGACCATCATTTGTCCCCACTATAATTGCTGCTCTCCATCCTTCTAACACATTGTTAGATACATATACAATTTATAATCTAATACTATTGAATACTTCTCTATATACTACATTAAGTGTCCTTTTACTCTCTTGGCTCTGCTCTGGAAGAAGTACTGAGATGTTCAGAGATAAAGTACATCTTGAAAAGACCATATAAAGTTATCCATGGGAGAACACTGATGTCTGCAAATTAATCCTCATATGCTCCACTGACTGTTCTTTAAAGAAAGTAAACTCAGTAACAATGAGATTACAGTTGTTCACTATTAATGTATTTACCTAAAGAAAGTAAACTATTTACAAGTGAGTAATAAGTACATAGTCAATATAAGATAAACAGAGACTTACCTCAGTGACAATGAGATTACAGTTGTTCACTGAGGTGAAAATTTATGGTGGCTGTAAATAAAGGTCCTTGGCATAAATGGCACATGAGAACTATATAGTAGAAGAAGTAAAACTGTATAGTTAAGTTTAAAATGGAAACATAAAGCAGAAAAACAATCGACTAGAGAATGGAATATAGAAGTGACAGAAATATTGAAGAAGGAAAGTAAAAATAGAGATTGTCAAATATAGCAGTAATTGACATTGTACCATGGTATAGCATTGCCCAAAGCCCCTTCAATATCCTTGAGACTTGTTGATAGTTATAGCAAAGGCTAGCCTGACTGGGAATTGAAGTCTCCTGATTGGCACAGGCAATGTGAAGGAGAATATATTTGAATATTTGTACAGTGCATCACTCAAGATGCTGAGATTCAGAGACAAAGACTGAGTATATTAAGGAAGTGAGAAAATAGGATGTATACCTGAGATTCAGAGACAAAGACTGAATCTCAGGGATACAAAGTAACTACCTAAATACCAGATTGTAAGTATGCCCATATTTATCATAGAATGTAAAAACTCCAACACAGTGGAGTACTCGTAGTTAGAAGAGATTGAAAATGAGTAAGCAGACAATCAAGAAAATATTTAGGGGATATAGCAGATGTTGCAATGCTCCCAACTATAGTCCCTCAACACAATGTCTCTGTATTAGGTGATAACTGTAAGGGCAACTGGGGCACAAGACTCTAGGAGAATCCTCAGTTAATATTACAGTTTGTAGTTATGATATAACTTACCTCCAGGAGAATCCTCAGAGATTAGGATGAGGCTCCTAAAGGGATGTTCTACATTATATACTAGGTTTACATTCCTTGTGTCAGGGTCAGTGTGATCGGAGCTATACTAGTGTGTTTAAGTATTACTTTAGTAATACTTGAACAGGCTTAGGTCACTCCGGAGCATTGTTATGCAGTTCTGGGGTGGAAATAGAGCTATTCCCTTATAATAACCTGATCCTTGGAATCAATACTACCTTGTCTCTAAATCTTCTGTCCTTGCTGATAATCCTGTACTGGAGCACCATTCTCCTCATATTTAACACCATCATTCTTATTCCATTACAAAGTCCTTCTCCTGGATCCAGGTTCCTTAATAAGATAACTGGAGAGCCAACCTTGAGACAAAGCAAAGCAGAAGGCAATCCACCAGCATTGAGTTGTTGAGGAAACTCTGCAGGATAAGCATGGTGCATTCCATCTTCTTCAGACACAGAGTCCATACTTCTCAGCATATGGACCTCTGCATTTGGGTTGAACTGTTGAAGAATGGCCTCATTAATATCATGCATTTCATCATTTCTAGGACAGAGAATAATGCAATCCAAGAAGTACTGGTCATCTTGAGGTCTTGTGTTACCAATTCCTGGATAGATTCTGTTGATAAGAGCATTGATATTAGCACAAACCATGGACTGAGAAACTTGAATCATCTCACTGTCATCCATAGTTGACCCAGCACCAATCTCTAGCAACCACTGAGCATGTTGATTATCAGCTTCAGAGTGACCCAAATGTATATTCTGTCTGAGATGCAAGAACTTGTCCCACATTGGTCTCACATACTTACTAGATAATAATAAGTCAGACCCATGACCCTAGTGGATCCCACAATTAATGTGTTGTATTAATTATGTCATGTTGGATTTTTTTAATTCAGCATTTTATCACATTCAAATCAGTGAATCATGTCAATCACAGTGTACAGAATACACTACAAAGTCCTACTTATGCAAACACAAGCGAAAATCACAACTGATACGAACCATTTGAAGAAAGGGAGAAAAAAGGAGGAAATGAAAACAGAGGAAGGGAGTCAGAGATTGTTGGTAAACGAGACAACGCCTACTGAGTTATGTAGTCCAAACAAATGCTGAAGGATCGCCCAACAGGAAAGGAACAGAATGAATCATTTCATCTCCATCTTCATACATGAAACAGCTGCAGGTGTTCATGATGTGAGTTTCAAAGTTGCGATGTTCAAGATTGATTGGATGTTGCTGGTGGTGGAACAACAGCAGGTGGGGTGCTGAGAGGCATGTTGGCAGATTACGTGACACAGAGCTAGGTATGAAGCTAGTCCGGTCAATTGGTGATGCGATGAGGCTAAGTCGACCCTCTTTTCCTCCCCCTACAGATGTAACGGTTTCACTCGCAACCGTCTCGTGTATAACACATGTTTGTATATGTATATATGGTATGCCCTCGCAGTGTAGTCTTTCATCTCGACCTGATTCAATACATCTTGATTACCGGGTTCGAGATCGTAACAACAGAACCGTGGGAAAATCACATCATAGTTCAAGAGCGCCTGACTTCCATTCCCCAACAAGTGCTAAGACGTGGAGGGCCTAGACAGGGGCCGACATCAGGGGTGTATCTACAGAAGGCACGAGGCCAGGGGAAGAAGGCGTGGGCAAAGTTGCTAGTAAATAGTTGAGGCAGTGGTATGTCCGAAGCTTTTAGCAGTAACTCGAAAGAAAAGCCTTGGTACCTAGGATATGGGGTGGGTATCTAGCGGATGAGATCTCTTCTAGTACGTGCCGACGTGGATATGTCAATCCACTTTGGTCGTGCATTTGCGACTAATTGTCTTTTGAATTGAATCACCTGACATACGTTATTGTGCCAAAAATGTCTTGAAGTTCCTATAAAATGGCACAGAATGAGTGCTTTACTCAAGACTTTCGTCTTTGCTCTCCAGTAAAACCCAGTCCTTCTTGATATCACTATGGACCTTTATTCACAATTCGTGAAAATCTTCTCACAAGACGAGGATCCCGCTGATTCTATCCCCACCGATGATAATGTAACTGAGGGGATTCAGCCTCCTGCCTGTACGATTCTATGAGCCAAATCCCGTTTCCTCGACGATATACTGCAGTGAGCATCCTTTTCTCCTGTCTACGACATTGACTCAGTGGACCGTTAGTCCGTCACTATTTGCAGCGTATCACCGCCATCTACGTTTCTTCTTCCAATCATTAAATAGGGTCTTCTTCCTTGAAGGAGACAGTCTATTATGCGATATTTTTTCATTCAGGTCACGAGTCGTTATTGTATTATGTGTACACACTTTAAATTCTCAGCCGAATCATTGACGTGCTTCCTTTTGACCAGCACGAGGTCACAGAAGAATGATTTTTTTTATCATCGATTTATTACGCGGGGCTTGGTGGCAGGCCGCAGTAGTTACGCAATCTACTTATATTAGGAAAGAGAGAAAGGAAAGGAATAGGCAACGTAGGTCTTGCTCAGACTATGTAGTAGTGTAGTGTGGATAAGGAATAGGTTAGAGGGTGGACTGTCTTGGAAGGAGAAGGCCCTTGGGTTAAACTTGAGAAATGTAATGATGTCATTAATGGAGCTCCACAGTGGGTTCCATGAACATATGTGTTGTTTGTACTCATGTAGGATATGATGACTCATTTCTAGAATAGCCTTTTGACATGGGCAGGTGCATGGTTCATTGGGAAAGATGTTAAGACTCTAGACCTCACAGTTGATTATGTGTTTCAACTTAAAGCCTATATCTAACACTTGATATCTTCATGCTTCTTGTTAGAGAATCCAGTTAAGGTTTTCAGTGAAGTTATATTGGAAGAGAGATGTCAACAAAACTTTGAGTAGCACCCTTCAAGATTGTCTTCAAACAAGGAAGAGTACCAATTCCTCAGAGTAAGATTTTACAGAGGGAATATAGAAAGAGAGAACTTGCCATTCTCTTCTTTTTCTGGTCTATATTTATTCTAACTAGATATTGTGATAATATTATAATGTGGTAATACTACTTGTAACTAAAGGTGACTAGTTAAGTAACAGTCCAGTAATAAAAGTGACAAGTTGAGTTAGAGTCTATAAATGGGTTAGTCCAATGTTGTTCTATTTAGCTTAAGTTCAAAAATTGAAAAGAGATTTGTTCAAGATTTGGCTAAAGAGTCCTGTTTATATTATAGAGTCCAATGTTTGTTTAGAATCTCTAGATATTCAATGCATTACTACATTGTAATGTCTTTGTCCAGCAGTACCAACATCTTGTCTACTAGCTACTTATTATCAGACCATAACTGATAATAACTATAGTCTCACTCAATATTCATAATACATAATCTAGAAATTAGTTGGGAGACAGAAGAGGTCAAAATGATAAGATACCTGCCTTTATGTGGAAAAAATACAAAGTCAAAAGAAAAGAAAAAAGTTAGAAAGAAAGTAAAAATAGCAACTATAGATATAGAAAAAATAGTAAATATCACAAACTTCATTTGGACTTATCTCTACTAATTCTTCAATGATTTCTACAGTCTTAAAAACTCCAGAAAGCCCTTAAGAAGACCTTTTGATTAACACCAGATGTGTCTTAAGGCAATTAGTATTGGCTAAGCTATTAGGCAAATTAGTAGGTAACTACTATAGTACTGTATATTAAATTGCCAATATCTCAAAAACCACCATGATCTATGCTTTGCTTTTAGAGTCAGAAGAAGCCCTTCTTATACTTCTCAGAATGAGTCTAAAACAACCTTGAGGCAATTAATATTAATGAAGATATGAAGTCCTCAATGTTTGTATATGGACTTAATCAATTACCTATAAATACTTATTTACCCTTTATTAGAACAAAGAACAGCCTCAATCTGGTTAAGTTATTGCATTTTCAAGTACAAAAGCACTACAATATGTAGAATAATAGATAGTAGCATGTGATAATTTGTTCGAGTGTACAGACCATCACAATTCTGTATTTAAGAACTCATAGTATCACAAATGGTCACTTACTTATTTGTGATTGGGCTTTGATACTTTGAAGAGTTCAAAAATGCAAAGTTTAGACAGTAACAAAAGATGTTGTTAAGTCTGAGGTCTAATTCTCAGACAGAGAGTCCTTATATACAGAATTGTAATGGTCTGTGCACTAGAACAGATCATCACATGCTACTACCTATTGTTCTATATATGGTAGTGCCTTTGTACTGGAAATAGAGATAACTTAACCATATAGAGGCTGTCCTTTGTTCTAAGAAAAGAACAGATGACTATCTATGGGTAATTAATAAAGTCTATGTACAAATATTGAGGACCTCATATCTCCACTAAGATTAATTGCCTTGGTATTGTTTTAGACTCATTCTTAGCAGTATGAAAAGGGCTTCTCAGATGCCTAAGAGCAAGGCATAGATCATGGTAGTTTCTGAGATATTGGCAATTTAATATGTGGTACTATAGTAGTTATCTACTAATTTGCCCAATAACCTGGCCAATATTGATTGCCTTGAGACATGGCTGGTATCAATTGAAAGGTCTCTTCAAGGGCTTTTTGGTGCCATTAAGACCATGAGAATTGCTGAAGAATTGGTGGAGATATAGCCAAATGAAGTTTGTGACACATAGTTTGAGAATTAGATCTTAGACTTAACAACATCTCTTGTCACTGTATCACAAACTTCATTCGGCCATATCTCTATCAGTTCTTTGACAATTCCCACAGTCTTAATGGCACACAAAAGCCCTTGAAAAGACCTTTTGATAGATACCAGTCATGTCTTGAAGCAATTAGTAATGGCCAAGATATTAGGCAGATCAACTGGTAACCACTATGGTACTGTTTATTAAATCGCCAATATCTCAGAAACCGCCATGATCTATGCTTTGCTTTTAGACATCAGAGAAGCCCTCTTCATACCGCTCAGAATGAGCCTAAAACAGCGCCGAGCCAATTAATATTAGTGGAGATATGAAGGCCTCAATGTTTGTACATGGACTTCATTAATTACCCATAGATAGTCATCTGTCCTTTTCTTAGAACAAAGGACAGCCTCTATATGGTTAAGTTATCACTATTT
>Ga0153983_1000418_pt1 | contig 11279 bp, 10 predicted proteins | sample TSGA067MetaG_FD_104693 | JGI IMG/M metagenome (GOLD analysis project Ga0153983, IMG submission 104693) | Attine ant fungus gardens microbial communities from Georgia, USA - TSGA067 MetaG | ecosystem: Host-associated > Fungi > Mycelium > Unclassified | place: USA: Georgia, Alexander Wildlife... | reverse complement strand
TAATTTATTTTTTTTTTTTTTTTTTTTTTTTTTTTTTTTTCTTTACTATACAGAAAGGAGTACAGGAAAGTGTCATATCACAAGTGTCACTTAATCACAGTCACATGAATGGGAAAGTCACATGATGGGTATTGGAGAGAGAGAGAGAGAGAGTTTTGTATTTGTATACTGCAACAAGCAAACAAGTACTAAGACATGGTGGGTAAGTTATATAGTAGTATACTACTAACTACACCCAAGCCGCAGGGTTGAGCTACTGGGGTCATTCCAAATCAGGTATGGATGATGGAGGTGGAGTAGTTGGGTCTTCTGCAGTTTGGCAGATTATGATAGAGATATACTTGAACTTGAACATGTTAGTAAATTTTGCTTAATGTGATTCGTGTTGGGTAAAGGTTTGGGAATCTGTCTTTATAAAGTCTGTGAGGGGTCTATGTGGGGTGGTGATGGGGTTGGAGGGGAATGGCCGTTCTTTGTAAAGGCACCAAATTTTTCTAGGAAGGATGCCATGGCTTATATGCCATCCTTGGTGCCAAGGAGATCAGGTAGATATAGTGTTTGTGATGCTTGGCATAGGATAGTATGGTATTCTTCATAGGTGGGGCATGACTGGATGATATGCTCTCGTATCTGAGTTGTTTTACCACATGGGCATGCTGGGTTTACAAAAAGAACAAATCTTTGGTAGTATTCATCCATGTAACTGTGTCCTGTTCTACATTGTAAGAGACACCCAAATAACTCTCTTTTGTCTGCTAGTTCCAAAAAGTAAGGTGGGGGATAGAGGGATGGAGGGATTCAGTTAGCTGTCGACTAGCTGCCTTATTATGGGGAGGAGTTCCTCCATATGGTGGTTCAGCTGTCTTTGAGGTGTTCTCATACTTGTTAAGACTCTAGACCTCACAGTTGAATATATGTTTCAACTTGAAGCCTATATCTAACACTTGATATCTTTATGCTCCTTGTCAGAGGGTCCAGCTAAGGTTTTCAGTGAAGTTATATCGGAGGAGAGATGTAAGCGAGACTTTGAGTAGCACCCTTGAGATTGTCCTAAGACAAGTGAGAGTACTGATTCCTCAGAGTAAGAGAGAATACAGAGAGGGATACAGAAAGAGAGAACTTGCCGTTCCCTTCTCTTTCTGGTCTGTATTTATTCTAACTAGGTATTGTGACTACATTACAATGTGGTAACACTACTTGTAACTAAGAGTGACTAGTTAAGTGACAGTCCAGTGACAGAAGTATTCAAGGGTGACAAGTTGAGTCAGTGTCCTAATAATGGGTTAGTCCGGTGTTGTCCCATTTGGCACAGGTCCAAGAATAGAAAGAAAGATAGTCTGAGATTTCTCCAAAGAGTCCTGTTCATTCAGTGAGTCCATTGTCTCTTAGAGTCCTCAGACATTATCTGATGCATTACTGCATGATAATATTCTTGTCTAACATCGCCAACATTTCGTCTACTAACCACTCATTATCAGACCATGGCTGATAATAGTTATAGTCCCACTCGATGTTCATAATAGTACTTGGCAGAGGTTGAATGTGATGGTTGGGTCAGATAGTAAGGCAAGTGAGGTCACTTGTTTGGTCAGTTGGTCTGCTTGATCATTTCCTGGGATATCTTTGTGCCCTGGGCACTACATAATTGTCAAGGTATTGTTTGGTTTCTTCTCAAGCCACTGGAGCATATTTCAGTAAAAAGAGTGGGCGAGTAGCTGGCCCTGTCAAGGTTGGGAATCCATTACTGATACGATAACTGAAGTATTGTTGGTATATATATGAATATGGTATATCATGGGTAAGGGTTCTGTACTAGATATTGCAGCTTTGAGGCCTAGTACTAGACTAGTTAGTTCAGCATCATATACCTCTACTGTACCTCCTAGGCCAATTTTTCTCTTAAAAATCTCTTTTCTCTAGTGGAAACCTACTGCTGCAGCGTCTGTTCTGTATGTCCTCTTGCTTATCACCTTTTGTGAGCTATCAGTATAGACTATGATGTGGTTCATAGATGTCTTAAGGGGTGAGATAGAGTGTAGGTGATCTGACGTAGCTTTGTCTTTTTCAGTAGCTTTGTCTTGAATTGTGATTCTGTTTGAATAATCAGCATGGGTTTTTCACTAGGGGAGGAGAAGGAATGGAAAGACTTGTTCATGGGTATAGTCTGTGTGCGCTGCTATCCAGAGAAGCTAGGTAGTCCCTTTGGAAGGGTGATCTATGCTCTGTTGGTAGGTTAAGTATCTAGAATGAGACCAAGCAGGAGGAAGACGATGTAAGACTGGGTTTGTTATACTTAGTCTATTTAAGTGGATGCCAGCTTTTCTCTTCAGGTAATCTAACTGGAGGTGGATTGGGGGGATTACAGCTTCAACTTCTAGGACTTGAGTTAGTATAGTTCTGAAAGCTGTACAAATGATACACAGTACTCGGTTCTGGACTCGTCTTAGAGCTTTGGCATGTATTTTTTTTTTCTCCATCAAATAGCACTTGCATATGTTATGATGGGTAGGACGCATGTCCTATATAGTGTGCGTAGATTCAGGCATGAGAGGCCCCATATAGTGTTTGAAAGCATAGCAATATATCCAATAGCTGTCTTAGCTTTGGCTGATAGTTTTTTCATGTGTTCATTAAAGAGGAGTTTCCTGTCGAAGTGGATACCTAGCTATTGTATGGTAGGAGTCACTAGAATTTTGGTTTTGGAGCCATCTCATTCTGTGAGTTCAATATGGGTTGTAGGATCCCTACATTTCTTGCATCATGTATAATGCATGATTTCACGTTTATCCTAGTCTAGTGTGAGGCCTGCTTTTCAGAGCCACTGGTCAATGATTTTATATGCCTCAGCTAAGAGTGTGATGTTCAATGCAATTGATGTTAAAGAGACTGTTAGTTTGCCGTCATCAACATACATTAGAATACCTGTGTTGGTTGGCTTCGTAGCCTTTAGATGTTCAAGGATAGGAAGAGCATTTGCATCCTAGAACACCTCTAGGAGGCCTGCTAAGTAAAATGATACTAGAATGGGTGAGACAGGTGATCCTTGGGGGATTTTATTCTTTACTAGTTTTGAGCTTTCTCTGATGCTGTCAACATATATTGCTACTTCGTGCTTGTCTAGGAAGTTTGCTGTCTATTTTAGGTATTCTAGTGGTATATGTCTTTTCTACATCTCTAAAAGAAGGTGTTAGTGGTTTACAAAGTTAAAGAAGCCTTTGATGTCAAAGGTCAGTGCAGATGTTACTATGTTTTGGTTCCAGGCAGTGTATACATCATGTATAAATGTCATGGCTACATCAATTGTAAAAGAGTTTGACTGTCCACCAAATTGTGTCCCTAGAATTAGCTCATGCTTACCTACCATGTATGATGGCCTTTTTACAACAATTTTCTCTAGCAGTTTGCCTAGGCATTCCAATAAAGTAATGAGACGATATGCTCGGGGTTGTGAGTAGTCAGCTTTGTTAGGTTTTCTTAATGTTACTACTACTACTCGTCTCTATTGAACTGGGTGATAACCCATATTAAGACATCTTTGAAAGAGTGCTATGATTATATTAGCTGCTATTGGCTATGCCTACTTAATTAGTGTATATGTGATTTGGCTTGGGCCAAGTGCTATGTTTGAGTTAGTAGAGAATAAGACTTCACTTACCTCTGTGTGTGTGATCTCTGTATAGGGGAGTTTATTGGGTACTCTTTGGATGAGATTGGTTACTACTAGAACCGGGAGAGGTAGAGGTTCTTGGTATAGTGTATCTCAGAGTGTGTTACATTTTTCTTGTAATGTGATTGCTGGTGGAATACCTTGGCCACGTATGAGAGCAGGTATTGGATAATTGTGGTATCCTATAGTCTATTTGTATACAGACCATATATCCTGTGAGAAAATGTCTTCTAGGATCTGGTTAGCCTAAGTGTGTTTCACCTGGTATACCTGTCATTTGAAGAAGTTTTGTGTTTGTCTAATCTCAGCCTCTATATAAACATCACATATGCCTGTTTCCTCTATCTAGCTGTGTTTTGTATCTCTATACAATCAGATTAGTGCAGCCGATTCTGATAGACCTTCATTTTACCAAGGTTTTGCTTTGGGGCTTGGTTTGTGGATTTTGGCTGCTTTGATATTTGCTTGCTCGAATATTTGTATCAATTTGGTTGTGGCAACTTCTAGGGTGTCTACAGTAATGTCAGCTTCTTTGTCCATAATAATAGCAATGTCCTAAAAGTTAGCCTTGTAAGCCTCTTCAAAGGCTTTTACCTATTTTTTACAGTCTGTATCTTTAATATTAAATCTCTGCCCACAGATGTTGTTGCATGGTTCAATGTTGTTGAACAGAGTCCACTGGATTGTATAGTGGTCTGAGCTATATGCTATGTCTTGATTAACTGCCCAGTCTGAAGGACATGCGTTTTGTGTAGCTAGTCTATTAGCAAATGTGAGGTCAAGTACTGATAAACTCTTGTTTCTTGTATGCCCAAGATAGGTTGCTTCGTCTGGGGTATTAACGAGTCTAAAGCTATGTTGAGTAAGCCATTCAATTATTTCAGTAGTTTTCTTGATTGTATTGAACTCTATCTCAGTTTATCCATAGTAGATGGTGTATGTTCTAGTCTCCTGTGATAATAGTTAGTTGGTCAAGTGCTAGGGGTAGTTGGTGAATTATTTTTGATGCTCTATTATTTTTGCGATCTTTATCATTATACATATTGATTATCATTGTGGTTGGGTGTCCTAGAAAGCTTATAGTTAGAATTTGGACATCATGATCTTGAATAATATCTAATCTGAGTGCAATTTCAAGGCCTGGCCTACATTGAACATATGCCATAACTCTTGGCTCTGGGTCATCTGGTTTATATATGTTGAATGGGAGGATTAGGGTCTAAGCATTATGGCCAATAGGATCTTTTTTTCCGTCTGGTAATATCTTTGCCCATTAGGGTTCCTGTAGAAGTAAAATGTTAGCTTTGTCTAATTGTTCATTTAGGAGACCATGAGTAGCTGTTGGTTTTCTATTGCAGTTGAGCTATAGGACTTTGATCTGTGTATGTGATACAATCGTGTTGCTTATAGGTATACTACTCATAGTTTTGATTTGTATTTTATGAGGGCAGCAATGAGGGCTTGGCAGATTTCTACTTCAGGTATATTTGTAATATTAGCACTGGCTGTCTTAGCTAAGTTAGTAATATTTTTAACTTGGGGGGACGATGCAGTGTTCAGTATAGATGGGGTTGTGGGCTCTACTAGTACTTTCTGTATGTTTCGTGTGTTTCTAGGGACATATGTCCTTTTTGGTAGAGCTCTTGGTTAGTTGACTAATAATGTAGGATAGAAGAGACCTGAAGTTCTGTTGATTCCAACTCGAAGTTGTTGTTCTGGGCATCAGGTCCAGTTTGATGGGTGGTTTGTGTTTTGCCTACCTTTTCTTTTACAGTGAATACATGTTGCATTTGAATGAGAATCTCTGTTATCTGAGTCAGTAACCATGCTGTTGGTTGGAGATGTTTGGTTCTGGATAGAATGTAATGATTCTAGATGGTTATCTCTACAGATTCTGTATCGTGGTTTAGCAGCTTAATATCTAGCTATTCTGTAGTCGAATTCCCAGCACCTGTTACATTAGATAAGTGGGGGTCTATTTGACCAACCTCGGGTCTTGGCTATCACACCAAAGATTGAGAGAGTCTTGTGGTTTGTCAGGAATGTTTGATAGATTTCTTGTGAGTTTACTGCAAAGACCACTGGTGAGTAGTCTTGTTAGCTTAGTTCTGAGGCTGGGCAAACCCATCTGGGCTTGAGTACTATATGCTGAGTGATTGCCATATATTCAGGATTAGAGTATTGGAGGTTTTCATGAATAAACTCAAGAGAGTATATGTCTTTGCTGTCGCTATCTTGTATACCTGTTCTGATATTATTTATCTCAATCTTGAACCACTTTTTATCTTCTCTAATTGTGCCTGTTGCTCCTGGTATGATAACATTAGCAATACCCTCTGTGAATGAGATAATATCAGCTGCTATTGTATCTGAGCATATGATAACAATACAGTTCTCCTATAGGTTCTATTTGACTGCTGTGACTACTTGGTTGTCTGGTATGCCATTTGATTTAAGGAGTTGGTTGATGTCGTTTACAATTGTGAGATTGTCTTCTCTCAATGTGGTGTTTGTGTCTGGTGGAAAGCATACTACAAGGCATGTTGGATCGTGTACCTTGTTTGGATTGGATATTTTAGGATTATGGGTGACTAGTAATCTAGTTGTTGGGGTTGGGGTCTTGGATGGGGAGTTGATTGCCTAGGCATAGGATTTGGTTAGTGTTTGAGGTGCATGTTTACTAGCCTCTAAGCCTTCTTTGGATTCAGTAATTCTTGGGCTTCTTTTCCTGGGCTCATTTATCTGTTCACTTAGTTTATCTACTTTTTCAGTTAGTTTGGCTAGGGTTTCTAGGATTTGCTTATCTGGTTGGGTTCTATTATAGGAAGTAGATGCTGGGGGTTTTCCTGTGATGACACTCAACAGCTCTGGTGCTTTGTCTATAATGTGGAATTCTGTAATAGAGGGGGATTTGGTCAGCATTAGTATATTTTTGGCTATTATTTTGGCTTTGCTTATGCTTCTGAGGAGAATAGCTCTTAATGCTGGATATGAGTCTGTTTGATGTGTGTAGGGGTGCAGTGTTCCACTATGACTTGGGTTGAAGTTGCATTGACCAAACAATTCATCCTCATTCATTTCATTTGCCCATATCCCTTTTTGGCTCTTGGTAGATGGATCATGTCTGGGGCATTTTGGGTTCCTTGTTGGGGTAGCTAAGAGTGAGTAGTCTATAGGTTTAGCTTGGTATCCTGCCTGAGGGCTTAATAGTTGTGCTGTGCTGATGCTTCTTGGAGGACCAAGTATATTATGTGGATTGTTTTCGCTGGATGTATCTCCAGCATTATACATGACCATATCTTTGCATGGGAAATTTTTGTTAATGATGGTTCATGTGAGAGAGGCATGTTAATGGGTATTAGAAAGTAGTATACAGACTATATAGTAGTTATATAAGTAGTATACAAAAAATAACAGGAACTCCATTGAGTTCTCCTTATTAACTCAGATAAGGAGTGAGACTAAGTTATCTCAACTAAGTATGATCCCAAGTTTTTCTAGTTGGTATTCTCTCAGATTTCACCTTTCCAAACACTTTTCTCTACTTCCAAAATTTCCTTGGGACTATTTTCTCAATTCTCTTCTATTTTTTTTTTCTTTTCCCAATTTTTCTTATTGTCTATTATCCATCTGACAATTTTCTCTTCCTCTAGGGTTACTACTATTTTTTCTCTTTTGACTTTCTTTTCTTCTCTCTTTTGTCCTATTCTATCACACAAGGGTAGACATCTTGTTATTTTGACCTCTCTCATTTCCCAATTTATTTCTGGGTTATGAGCTTGTAACCACAGTATTTCCAGGATTATGTTTGTTTTTCCCAGATCACATATATCCATCCTTATTCTCTTCACACAATTTTTGTAATACACATTCACTTCTATTTGATATATAATTGCTCTTGCACTATTATTCGTCCTATCCATATTTCTTACTTGTATTGGCCTCTCTAATCTTTGTAGCTTGAACCTATGTCTAGCTGCTATCTTTCTGTCCATAAAAATCCCTATTGTACCACTATCCAAAAGCACTTTTACTATTATGTTTTCATGCATATTTATCTTTTCTACCTTGATATTTAACCATATTTCTCTTAGCATTTTGAATGTTCTCCTGATATTCCTTTGGTTACTTCTTTCTTTTTCTATGCTTTCCAGAGCCCTTGCCCATATGCCACTTTGTTGCACCTTTCTCTCAGTAGAGTATGCCACCTTCCTCTTTTTTTTCTTTTGGTATCCACACCATTTCAGTTCTTCTAGCTGCCTCCTTGAGATCACCCTTTGTTTCCTGTTTTCTTTCACATGACATCCCTGTTTTCCACACCTTTTGCATGCCAAGTAAGATACCACAACTTCCTTGGTATATTATCCCAACTCTAGTAGACACATCTTATCAAAGATGCCTTTTCTACAGTACTTCTGTACCTTCCATCATAAGATGCACACTAGACTTCTCCTTTATCCTTTTTACTATGTCTCTTGTGGTCTTGCCATATATGCTGCTTTTTTCCTCTTCTTGTCTTCTCTTCTCTTTTTTCCTAAGGGGACATTTCCTGTATTTGTGCTCCTTTTCTCTATACTTGAAGCATTCTACTACTATCTCCTCTTATCTTTTTATTATTCTTTTTTCTACCTCACATTGCATTATCCTACTTGTCAACATCTTAAATTTATTTTGGAAAACAATTTTCTCTTTTTCTTTCTCTCCTCTATTCCTGCAGTTTTGGACCAGGTGCCCAAACTTCTTATAGCAACAACACAGCTTTTCTTGTCTTTCTTTTAATTCTTTCCTCAGTTTAACAAGGAAGTATTTTTGTTTGAGCAAGTCACTCATAAGAGTATTGTATTGTTATAGAGATATGATGTTATGTTTCTATGATGGTATAGAATTAATGGTTAGTCTTGCTAATTACAACTATGTCTATTAGGACACAAGATCTTTACCCAACCAGAGTCATACTGTCATGACTTGGCAAAACAGCTAAGTCATTTTCTATTTTTCTTTTTGTTTTCTTTTCCTTTATTTAGTTAGATCATTACTAAGGTAGAGCATGGGAAAGCATTATGTGACAGTCATATAGTCACAAAGCATGATATCAGTCATAGTCATAGTCACAACATGTGATAAGGTAAACACATGATGGGAATAACATGAGGACCACAGGAGGATGTTGCATAGCCACTATAGTAAAATGTATAAGTAGTATATAGAATCAAATGGGAACTCTATCAAGTTCTCCTTGTTAACTCTGACTTGGAGTGGATTTAAGTCATTGCAGCTAGAGTCTTACACCTACTGCCCTACTAACTACTGCCCTAATAATAGGATTATACAATCACTCCATAGAGGAGATCCCTACTCTAGACAGCCTTCTAAGAAGTAACTGTCACTTCTCTGCATAGACAGATGACAATGTACTTGTAGCATGAAGTTTATACTAAGAAAATAGTACAAGTAACTATATAGCCTACTTGATTGCAAGGTTAGGTCTTAGTGGTAATATCTAAGCTTAGTACTACACTTCCATCTACAGTTCCTAACTGACTACAAAGTCCCTTAAGCCAAGGGCCTAGCTATATATGGAAGTGACTAGTAATTGTAATGACCACTGGTTAAGGGTCGATAAGTAATAAAAGTAAGAGAAGCAAGGTTCAAGATAGACAGTGCTCTAGAAGTGGAATTAAGTTCTGGTATAGTGACTTAGCCTAGATAACTTAATCACTCTCTAAGTCTGAATTGACAAGAAGAACTCAATGGAGTTTCCATTAGATTTTCTATACTACTTATACAACTACTACATGGTCTGTGTACTATTTTCATGTGACTTATCATGTGATATGACATTGTGACTTTTCTATTTCATATGACTATGACTGTATAACACTTGTGATATAACACTTTCCTGCACTTCTTCCTATGTAGTAAGTTCAAAAGAAAAAGAAAAAGAAAAGAAATATAAATAATGACTAAGCTGTTTTGCCAAGTCATGACACTAGTCAAAAGAAAGAACAACTTTTCCTAGACTTCAAGGATGAAAAGCAATACATCATTAAACCCACCTATGCCAAAGGTGGTTTATGGCTCCCTTTTATCAGGTTCACTAATACATTGTGTGCCCATTTCACTTGCATAACCATGGGCCATACCCCTATTGGTAAGTACTGCCAATGCTTTTTTCCCAACTCCTCTCTCAAGTGTCCTTGCAACCAAGTGAATGTATAAACATGCAAATATATTGTTATACAGTGTGATCTCCATGACCCCTTCACAAGACCATGTAACATCATCATTAATAGCTTTGCCTATTTCCTGGTGGATAACCCTATAGCCTTTTGTTTTGACAATGGTTGAAATTCTCTCAAGGCTCAGCCCTAGAAGCACAGTCCTACATCTTCTAATCCCCCTTTTCTTTTCTTCTTTCTCTTTTCCTTTTAGTTAGTTGTGTTTCATTATTTAAGTAGATACATTGTATCTACCACAGTCTACCTACAAGCCCCATGTAATAAATTGTCAAAATTTTTTAAAAAAAACATTTGATTTGCAACCTCAAGACATATGATGGAATCAAACTATAAATAGCATAGAAAACTTAAATAAACCATATCACATGACTAAACCATGCATTTGATATATCAAATATTCCAGAAAGGCATGTGACAATGAGATAGTAGTGCACAAGCAGAAATTGTATAAACAGTGTACCAATACAGCAGAGAACTCTATTGAGTTCTTTCTGAACCATTATCTACTTAATAGAACTCTAAGTCATTAAGGCTTGCATTAACAAAGAGATTTCTCCAAAGAGTCAGTTCTGTTCATTCAGATGAATCTAATGTTCAAACTTTTAACAATGTATGGTTACATCATTGCTTTCTTTGTCCAACAGTGCCAGCATTTCTTCTACTAACCACTCATTATCAGACCAGGGCTGATAGTAGTTGTAGTCCCACTGCAGGTTCATAAGCACTACTTTCCTATAGTCATGTGGAATGCTAGAATGTTCTACCTGCTTATATAACCCAGTCACATGTCCTGTGTTATTTATAGACCAAGTCCATTAAATGTTTGTATATTCAAGATAAAGTACCAGAAGGCTAGTGAAATATTGTCTTCTTGGAGCATCTCATAACATGGATATTACAACTACCAGGCCTGAATTTCTACAGAGTGTGATACAAATACATGAGTAATAGGTTGACATATGAAGAGGTTGAATGTGATGTTAGTAGAATGAAATGAACTCAGAATTAGTAGAGGTGCATCCTTGTCTAATTCCCTGCCAGCCATGTGTCACAGTCACACCACATTCTTATTCTTTATGCAGTGGGTATAACACTTAGATTGAATAAAGAGATACCCTGAAAACACTCTATTGTCATACTCTTCAGGTTCTAATGACAAGCACATCTCGCAGCACATCTCGCAGTAACAAGTTTAGGGCACAAACATCTCGTCCTCCGTCAAATGGCACATCAGAGTCGCACAACACCTCTGAAACCGCTCAGCTTGAAAGTGTCGAAGCCTCTGAAGATGAAGAAAGTCAATGGGAAGATGTGTCAGAACCTCAAAATGAAGCTCAGACTCCCTCGAAGGACTCTGCCAACCTATATCTCCC
>Ga0153983_1000414_pt1 | contig 11327 bp, 19 predicted proteins | sample TSGA067MetaG_FD_104693 | JGI IMG/M metagenome (GOLD analysis project Ga0153983, IMG submission 104693) | Attine ant fungus gardens microbial communities from Georgia, USA - TSGA067 MetaG | ecosystem: Host-associated > Fungi > Mycelium > Unclassified | place: USA: Georgia, Alexander Wildlife... | reverse complement strand
TGTCACGATTTCTCCCACACCGATTCCAAAACGAACCTTGACAGGATATACGGCTCTTTGGATTTCTTCTATGATCTCTATCACATGATGTCCCGTATGCAGCAACCCCTGAAACTCATCTCCCAGGGTTATTAAAAATTTTGCTGAAATATCATCTTCATATTTTTCATTTATAATACCTAATGTTTCTTTCAATTGTTCCTGAACGTTATCCCGATCTTTAAGCTCTCTGGATTTTTTTATATCTCCTATGATTGCAATATATGGATTCTTTCGAAAGAAAAAAAACATGGTTTTCTCCCCCAATCTTTTTTCTTAAGCTTACATCATTTATTCAAATAAGTCAATATTTATGCATATATAGATGCATTATTTAATTTTATGCATCTATAGATGCTTGAATACAATATATGCATACTGCTATTCAATATCAAAATTTTCTGATTTGAAATTACTGTAGTATCTACCTTTGTACGCAGTAAATTTCAATACACAATAGTCGGGATCGGTAACACCTTGGGAATAATACATAGTATCGCCTTGCTGCCAAATCATCTCTTTGCTGTCGCTGTCGATTAAAACTTCCATCGTTCCTTTTAGCATCACACCTCTGAAAAATCGCTTGTCACAGAAATAAATGCAGGCATTGGGATTTTCTCTATATTGTGTCACCCGCACAGATGATGTATTGGTAGTAAACCAAAAAGTTTTGATTCCTTCACGCTTTCTTGGCGGCAGCATTGCCTTGGTGTTAGGGAATCCTTCTTTATCAACGGAACTGATAAAGGATACGTTCTGTTTATCAATTAAATTTCCTATTGTTTTTTCTGAATCTCTCATCATGAGTCTATTCCCCCTAAGCTTTAAAATTATTATAAAACTCTTTTAATTCTTCCCTTACTTCTGGTGGCAGCTGACTTTTCCTTATTCCCCGTATTGCACCTTCAAATGAATACAATCGATGAATACAGGCAGAACTATCGATAGCCTGAATCTTCAGCCACACCTGCTTACTGCCTGTCTCTTTTAGTTGCTCATAAGTTGTAATACCTACTAATTGAAGCTGCTGCTCAACAACTGGTCCAATATTAGGGAGCTTTGATAATTCACCCATGCGTATATCCTCCTAAAATCATTTTATACCCCAAAGTCCGATTTGCATATATGACAGCCAAAAGATTTCTACTGCTTTAAATCCAATATTTCTCATTATTTCTAAATGCTCTGCAATCGTAATTGGGAAATACTCTTTCCCATACCTCTGGATGTGCTTTTCACTTTCCTTTTCACTCAGACCTTTGTTTATCTGATAACGCTTCCATCTCTTTAAGGACACATCTTTTCCTATTTCACTAAATGGGGCTACATTTTCAAAAGTAATATATATCCCATTCTCATCTAAAGTATTGTAACAATTCTGAATAGATAACACTCTATTTTTCCAATTCATATAATGATTGACTTGAACTGCAGTCACTACATCAAAGGTATTATCATATGTGAGTCCTTGTGCAGAGCAATTTACAAATTCCATTGTTCCAGAATATGAAGCAAGCTTTACTTTAGCTATACTTAACATCTTATCTGAACGATCACACAAGACTAGCCGTTTGACACTAAGTCGATTTTGAACAACTTCAGCCATTTTCCCTGTTCCGCAGCCAACATCAAGCCATTTTATATCTTTTTTACCAAATGCACCGATTAAATCCACTATCTGATCATATATATCTTCATAATAAGGCAATGTTCGGCATATTTTTTCATCATACTCTTCTGCACAAAATGCTGATTGATTATCCATTCTAATCTCCAATTGATTACTTTGCCCAATTTCTGCAATTATCTAATCTCGGCTTCGGGTCATATCCCTGTTCCATCCCCATAGTTTCCACCATTTCACAAGGAAATTCTGCACATTCACCGCAATGATTCAAGCGCTTTTCTTCACAACAGGATTTCACACCGCATTCACCACCCCAAAAAGGTTTGTCCATATGTATACATCCGCTACAATTCACTTCTGCTTTTCTTTCACAGCTTTCGCAGCATACACCGCATCTTGATTCAAACATCATGATAACCTCCGCTCAATTATTTGATTTGTTCTTTTTATTTTACCAGAATATATGTTCGATTGCAAGTGACTTTTCTTTTCCAAATCAACTAATGTACTGACACGTTTATATTTATCCAAACAATATCGAATATTTTGTCGGCCTGCAAGGCGAAGGAAGGAGGCGCAGCGGTGGCTGCGTCGACTGACGACAACGCAGCAGACGGCAAAATAGGCGGTACTGTTTGGCTAAATATAAACGTGTCAGTATACTAGTGTGATCCACATTAGTCTTTCCAGTTCCACCATTTTAACAGGCAGCGGCATAACTTCAAGGTCATATTTCTCCAAAATAGTTTGAGAAAGATCACAGCTGCTGTCACCAAAAATTTTAATCTTATGCATTATTAACCTACTCCTTTTAAGTTTTCTATTTCAACAGCGCATACATACAAGAATCATAAATCTTTTCATGCTTACATACACTGCTTTTCATAATGCCCTCAAGAGTAAATCCTGCTTTTTCAAGCCCCCTTCTTGAACCAATGTTAAAGCCATATGGCTCAGCAAAAATACGCACTATATCAAAGCACTCAAAGACTTCTGTGCATATCTGCTTCACAGCTTCACTCATAATTCCCTGCCCCCAATAATCTTCAGCCAGCCAATAGCCAAGTTCCGCACTTTTACGGTACACATCCTCCTTCACAAAGACACCAATACTGCCAACCGCCTTACCGGCTACTTCAATTGCCCTGGTTATCTGATGGTCATCATCGTTCTTGATACAAGCATTGACATACCCCTCAGCATCTGCATATGTATAGGGATATGGAAATACATCCCGTAGATTATCCGCTATCTTTTGATTGTTGGCATGCTGTGCTACACTATTTATATGTTCTTTATTCCATTTTACCAGTTTAAAAGTCATAGTTGCTCCTTTATTTTTATCTCGTTTCCCAGTTTCATAGTATAATAACAAAGATAATCCCCATTATCACATAAAACCTTATGATATTCAATGGGCTGATAACCTCTCTTTTTATACATTTCCTGCGCCGGAAGAGAGCTATCTAACACAATGCTTTCATAGCCTTTCAATATTTGATTTTCACAAAAGTCCATCAGGTAGCTTCCGTAACCCTTTCCTTCATAGCAAGGCAATACAAATAGCCTGCATATCTCTTTTAATCCCATCGTCATTATGATGGCGAACGAAAAACTCTACTGCCCCACTGGGATAATAGTATGGATATATCTCTGTGATAGTGGTCTGCACAATCTCCCATATCGTTTCCAATTGTTTCATTGTTGCTTTGATTATATTAATCATTGAGTTTTAACCTTTATATTCTTACAATATACGCCGTATATTCTTTATCAAAATGATATCCTAATTTCTCTGCCAGCGCCACTGAACGCATATCATGGGCATCCCAGCTAGGATATATATCTCTGTTCAAACATTCCAGTATCAATTTCGCTCCGCAAGCTAATGCTAATCCTTTTCTTCTATAGACTGGCTGTGTGTCAATTTCAATCTCTATTCCTTTATCATATACAGTGTAGGAGGATGCTCCTGCTGCCGGAATTCCATTATGTAATACCGCCAAACCCAGTCCATTTCTTTGATACTCCTCATATCCTGCGAATGCGGAACACAAATCTCTTGACCAATCTTCGGCCATAATTAGATCGTAAATTTCCTCGTCTATCATACGGAGATTATATTCCTGAGGTAATGCATCTATATAAGACTGTAATCTCTCTTTGTCAAATACATCCGTCTCTTTCTTAATTGCATATCTTTTTATTTTCACGGCATCCGATTCCCAAATCTGTTCAATCAATGTACTCCACTCTTCACTTTGAGGTATCATCAATATTTCTTTTGAAGAAAATTCAATCGGAATGTGGTAAACCAATTTTTTATCAGCTGCTCCTGCAAAAAAGCAAAAATCTCCCACAATAACCTGTGCCGCAGAAGGATTCATACTGTCTGACACATAAGCTTTTCCCATATAGCCTTGCAGGCAGGACCATATCATTGTTTCATTCCAACCTTGAAAGAGCGGAGTAATGTAAAGCATTTCCTGCAGCGATAACTTATGAATATTCTCATTTTGGACCGGCATATTTATTTTCAAATTCTCTCCTTGCTTTTTTCGTATACCTATCTACGAAAGCTGTTTTTGACTGCGTATAGGCATCCCGGTTATGCTCATATTTCTTTTTTAAATCTCTTTTTAATTCTGCATATTGTCTGGCTGCTTCCGGATATGCAATCAAATAATCTCTGAAATATAATTCATCCGGATCACTCAAGTAACGCACATGCAAATGAAATACCCTGGCTGCAAATCCTTCTTCAGTATATCCTTTGTTAAAAACGTAAGCACGCTCCGGCACATAACTTTCTGACATACAGATAAATCCGGATGCTGACAACTTCTCTTTGAGATCTATCATATCACAATCCGCAGAAATTTCCATCAATATATCTACCGTAGGTTTTGCAAGCAGATTCGGCACTGCCGTACTTCCGATATGGCTGATACGCCGGATATTTTTCCCTCCTACAATACTTGTTAAATTTTCCTTTTCCTCTTCGTACCACTTGGCATATTCAGGATTATGCTCTTTTAAAATGATTGGGAATAACTGCCACAGTTCTTCAAGGGCCATTTCAGATAGGGTTTTGCTTTCAACCATTATTTTTCTCCGCTGTCTTTTCAAAAAAGAGGTTTGATACATTCTCCGTAATACTAATTTCATCATCACATATGTTTATTTCATAACTATCTAATATCTCTTTAGAATGTTTTTTTAATAATTCTTTATACTGATTTGTATTTTTTCTTGGAAATCTTATTTGAGTATTATGTGATTTTTTCAATATGAATCCAACTTTTTCTGCCCTTTGGACAAATTCTTTTTTGGTGTAAAATTTAATATGTCCATCTGGTTTCATTTGCATAAATTCATCCACAAAACGAAATTTGTCATCTAAATTTGGAGTCGGGTCTGAAATAAATAGTATCCCTCCATTCTTTAGAACCCTTGCCATTTCCTTAAATGTATTTTGAATCTCTGGAAAATGGTGCAATGCGTATCTGCTCACGATAACATCAAAATATTCATCTTTAAATGGAAAATCAACACCATCATACAATACAAAATGACAATTTGTCAGGCCTTCCGTATCTGCTTTTGATTGATTTACTGCAAGTGTGTGTTCCACAATATCCAATCCATAGACTTGACTGTTCGCATTATATCTTGCAAGTGGGAATGCCAAGTATCCCGTTCCTGTTCCTAAGTCTAATATCCGTTTCGCTTCATCGGTTTTAAGATTCTTCAAAATCATTTGTAAATGTCTGTCATCCTGTGTTTGTCTGTTATAAAGTTCCTCTTGCTCAAAACTTTGTTCAAATTCTTTGCGGGTATTATCAATACTTCTTTTAGTATTAAAAGCTAATCTATTCCCACTTTCTTCAACTTCCTTTTCCATACATACAGAGTACATAGTGTCTCCCATAGAGGCATAAGGTCCGTAATTGGGAATTACCCGATATCCTATACCCCGGTACAAACTCATGGCTTCTTTCAATAACTCACCCGATTCCAGGATGAGTTTCTTGTAACCTTTTTGTATTGCTAACTGTTCCAGATGCTTCATCAGCTTCTTCCCAATTCCACACCCTCTGTATTCCTTTTTCACAAACACCCGCTTTACTTCTGCAACACCCTTGTCATAGTATTTAAAGGAAGCACATCCGGCAGGCACATCATCACAATAAGCGACAATTACATCATGGATATCATCCAGTTTATTATAAGGAATGTATACAGACCGATTTTCTTCACCGCCTGCCAGATCATTTAAATATCCATCTAATAAATGACAAAGGCCGATAAAATCTTTATCATTGCCATCTGTAATTCTATAAGTACTGCCTTTCTCGTATGCATGCATCACAATTTATATTCCTTTCTATCCACTTTCCGCAAATAAGACTATACGCTTCGACCAGCCCTTATAAAGGTTTCTATTTTTCACCTTTGCTTACTGGCTCACCCGTACTGACGGCTTTATTAAAAATCTCTCTTTTTATAAAAGCGATAAGACAATAGCCCTGAGAAGAGCATTATTAAAAACCATATGATGACAATAAATGCAGCAGCATAAAAATCATTTGCCTGTATCCATGAAAACATACTTTCAATAAATGCTGAAAAGCTGTCTTTCCCCACAAATATGGATATTACCATGACGGCAGCAGGAAAGGCCGCAAGAGGTAAGTATGCTAAGAATTTGGCTTTTGCATAACCAAGTTTAAAATAAATCGGTAACTGTAAGGCTTCCAAAATCGAAAAAAATGCAAAACAAATTAGAATGGTTATTAATGTTTCTCCCCAGCTAAATCTTTTTCCCAAGGCAGTCATAAGTATTGCAGAAGCAATTAAAGATATCGCACACACACAAACATTTAAGCATAAGGCAAAAATATATCGACCCGCTACAATATTTTTTTTCGCAATCGGTAATGTGGCATACAAAGTATCGATTCCATTTTTATCTCCCACAGCGAATGGGTAAGAAGCATAAATAGTGCTGTACATCATCAACATTCCAATCATTGCTGATGAGTCACCTGTTCCGTAGCCGATAAATGCAAATACAAGTACAAAAATGAGTATATTTTTAAGTGTTAGATACGGCTTTATTGTTATATAATCAAGCTTTGTAAAAGATAGTGTTCTATTCATGTCCTTTCGCCTCCTTGTTCATGTAAATAATGATTTCATCAAGACTTATTTTTTCAAAAGCAGTATCGAAGGGAAGTTGTTTTATATTATCAGTTTTAATCATACCCTCAAAGCCCACACTGTGTTCCCGATAGCCGACAATACACTTTTTTTGTTCTGTCGTGAGGTCGGATAAGCCGCCTTTTACGAGTAAATAACTTTCAAGCAGTTTATCTTTTTCACCTGTGAACTCAATCCTGCCGTCAATAATAAATGTGATATAATCGGCTATTTTTTCAAGGTCAGATGTGATATGTGTTGAGAACAATATACCCTTGTTTTCGTCCGTTACAAATTCTCCTAAAATATCCATCAGCTCATCCCTTGCCACAGGATCAAGCCCCGATGTCGGTTCGTCCAAAACAAGAAGCTTAGCATCATGGGAAAGCGCTGCGGCCAGCATCAATTTTACTTTCATACCACGAGACAACTCTTTCACTTTTTTATTTTTTGCAATATTGAACTTATGGATATAATTGTCAAAAACATTAGAATTCCAGTGGCTGTAAAACGGAGAAACGGCCGCTTCAACATCTTTTACTTTCCAGTCCTCCACATAAAAAGGTAAATCCATTACAACCCCAATATCATTTTTAATTTCCGATGAATTCGAAGTTGTGTTCTCCCCGAAGAGGGCGATTTCACCGCTATCGGGACAAACCATATTCAGTATCAACTTTATGGTAGTGGTTTTTCCCGCTCCATTTGGCCCGATAAACCCCATTATGTATCCCTGGGGCACAGAAAATGAAATATTATTAAGCGAAAAGCCTTCATAATGCTTGCTTAGATTTTTAATCTCCAATATGTTATTCATACGCTTCCTCCTTAGCAATCACTTCAAATATATTGTAAAGTTCATTTTTAGATATTTGAGCATTCTTTGCCGCCGTTATAGCAGAGGCAAAACCGTTTTCAATATCACGAAGCGCCTGTTCACGAATCAGTTCGTTATTTTTAGGTTTCACAAAGCAGCCTTTCCCTTGAACATTGGCAATAAATCCTTCCTGTTCAAGGTCGTTGTAAGCACGAGTGGTGGTAATAACACTGATTTTCAAATCCCTTGCTAATTGCCGAATAGAAGGCAGCATTTCACCCTCTGCAAGTTCACCTGAATAGATGGCAGTTTTAATCTGCTCTTTAATCTGTTCATAAATAGGTATCCCTGCCGTATTGAGAATAATAATCTTCAAGCTTTCACCTCGCTATTACTGTATATTAACTATATATACAGTATATACTTTTGTTTTTAATTTGTCAACAGGATTAAGTACAAAAATAAGCGTGTCACCATTTCTAGTGATACGCTTTGCTTAATGAATAGACTGACTTGAAACTTCATTTACTATTGCCTGTAACTCATCTAAAAATCGATATACATGATATCCATCGGTAGTTGCATGATGACAAGTGATAGACAATGGCATCAAAGTTCTTTCATTATATTTATAAAACTTCCCTGCTTCGACTGAAGGAAAATAATATGGCTTGTTCTCATAGCTGTGAACAGCAAAATGTTCAAATGCAATCCACGGTATACAGGAAACTGTATAGCTATTTTCAGGGGGAAGCATTTCTGCTTGTGATAATAAACCGTGATTTCTTCCATACTGGATTTTATTTTCCATGTAATTCTGATAAAATACGGAAAAATCATCATGATATTCCGTCCACATTAAGGAGATAGTTTTATCATCTTCATGAAAAGTTGCATACAACGGAGTGAGCGTGTCATAATATCCCAGCTGACCATCCTTCTCTGCAATTTTGAATTCTATTTGCCTGTTAAGCGCTTTAGTTACAATCCACAGATAAGCAGGAAAGAATTTTATATTCTCAGCTTTCAATACCGAACGCATCTTTGTAACATCAACAGTGACGGAAATAGAATAGCCTGTGGGAGCTATTTTTGAAAAATAATAGTACATTTGACCTCTTGGCCATTTTTGAAAATCTATTGGTGTAAATTCCATTTCTTATCCCTCACTAAATTAACTGATAACGCAAACCGTGTTGTGTACAATACCAAACAAGCATTCCATGTCCAAAACAGGGGATTCTTGTCTGTATATCCCATTCAGGATATTGCTTTCGAAGCATAATACTATCACCTGTGAGCAGTGCTATAAAAGTGATATAGTGTTCTCTGGTCATTTCATGGTCAGTAGAAATAAAATAATCATTTTCAATTTTTTCCACTGACAGCTTTTCAATTTCTTCTGCTTTGTGTGGCTCCATTGCTTGCAGCTTCTTGCCACAGCAGAATATATTGACTTCTTCTGTGGCAGTCAAGAGATTGCCGCATGTTGAGCAAACATAGAATTTCAGCTTTTTCATATTGCCTCCTACTAAATCGTTGATGTCTAATTCTCCGGAGAGAAGTTGCTCCAGATTAACACCAAGTATTTTTGATAAGTCGGGAAGCAAAGACACATCAGGGCAGCCAAGACCGCGCTCCCATTTAGAAATAGCTTTGTCACTAATATTCATATGGTTAGCTAATTGTTGCTGCGTAAGCTGCTTTTCCTTTCGCAGAGAATAAATAAGCTTTCCTATTTTTGTACAATCCATGTGATTTCACCTCCTGCGATTCAGTTTAATGAAGTATATGAAAAAAAACAATGAACGCTCCGTAGAGTTCAGTTTAAATTAGGCTATCTGCTAATTTTTTAATAGCTTCTGTGTCAATTTCAGGTTCTGCAAAACCTTTTTGAAAACCGTCTATCTTTTTTAAAGATTCAAAGAGTTTACGGTATGCAAAATTCATTTTCTCATAGTCCATACGACCGCCAACAGTGGTTACATAAGCCGCATGATGCAAGAGGTCTTGGGGGAATATTGTTTCAAAAAAGCCCTCGGTATCATTGGGTGTGTAGCAACAGGCAAACAGCCCCAGCTTTTTTCGAAGTAGTATTTTTTTGTTCTGCTGACAAAAACGAGTAAAATCTTTTCGTATCTTTCCCATGTATACGGAGCCACCGATAACTATTTGGTCAAACTCATTAAGATTATATTTACAGTTCAATGCAGAAGTAACCATGACTTCACCTTGCATGTATTTCTTTAGTAGTTCCGCGCATTCTTGAGTGCAGCCATACTTTGTTGCATAAATAATTAATGTTTTCATAATAGCGTATCCTTCCGATATATTAAATCAAATTGATCTATGTGCTTTTCCAGTAGTTCAATTGCCTCTTTTTCCCGCTCTGGCATTCCGTCATATTTGTTCAATAATAAGAATATTGGAGAATAAAAGTGCAGAGCCATTACATCCGGATCAGTTTGCCTCATAAATCCTTGGTTAATCATTTCTAGAAAAAGGCTGCTCTGATAGAATAAAACCGTATCCATGAAAATTTCCTGATAAATATTTTCAATTTCAGAACTTTTATATTTCTCAATTGCAAGCATTTTGCGAAATTGAGAAGCATATTCATCCTTCAAATAAAACAAAAAAATGGATGTGCTGATTTTTTTCAACACGTTATTTCCGTAGGTTGCATAATTCCTTGCCGTTTCTTCTATCTCCCCTTTGGGGAGTTGGAATGTCAGTGATGCGTCAGCAAAATGCTTTTGCATTTTTTCTATGAGTGTATCAAAAATTTCCTGCTTGCTTGCATAGTGCTTATACAAAGAGCTTTGCATAACACCTACCTCATTTGCAATGTCCCGTATGGTTACTCCGTCATATCCCTTATCTGCAAACAATTTAAGCGCTTTAAATAAAATAATTTCTTTCGTATTCCTTTTTGCCATTTAATACGTCCTCCATTCACATATAATCAAAGCTATTTGTTACGATATTGTACAGCCAAATCCGAGAGCCTTCGATATTTTAGCTACCATTCGTTCTCTTTGCATTTTAGCTACTATTTGTTCTCTTGTCAAGTGGGTATGTGAAATTAATATATAAAGGAGCAAAGAGCCGAAAAGAAAATCCTTATGCGTTACCACCTCCGATTCGACACAATTTCTACCTTCGATTTTCAGGCGGACAAAAAAGCCCCTACACCACATCACGAAAAACAGGAGGATTTCCTCTCGTTCAAACTTTCGCAATGCGATGTAACAGCTTTGATTTTCAAATTCAGCTGTGTGCACCAACCAAAAAGAGCAGCGTTATTTCAGCGGAGTTCAGTTTTCTATACCTTTGACTGACATTCCAATCTGACAGAAATGGATTTTTGACTGCACTGTTCAGATTCGGCTATCCACTGTGGAAACGGTTGGAAAGATTTTTCCACCGGTTCCTTGCATTCAATCAGCTTATGATACATCGCTTTTTCCTTCTTCTTCATATCAATATACTCGGCTTTATACTTCATCTGTTTATCCTTCCTCATCCACTTTAATTATTGCCTTTATCAGACATCCGCATAGAAATGCGATCTGCTCAAATTCCAGGAATCGTCCTGCCCCTTCATCTGGCATCCGCTTAATTTGACACGGAAATTCATCG
>Ga0153983_1000413_pt1 | contig 11342 bp, 10 predicted proteins | sample TSGA067MetaG_FD_104693 | JGI IMG/M metagenome (GOLD analysis project Ga0153983, IMG submission 104693) | Attine ant fungus gardens microbial communities from Georgia, USA - TSGA067 MetaG | ecosystem: Host-associated > Fungi > Mycelium > Unclassified | place: USA: Georgia, Alexander Wildlife... | reverse complement strand
ATATCTGTGGTTGGTCTTTTGGGGTTTTTTGATCCTTCCCTATCTTTATAGTCTTTGTGTTCTTTCATCCATACTTTGTAGAATTCATATGGGATTCCATCAATTCTAGGTGCTTTGCCATTTTGACTTGCTTTTATTGCTTTTTTTATTTTATATTCATCTGTTTGTTTATCAAGTTTCTCTTGGTCATCTATTTTTAGTTTATTGGTAATATTTTTTAGTGTTTCATTGATTTTTTGATCATCTTCATCTTGTCTCTCTAGTGCTTTTTGTAGGGCATAGTGGTATTTGGTGGCTATTGTGCATATTTCATTTGTATTGTTTATTATCTTTCCATTTTTGTTTTGTAGGGCTTTGATTATTGATGGGTCTTTCTTGTCTTTTTTGAGGTTAAAGAAGTATTTTGTGCTTTTTTGTCCTTCTTTTATGTATTTTTCTTTGGCTATCATTTGTGTTGTTTCGATTCTTTTTTTGCCATCTTCATTTATTTCTTTAATCATTTCTATTATCTTTGATTGTTTTTGTGAGTCATTGCCATTGTTTTTTCCTTCTGCTCTAATTTTTCTTTGTAGGTTGTTTTTCTTTTTTGTTAGCATTTTTCATCGGTTGGTTGATTCTTCTTTTGCTATTTTCATGATTTCTTTCTTTGTTCTCATCCATATTTCCACTTTTGAGGTTTCTTGATTTTTGGTATTGTTTATCTTTTCTTCTGTTTCTAGTAGTAGTTTTCTTATTTGGTTTTTAAAGGGGTTCCATTTGATTATTTCTATATCTAGTTTCCATAGTCCTTTTCCTATATAGGGGAGGTTCATACTATATGTCGTGGTGGTTATTATTTGGTAATCTGATATTCCATTGTTTTCTTCTATTGTCCATTCTGCGGTTGACTCATATACTTTTCTTGTGGTGTATATTCTATCAATTCTTGCTAGACTTTTTCCTTATGTGTATGTGAATTGTCTTTCTGACTTGTTTGACTTTCACCAGCCATCTATTAGGTTATATTCATTTGTTATATTAGTCCATTTTTTGCTTATTTTGTTGTTGTCTTTATGTGGCAGTGATCTATCTAGTGCATCTGTTACAAAGTTGAAGTCTCCTGTTATTATTAGGTTATTTTGATCTTTTATTTTCCTAATGTATTCTCTTATTTTACTCATAGTTTCTATTTTCTCTTTTTGTTTGTTTGGCATATATACATTCATTATTGTATAATCTTGATTATTTTTTCTTATTTGTATTGTCGATACTCTTCCTTTGACTACTATTGTGTGGTTCCATTGATTTTCTGAGTTTTCTTTTATGTTGTCTTTGTTTATTATAAAGGCTATTCCTGCTTTGCTGTTGTTGCTGTTGCTTATTATGGTTATTTTTGGGTTTTCTTTCATCAGGTTTTCTTTTTCTTTTTCCTTTAGTTTTGTTTCCTGTATTGCTAGTATTGTGATTTTCTTAAGTCTTAAAGTAGTTGCTATGTCTTTGTATTTTGATTTTCTGTTTGAGTATCTTTTTTCTTTTACATTAAGTGATGCTATTTTCCATGAGTTTATTTTGTTCATAGGTGGGGTTGTCTCATTTTCTTTGGTCATTTGTCTATGGAGTTCTAGCATTACTCCCTCAGTTGCTGAACCCCTACAAGCAGTGGTGGAGATGGCTCTTGCTGTTGTATTCTGGGGTCATGGGTTGACCCCAGGCTCATGGGTTCATTTGTGTTTATACTTCTCCTCCATGTGCCAAGAGAAGCAGGTGGTGTATTCACCCCAATGTCACTGTTCGTGGCACTTTGTGCCTCCAGATGGCCTGCACTTCTGAGATTGTATTTATGTAACATTCCATATGTTTTTGTTTTTGTTGTTCCCTTTTTATAGGGAATTTTCTGCTTAAGGTCTTTGCCTTGTTATCCTAATGTCAATGGTTTGTCTAGGTCATTTTTATTTCAGCCTCCATCTTGTTTCTTGAGGTCGGACTATGTGGTCTTTTGTTAGTGGTGCTGCTGCTGATGTTGGTGTTGTTGTCTTTTGATCTCTTGTTTTGGTCTCTTAATTTGATTTTCTAGGTCTTCTTTGTTTTCTTGTTTTGAGTTCTGGTCATTTATGTTTGTCTTATATCAAGTTGGTCTCTAGTTATGGTTTTATTTGTTTGTGTCTTGTTTATACATTGTTTCTTAGGTTTAGTTTAGTCTTTTAGGTCTTTTATGTCTAAGGTCATTGGTTTGTGTCTTTGGTGTTGTCTTAGTGTATCTCTACACTGTGAAGCATCTCATGAGGTTTCACTTACATTTTCAAGTACCTAACAGAGCCATTGACTCTGATCCCAGGGTAAGGGTACTTGTAGATGTGTCTCCATTTCCTGGGCTTGTGGATTCTCACATCTGGTGTCCGCTCACATTTTCTAGCACTTGGCAAAGTCTGGGACTTTGAGCCCAGGGCCCGCAACAAGGGGTGCTTGTGGATATGCCTCCGTCCCCTGGGCAAGATCATCATACTTCAACGTTAATGTTGATCATTTGAAGCAACAAATTGATTTACATTGAAATCATATGTAAAACAGCATTGTTGAGAGTTTGGGGAACACAGAAGGGATTTACAATACACATAGCATAATTTGAACAATTTTGAAGATCACATTTAACAGCACACTGCATAGTAAGACCACAGTAGAAGATGATATCAACAAGAGCAGATATATGGAGGACATCAGCAATGGAAGCAGGGGCAGAATATTCACCCAAAAATGGCCAGAAAAAGTGTACCCCTTCTAGACAAACCCTTGAGAATGCATGTTCTCAAAAGCAGCCTTCTCAGTGACAACAAGAGCAATTTGAGCGAATTGAGTAGCAAAAAAAAGACTGGTAGGATGGCTAAAAGTGTAGCAGAGAGTGCAGTTATTGATGTCAGCAAAGAGAAGGAGTGTTTCAACATTACCCTCCTTGTCTGGAGTATCGCATGTCATATCCATATACTGTTGACAGATAGTTTGACCTTGCTACCACCAAAATAGATGGTCTTCTCTTTTGGGTTACCCCTGACAATACCAGTAAAGGAGAAGCCATAAGAGACAAGCAGGTGAGTATCTACACTGTCCCAAACAGTATAGGTAGCAGACAAAGAATTGTCAAGGTCTATACCCATGCTAGGTTCCTGAGAGCCCTGACCTGTGAAGACGTAGACAGTGGTAGGTTGCTTGACCTCAGCAGAGCTAGTGAGAAATTTGTTACTATGAGAGTTAGTGGTTTCGATGCTGACAACAATATTACCATTGTGCTGTGAGGCCCAAAATATATTCAGGCCTAAAATTAAACAAATTTTGTGACTTCACACCCCAAAAACAGGACTAAGAAAGAATCACCTGCTAGGTAGCAGAGAAGGCACAGAAGACTTCACTACCAAAAAAGCTAGTTATCTAACTACATAGCAGTATACCCAGAGACATAAGGTTGCTACCAATGACAGGCCAATCACTTGAGAACCAGTGGAGTCAAGCCCACAGCCCCACAGCATCATCACCAAGAATAGCAGCTTAGTCAGGAGAAAAAAGCCTTATGTGGAAAAGTCTGGTGAGATGTCCATCACAAAAGAACAGGACTGATGGCCTAGCAGGAAATAAGAATAGCCATGGCATCACTCAATCAGTGATGGCTAAGAATAAAAGCACATCAAAACTGATCCACTATGATCAGAAACAAAAAAGTAACAAAGAGTCTCAGAGAGCAGTAGAAACAACTTCTGAAATTCCCTAGGCAGGAAAGAAAAGAGTCAGGTCCTGAGTCACTGAGATAAGCCAAAGAAAAAGGGAGATTGCTGTGGGATCAGTGGTAGGTAACCCAGTAACTTGACAAGGGTAGAATAGACCTGGCAAAACTAATAGGAAATAATCGAGAAAAGACAAGAAGGCATGAGATTCTCTATTACTACCAGAACAATTGTTGTAATAATAGATTATGACTGGGTTTATTATTTTCTCTATTTTTTTGTATATTTCTTTTGTATTTCTCTAAACTTATAAAAACCTCCACTTAGTAGAAAGAGGGCAAGCAATCTTGGTTACCTCTTTCCTCTATTTGGGTTTTCAAAAGTGGAAATCTATTTTTAGACTGATCAGATCAGTGATTAAGTTGCTTTGACTCAAGACTGAGTCAAACCAAAGAGACTATAGAACAAGTGACTTAGTTGCAGAGGCAATGGCATAGGAGCTCTAAGATAGAGTTTAGTATTGCTAGGGAGTCAAGTTATACAGGAAGGATTCAAAGTCACATATCTGATCACATAGTCAAGAGTACTACTGTGAGGATAGTCTGATCACATAGCCAGAGAGTGCTACTGTGAGAACAACTTTGAAACAGGGTGTTAGGATGACACTAGGTAGGCAGGACTTAGGCACAGGGCCAACACAGTAGTCTAGAATCGAGAATCAAGTTTTGAACATCACAGCTACCACAATACATTGGCAGAATTTCAATTTTTACAACTTCTTTTCACCTTTATCTTTTGAATTTATTTCCCCATGAATTTGCACAAGGGACACTGTACTGATATATAGTGTCAACTAGGGTGCTTTCCTTAGGAGATCACACATTTTATTTTTATTTAAACTTTTATCTTCACCACTACTTAGACAGTAGTTGGGGAACTCCAATTTAAAAATAAAACAGGAAAACCCCTAGCACTAGCAGCCTCTTTAGCACATGGCAATATGCCTAAGCTCGACAATTAGCTCATCACCAGGAAAGACCATGCCAATGTAGGATACATGATAAGTGAGGACATGGTCAGGATGGCCCTGAATAGCAACATTCCCAATGTAATAATGAATTGCAGCACTGGTCCATACCCCATGAACAATAGTGTTGGGAAATAGGGGTTAACATAGATGGGATAGGATTGAAACTACCAGAAATCTTTGAGTAAAGCTCATTGGTGAAGGGAGCACTGAATATAGTCAAACCATTGATGTACTTCAGAGTATATCTCTCATTGATGAGCAGAGTAGAGAGACCTTGAGGACACTTATGCCTCAAAGAGCTTTATTAATATGAAAGTTGATACTTGGAATGGCCATTATTATGACAGAGAACCTGGACCTCTCCACAAACACTGTTGTCCAATTTCAAATGAAGGTTCCTTGGCAAAAATGACTAGATTTTGCAAGAAAGCATGAATTGATTAGATTCAGACAAGCTTTCACAAGAAGAGGTCTCTCTAACTTGTTCTATGAACCCCAAATTTTTCTTTGGATGAAGATCTTCCTTTGTCACATTGTGACCATTATGTTGATGTGATCAATTGCCTATAGTGCCTATCAACCAAGTCAATTCTGAAGCACACTCAGTAGCTAAGAAATATTCTGAGTATGACATGTTGACCTTACTGCAGTTAGTTACATTGGTCCTTCATGCCTTCTATTGCTGCTCAATCTCATCTTTATTGGCATGATTCCTATTAACTCTCTCAAGAGCAATCATGGTAACCTACATGACATGACATACAATATAAGGTAGTTGTGAGTTTGTGGCAACAAAATAAGCAGTGATAGAAGGCACAAAAGACCAATGTAACTAACTGCAGCGAGGTCAACATATTGTACTCAAAATATTTCTTGGCTGCTGAGTGTGCTTCAGAATTGACTTGGTCAATAGGCACTACAGGCAACCACAACATGATACACAACATAAGGTAGTCGTGAGTTTATGAGGTCATGCCTATGGATTCAACTGCTATTATTATTCAGGTCACTCCAGTGCTCGAAGCCAAAGACCCTGATATTGTGGCCATCCAATCCTAGAAATGCTGTAGATCATTGTTTGATGATGCTTTATTCCCTACTCATTGATCAGCTGCCCAAGATAACATCAAGTTGTTTATTAAAAATGTGTACCCAAACAGTGACCCCAGCCTTCATGGTTACTCTTTGATGTCACATGTATACCAAGTCTTCAAGAATCTCACATTTGCAGTGCAGCATCAGCAGAGGGCCATAATGAGAAGAGAAGGATATACCAATATCATTGAGGCTGCCCAGGGCATAGAGTGTTTAACTTACAAACTATGGACCACGGAGACAAAGAAGATCTATGAGCTTATGTTGTCCATTGTTACTGTGTGCAAAACTGTTTTCAATTTCTCTCCGAAGTGAGTTTATCTTTTTTTCATGATCCTGACTTTTTTAAAATCCTTGAACCAGCAGTACTTTGTGATTGATTTGCACATCGACAGATATTGTTATGAACCTCTTCCTGCCTCTTGTTCCTTGGACTGGATATGAATATTTCCATCTTGATGGGACCACATTAATTCCAAAACAACAGAAGCTCGTTGATCAGTTGAATGATCCTCATGGCAAGATGTTTGTCTTCTTATTAAGCAGTAAAGCCAGTGGATGTGGTATTAATCTCATTGGTGCAAACAGGTTGATTCTATTTGACCCCAGTATTATGCCGTACAACTGTTTAGGCAAAATAAGTGACTATTTTCACCATAATAACAAGAATAACTGGCTTGAGAGAAGAGTTTGGCCCCCTAAAGATATTTCTTAGATATGCAGTCATAGACTTGAGCATTTTGCTTGAGTAGCAGAGTAGTGGCTGTAACCACCACTACATGTACCTCATAGATGCTTGCCTAGGCACCCCATATTGGATTTCTAACAGATTTCCCTTCTAGAGTACTCTCAAGGGCGGAGGCAAACTTTGAAGACCTAGTGCTACCAGAGTGACATCATATCTCAGCAGCTGGCAGTGCTATTGGCAGAAGAGTTACAATCAGATCTGAGCCATCATTACTGATGGCTAATTATATCAAGATCAAGAGAGTTGAGTTGACACAGAGTCACATTGCAATGGTAGTGAAAAAAAACTGGACCCTAGAGGAATGAGAAGACATAGAGAAGGTAGAAAGAGGGATAGAGAAGTTGAGGAGAGAGGCAGAAGGAAGGTCAGATGAAAATAACATGCTTGAGGGCAAGACAACTTGAGATTTCTATCTCCTTCTACAACCTGGCAAGAGGCTTAAGACCTGCCTATCGTGTGAAGGAGGATTCTAGGAGTATGACTAGAAGAGTGGGGAGTAGTTATCCAGTGTTCAGAAGGAGTGCCATCTCATCATTTTGGCCTTGCTATGTTTGGAAATTTAGAGGTTTTCTTTGTCTTGCTTTCTTTGTTGTCTTATTGCTTTGTAATCCTAATAAAATACTCTAGGGTACAGAAGAAAAATCAAGTATTATACCCCCATCATTATCCCTTTCTGTTGCTCTAGAGCTTAACAGCTATTTGAGTGATTAAGTCTCTATTTTTCTAAGCTTTCTTCTTCTCTTTCTAAAAAACCACCAAAACCCCTTTCTCAATGGGAATTTGAGCCCTAACAGACTTGGGCATTTGCTTACACTAGGAGCTAACCACTCACTACATGTTTTTGGAGTTAGCTTCCAGTTGTACAGTTAGCTGAAGAAGAGCCTATACGATGGCATGGGAGTTCTAGGTAGATCTTCTGTATTAATGGCAAGCCAGACTACTAGACTAGGTAAGAGCAGTAGTATCATGATGCGAGACAAATGCATATCTTAGAGATCCTATTACAGTGAGACCAACCTTGAGTGGATTCATAAAAACTTCATTATCATCTCTTTCAGTTATCCAAGTCTTTCCCCTCTATTTCTCCCTTTTTAAGCTCTCCTTGTTATTTGATCATCTCCCTAGTGCCTACTTGTTTAGTGTACAATTATGAAACATCTTGGAAATTCTTTTACTTTCATTTATTGTTACCTTTGTATTATGATCAATTCTCTTTGATCCCTATCATCAGGACCTGACTTTTTCCTTTCTTGTCTAGGGAGTTTTGGGTGTTGTTTCCACAGCTCCTTGAGGCTCTTTGTTACTCCTTTGTTTCTGATTGTAGTGGATCAGTTTTGATGTGCTTCTATTCTTAGCCATCACTAATTGAGTGATGCCATGGCTATTCTTATTTCCTACTAGGCTGCTGGTTCTGTTCCTTTGTGATGGGCATCTCTCTGGACTTTTCCACATGAGACTTCTTTCTTTTGACTAAGCTGCTATTCTTAGTGATAATGCTGTGGGGCTGTGGGCTTGACTCCACTGGTTCTTGAGTGATTGGCCTATCAGTAGTAGCGACCTTATATCCCTGGGTATACTGCTACATAGGTAGCCAGCTTTTGGTAGTGAAGTTCTCTGTGCCTTTTCTGCTACCTAGCAGGTGATTCTTTTTTAGTTCTGTTTTTGGGATGTGAAGTCACAAAATTTGTTTAAATCTAGGCCTGAATATATTTCAGGCCTTATACTGCACTCAGCATCTCTAAGTATTCCCATCATTCAGGCAAGACTCTCCATCTCTCTTCCATACTGATCTCCCCTTTTGTTTCTAACAGTACCTGGCTTTCCACATCCACCCATGCCTGGCCTCCTGTATCCACCAGCACCTAGCCTCCTACATTTACCAGTTCCCAGCCTCTCGCTGCCTAGCCTTTTGTATCTATTAGTGACTTGCCTGTTATGTCCACCAGTGTCTAGCATTTTGCATCTATCAGTAATTTTCCTTTTGTGTCCACTAGTGCCTGGCCTTCTGCTAGTGCCCAGCTGTCTATGTCTATCTGTGCCCAGTCTTCTGCACTTGCCTATGTACAGCCTTCTGCAGTTACCTATGCATAGCCTTTCTCATCTACTAGTGCATAGCCTTTTGCACTTACCAGTGCCTACAAGAGGGACAGTCTTGGGAAGTGCAAGAAAACAGCTGCAGTCTCACCAGAAATCAAAGAACAAGCAGAAGAAGAAAAAGAAGAAGAAGAAGAAGAAATACAGTACTTGAGGAGCAAGTCTCCTGAATTCAAACAATGCAAGTATCCAAATGGCCTTAGGTCTATCTATGAAGCTCTACAACCACTCCCATGTTCTGTTCCTTGGCCTGGCCCTGAGTCCCTTGCCACTCACAAGCCCACTGATAGGTATTCTGTCAGTTTAGGTCCTGTGCTACGTCTTGTAGGTATCATCCAAACTTTTTTTTATTATGTTTTCTTAATGTCCATTGACTCTGGCTTAGAATCACGGTGAAACTATTTCTGAGAATCAGTCTTTGTCTGGTAGTTCTGAAAATACAGGTTCATCTATTAAATTAGTCCAGTCTATTAAATCTTCTGTAACCACAGCAATGTCAGTCACACTAGCAACATTGACAAGACCTTCTCCATTTGCAGAACCTGAGATTTACCAGCTATATTTGAAGTATATGGCTCCCCCAAAAAATCCTGACTGGATTGATATGATATCTATGGAAATTCATCCTGCTTTTGTCAAGCCTCCTCCTAACAGACATGGGGTTCTTGTGTGGGAGACAATTGGAGAAAATACATCTATTGATGAGCTCTTGGTATCAAAACAAGGAGTTCATTATTCTTCTTTAATTTTATGTTCTTTTTTCTAATACATTTTCTTAGAAAGAGTGGCATAAATATATGCAGAGGGTTCAGCAGGAGAAAGTCAATAGGGAGAATGATGAAAGGAAGGAATTTCTTCAGCAGAAGAAAATACTAGAGGTATAAGCTAAGACCCATGCTAAGGCTAATCACAACAAGTTAGAGGCCTTGAAGCAACAATATCTAAAAGAATCACTTAATAAACCCATATCTATGTGGCCAAAACCAAACCTTTCTGATTCACCTGATCTTCCCCCACTCTTCCTGTACTCACAAGATGGCTCTCTCCTAAACCAAGATAATCTTCTAGATATAGAAGCAGCAAGGGTTCAGCCTTTGGCACCAGTATTTCAAAGTGTGGCTATACAAACAATGGAGGCAGTGACCAATGAGGTCGAGGTAGAAGCAGTGAGGGTTTAGTCTTCAATTTCAGTGCCTAATGACCTAATTTCAGAAGTAGCAAATATCCAGATTCCAATGTCAGTGTCTAACAATGCAATCATGGAAGCAACAAATGCTCAACCTTTGCTTCCATCACCCAAGGATATATCTGTAGAATCTGGTCAACATTATTCCCCAATGTCCATGGATGTATCTATGAAATCAGCAGAAAATATTTTACTTTTACCTTCAATATCCTCAACATCTGGTGCATCTTCCTTATGTGTTGGTCATGTGAAGTCGTCACAAAACCATATTCCTCAACCTTATACAATTTGCTCTAGAGCTAGGTCTCCAGCAGAGGACAATGGCTTTATGCCTGACCAAGATAAGGAAATGGCAATGCTTGAGGAGACTACCAAGAATGTACCTAACTTCAACCTTCCAGAAAATTTCAGCTTTACCAAAAATGTAGGTCATTCTTCAACTAGTAATCTTTTTAACTGACATCTGTTCCCAGCCACAGCATACCCAGGAAAGCACCACTTTTGTGTCAAATCTTATGCCTTCACATGCTACTTCATCAATATCCTCTCCCAGTATACTGTTGAGCTATGGTACTCCTGGTGCTAATTTTAATATGAAGGGTCATGTCAACCCTTTTGTTCCTAGTCTTCCTGTTGAAGATCCTACAAATCCATTATGGGATGGTAAGAAGAAGACTGAGAATGCTCAAAGAGATTTGCCACTTGATCAACAAGCTTATGCTCTAGCCAGTTCTATGTCTTATGGTGGTAAGTTACCTGTGTCTGATTTCTCAGTATTGTACTTACCACATAACAGTAAACAACCCCTTATTGTCCCATGCTGGGGCCTCTAAGCTTACTCTACCCAAGAATGATAGTGATCAGGATTACCAGATGAATGTGAGCCCTCCAAATAATAAATCTACTTCCAGTGGCATTGGATCGCAGCCCTTTGGTCAGTCATTTGTTCAAATATCTCAGGGAGCAGGAAGCTTTCACCCATCCATGCCAGGTCTTTTTGAACAGCATTCTGGTGGGCCTGGATTTAGCAACTCTTTCACAGCACTAGACTTCTTTGCCTCAGGTTCAAGTTCAAGCCAACCTAATCTTATTTCCTTTGCTGGTCCCAACTCATTTTTGTTGGGGGTACCGTTCGAGGCAAATGCTAATCAGTTCAATCAATCTAATCCCAATTCGTTCAATCAGTTCAATGCTACTGGGTTCAATCAGCCCAACTCCAGTCAGTTCAATCAGCCCAACCCCAATCAGTTCAATCAGTCAACACCTAGTCAATTTAATCAGTTGACACCCAATCAGTTCAATCAGTCAATACCCTGTAGAGATCAGGTGCTTGCCAACATCACAAATTCCCTCGACGAGCATCCTCCTCTACTACTCCTCTGACAATAATACCCCCTCTATTGTCTTCATCTCCATTTATTCTTTGATCAAACTTTTTTCTTTTGTTATTTGATTTGACTTTTTTTGTTTATTGTTTGTCAGATGTTTTATTGTACTACT
>Ga0153983_1000412_pt1 | contig 11348 bp, 7 predicted proteins | sample TSGA067MetaG_FD_104693 | JGI IMG/M metagenome (GOLD analysis project Ga0153983, IMG submission 104693) | Attine ant fungus gardens microbial communities from Georgia, USA - TSGA067 MetaG | ecosystem: Host-associated > Fungi > Mycelium > Unclassified | place: USA: Georgia, Alexander Wildlife... | reverse complement strand
TCCTCAGACATTATTCGATGCATTACTGCATAATAATGTCCTCGTCTAGCATCGCCAACATCTCGTCTACTAACCACTCATTATCAGACCATGGCTGATAATAATTGTAGTCCCACTCGATGTTCATAACAAGTTATGGATATGATGTCATGCCATACAAATCTTTAAGCAAAGTAGGTAACAATTTACACCTTAATAACCAGAATAACTAGCTCGAGAGGAGAGCTCAGCCTCTCCTAGAGATATTCTTTTAGATGCCCAGTTGTGAACTCGAGCATCTAGCTTGAGTAGCAGAGTAGTAGCTGTGACCACTACTATATACACCTCATAGATGCTTGCCCAGGCACCCTGTATCGGATTTCCAATTGATTTCCCTTCTAGAAGTGCTCTCAAGGATAGAGGTAAACTTAGATGGGTTAATGTGACCCAAGCAATGTCATATCTCAGTAGTCAGCAGTATTATTCATAGAAGAGTTACAATCAGAGCCAAGCTATTATCACTAATGGCTAATTATAGCAAGATCAAGAGAATCAAGCCACCATGAAGTTGCATTGGAGTGGTAATAGAAGGAATCTAGAATTTGGAAGAGCAAAAGGACATAAAGGAGGTAGAAGAAAAGACCAGAGAAGCTGAAGAGAGAGACAGTAGGAAGGCTAGATAAAGATGATGTACTTAAGGGCAAGACAACTTAAGATCACCATCTCTGTCTACAGCCCAGAAAGGGGCTCGAGACCTGACCATCATATAGAGAAGGACTCTGGGAGTAGGGTTAGAGGATCAGGAAGTGGTTACCTAGTATTTAGGAAGGTACTGTCTTATCATTACGGCCTTACTATGTTTGGGAATTTGGAGGTTTTCTTTTTCTCACTTTCTTTGTTGTCTCTTTGCTTTGTAATCATAATAAAATACTCTAGGGCACAGAGGGGAACTCAAGCAATCATACCCCTATTATTATCCCTCTCTGTTGCTCTAGAGCTTAATAGCTATTTTGAGTGACTAAGTTTCCTATTTGCTAAGTGTTCTATTTTACTTTCTAAAAACCCACCAAACCTCTCCCTTGATGGGAATTCAAGCCCCAACAGACTTGGGCATTTGCTTACACTAGGAGCTAATAGCTTGCTACATGTTATTGGAGTCGGCTTCCAGTTGTATGGTCAGCTGAAAAAGAGCTCACACAATGGCACGGGAGTTCTAGGTAGCTCTGCTGTATCGACAGTGATGGGAATCAAAGAGAATTGATCACAGAACAACAGTGATTACAAATGAGAATGTAAAAGATTCCTAGATATTTCACAGTTGTGCACTAACAAGTAGGTACTGGGGAGATGATCAAATATAAAAGAGAGCTTGGAAATAGGGGAAATAATGGGGTACAATTCAAAAGACTGAAAGAAATAATAATAAAGTATTTAAGAATCCACTTGAGTTAGATCTCACTGTAATAGGATCTCCAAGATACGCATTCGTCTCATGTTGTAACACTACTGCCCTTACCTAGTCTAGTAGTCTAGCTCACCATCAATACAGCAGAACTACCTAGAACTCCTATACCGTCATGTGGGCTCTTCTTCAGCTGACTGTACAACTAGAAGCTGACTCCAATGACATGTAACAAGCTATTAGCTCCTAGCATAAGCAAATGCCCAAGTCCATTGGGGCTTGAATTCCCATCAAGGGAGAGTTTTGGTAAGTTTTTAGAAAGTAAAATAGAACACTTAGAAAATAGAAAACTTAGTTACTCAAAATAGCCATTAAGCTCTAGAGCAACAGAGAGAGATGATGATAGGGGTATGATTGCTTGAGTTCCCCTCTGTTCCCTAGAGTATTTTATTATGATTACAAAGCAAAGAGACAACAAAGAAAGTGAGACAAAGAAACCTCTGAATTCCCAAACATAGCAAGGCCCTAATGATGAGACGGCATCCTGCTAAACACTAGCTAACTGCTCCCCACTCTTCTAGTCCTACTCCAGGAACCCTCCCTCACATGATGGTCAGACCTCAAGCCTCTTGATGGGTCATAGGCAAAGATGGCAATCTTGAGCCATCTTGCTCTTGAGCATGTTTCCTTCATCTAGCCTTTCTACTACTTTTCTCCTCAGCTTCCCTGTTCTTCTCTTTACCTCTTCTATGTATTCTCACTTCTCTAACTTCCAGTTTCCTTTTACTGCCGTTGTGAGGTGACTTCACAATGGTTTGACTCTCTTGATCTTGCTATAATTAGCCATCAGTGATGATGGCCTGGATCTAATCATAACTCTTCTTTAAATAGAACTACTGGTAGCTACGGTATGATGTCACTTGGGTAGCAGTAATTCTGCTAAGTTTATTTCCATCCTCAAGAGCACTTCTAGAAGGGAAATCATTGATAATCCGATACGGGGTGCCTGGGCAAGTGTCTATGAGGTGTATGTAGTAGTGGTCACAGCCACTACTCTGCTACTCAAGCTAGATGCTCAAGTTCACGACTGGGCATCTAAAGGAATATCTCTGGGAGAGGCTAAACTCTTCTCTCAAGCCAGTGATTCTGGTTATTACTGTGAAAAATGTCACTTATGTTGCCTAAATTGTTGTACAGCATGACAACAGCAAGCTAGACTACTAGACTAGGTAAGGACAGTAGTGTCATGATGCAAGACAAACGCGCATCTTAGGGATCCTATTATAGTAAGATCTACCTCAAGTGGATTCATAAACACTTTATTATTATTTCTTTTAGTTATTCAAGTTCCTCCTTCCATTCCACCCTTTGTATAAGCTCTCTTGTATATTTGATCATCTCCCCAGTGCCTACTTGTTAGTGCACAATTGTGAGACATCTCGAGGATCATTTGTATTCTTATTTGTTATCACTCTTGTTCTGTGATCAATTCCCTTTGATCCCCATCAACGATGAACAACAATTCAAGATGAAACACCTATTGTACTACTCAAACAAAAACATCTACAAGTAAGAAAAGAAGGAATAGAAGAACAAATCAAGAAAATCCAAACAAGAGAACAAGAAGTAGCAAAATAGTTGGAAAAAAAGAATGAAAAAACATAGAAAGAAAACAGAATTGTCTACATAGATGGCAAGATCTATGTACCAAGAAACAGATAACTTCGAGATAAAATACTCAATGACAACCATAATCCACTAGATGTTAGACATCCAGGACAACACAGAATGATGGAATTAATTAAGAGAAACTATTGGTGACTAGGAATATGCGATGACATACAAAAATATATCTAAGAATGCCAGGAATGTTAATAGAACAAGGTGTAATACATGAAGAAAGCGGCACCTTTACACCCATTACCTACACCAAAAACACCATAGAAGGAAATCAGTATTGACATCATAGGACCCCTGCCAAGATCAAAAGACAAAGATACTATTTTGGTAGTTGTGGACCAATTCTCCAAAATGATCAGACTCATGGCCACAACAACTTCAATCTTCTCAAGTGAAGTAGCAAGGATATATCAGAATGACATATGGAAAATACATGGTATACCAAAGAAGATCATTAGCGACAGAAGACCCCAATTCACATCAACATTCATAGGAGAACTATACAAAGCATTAGGAATCAAAAGAGCAATATTAATAGTCTACCATCTGCAAACAGATGATCAAATGGAAAGGATCAATCAAGAAGTCAAAGTGTTCTTAAGACACTATATCAACTACAGACAAGATGATTGGATAAAGTGACTAGCAACAGCAGAATTCCAGTATAATGACAAGGAACATACAGTAATAGGACACTCTCTGTTCTATGTAAACTATGGAAGACACCTCTAGAAAGAAAACCTAATAGTGGAAATAGAGATACCAAGTTTGGAAGGCCTATTAAAGAAGATGGAAACAATGATAGAAGAAGCAAAGACAGCAATGGAAAAGACAATGAAAATAATGAAAAGGCAATATGACAAGTAAACACGCCAATTACAAGGTCTCAAAACAGGAGAACAAGTATGGCTAGAGGCAAGAAACATTCAAACAAACTGACCCTCAAAAAAGCTAGACCAAAAAAGATACAAACCCTTTACAATCAAAGAGAAAATCAGATAGGGAGCATACAGACTAGAGCTTCCAGAAGGATAGGCCATACATGATATTTTCAATGAAGACCTGTTAATACATTACAAAAAGGCAGAATTTGCAAGTCAACATAAGGATCTAGTACCACCACCTGACATTATTAATGAGGAAAAAGAATATGAAGTAGAAGAAATTAGGGGACATCATAAAAAAGAAAGAGGCACCCAGTTTCTAGTATACTAGAAAGGATATGGAAATGAACATGACCAATGGATGGCAGAAGCAAATCCAGAACATGCAAAAGAGGCAATTCAAGACTATTGGACATAGCTTTTGAGACAAAACCTATAAAAGAAAAGACTAAAGGTTATTTTTCAACATTTCAAATGCACATCAACACTCAAGAAATACTTCTAAACATGTCCTCCTTCACCAATGCTACTACCAATGCCTTTACCACTGCTGTTTCCCTCACCTGGAACCAAAAAACCTATAACAAGATCATACATTGTAACAACAAGACTAAAGATTGGGCAAGCAAAAAAGATTGTATTATTCAAGCCATTGAAGCTATAGCAGGACTTGAAGAAAAAGCAGAAGAATTAGTTAGAATGGCCGACATTATCAATAACACCATGACAGATGCAAAAACAGGAACATTACTTGCAGGAGAAGAATATCACTTAGACATTGCTATGCAATTTTATGAAGTGGCAGAAATACTCAGGCTCATTCTACTATTACAAATGGTCACTTACTATTTGTGATGGGTACTTTGATACTTTAAAGAGTTCAAAGATGTGAAGTTAGACAAATGACAAAAGATATTGTTAAGTTTGAGATCTAATCCTCAAACTATGAGTTCTTATATACATAATTGTAATGGTCTGTGTACTAGGACAGATCATCATATGCTACTATCTATTGTTCTACATATGGTAGTGCCTTTGTACTTGAAAATACAATAACTTAACCTTATGGAGGCTGTTCTTTGTTCTAAGAAAAGAACAGATGACTATCTATGGGTAATTAATGAAGTCTATGTGCAAACATTGAGGTCTTCATATCTCCACTAATATTAATTGCCTTGAGGTTGTTCTAGACTTATTCTGAGCATTATGAAGAAGGCTTCTGCTGAGCATAGAACCAAAGCATCGATCATGGTGGTTTTCGAGATATTAGTGATTTAATAAATGGTAACATGGTGGTTACCAGTTGATCTGCTTAATATCTTGGCCAATATTGATTGCCTTGGGACATGACTGACATCAATCAAAAGGTCTTTTCAAGGGCTTTCCATAGCCATTAATACTGTGAGAATCATCAAAGAATTGATGGAGATATGATCAAATGAAGTTTGTGACATTTACATAATGCCTTATTCCAATGATTTTACAGTATCCAATGCAACCTAGTAAATAAATTAATGACATGCCAAGGCCACGGACATCTAGTAATTGATAATCATATTCAAGGACTACAAGAATCATTTGCACATACCAATTAATTCACCTCTTTTCCACAAATCAAACTAACAGTTTTCCCAAAAGAAAATAAAAATGAAGAAGAAGAAGTCATTTTAATATGACCCTCTCCACTACCACCTGATAACAAATCCACAACAATGTTATCAAACAATGAATCCATAATATTAGCAATGGAGAACCCCAACAATCAAATAATTGAAGAAATTGATAATCTTATTATATTTCTAAAACAATTCAAAGCACCAAACAATGTTATTTATTTTCTACCATCTGCTGGATATTGTACCATCAGCAAAAATGGAGAAAACAGCTCAAGATATTGGAATTGAATTGTCAAAGGATTAATCAAATCTAAACAAAATTCAGAAACAGTATAAAAGGGATTCAAGATACTATTATATGCTGGAGGACTACCACATGAACCATAGTTCATTGCAGAAGCACCAGATGAAGGTTACATTGTTGGACCACAAAAGAAGTCAATGGCTATTTATGCCATGGGAGAAAAAAGATTATAGAATATTCATGAGGACATGAATCCTAAGATGGAGGTATTGTAATGATCAATCTCATTGACTCTAGGTGTTCTACACATAGACTACTTCTTCTGTTTCATATATCTAATGGCTTAGTCAATCCCTTACTAGTGAGGTATGTTCTTTACTTAACAGACCTCATGTCTGCCACATGTATTCCTCATTTCTACCTTATGGTACATAGATATATATATAGTAGATACTCTTTTGTATTTCTTATACTTTACCAATTGTATCATTCCCTTTCTTCTTCAACTCTCATAACATTTCTCAAGTTTTTACTTGAAGTTACAACCTGAGTTACTCCTCAAGGTTGTAACAGAAGGCTTGGGAGATGCATCTCAATATCTTTATCTTTGATATCTTCAACCTCTTCAATTTTTACTGAGGACCATTTAGGCAGTGTCAGTAGAGGAGAGAGAGAGGGAGATTCTGAGTAAGTTGGCAAATTAGGAGAGATTAAGAAGTAAAAGGTCTAAGATATATAGATATTAGTGGAAAGGGTATTACAGCACTTCATCCTAAACAGCTATGGGCCATAGCATCTGCAAAGGAGCAGAATATCCTGTAGGTATGAGGTAATTCAATAGGAAGATTATCTCAATTCCTAACAGGTCAGCAAGCCAGTTAAGTTCTTGCTATCGACTGAGGCAACTTGAGAGTGCCAAAGGAGGTCAGGACAAACTGGGGTTCATAACCTATTAGAAGGATGGAGAGTAGCAATTATAGTGGGAACAAATAATAGCCTACTTACTGGGTTATCCAATAGATATTGATAGACAACCTAATAGGAAAAAGAGATCTTAAGAGAAGTAAAGAGGTTCTATGACATGGCAGTTGAGACAAAGAAGCAAGTGTGCTTATGTAAGCATAGCTCATATATTAAACTATAGTAATACATGGTACAATAAATATTTAATTTAACATCTTGTACTTTTTCTAACACTACCTTTGCCTCTTCTTGAATTTTCCTCATTTGTTCTACAAATCTTCCTGTTGCCTCATATTTCTCCTTTGTTTTTCCTTTGAACCATATTCTTGGATCTTGGCCATAATTTGCCTTAAAAGGAGAAACTTTTATTGCTAAATGGATTTTGTTATTATAGGGCAAATTCCATAGTTCCTAACTAGTCTGACTACTGTTCTTGCCTATGGTTGATAAAGACCCTCAAGTACTATTCTAGCTCCTGATTGACTCTTTCTATTTGTCTGTTTGTTTAAGAGTAATAGGCCATTGATAGTTTTGTTTGTACTCCTAAAAATTCATTCAACTCTTTTATTATTCCTGCTACAAATTGCATTTCCCTATCTGATATGATGCTTTTTAGAAGTTTGTGTAGTTTCTAGATGTGGTCTTTAAACAGTCTTGCAAGTCCCTCTGCTGATGTTTTTTCTATAGTTGCTATGGAATGGGCCATTTTGTTAAACTGATTGTATACTATCAAAATTGTGTCATATTCCTATGTCAAAGGTAGTTTAGTAATAAAGTCTGCTGATATGTGACTCTATGGTTTTTCTGGAATTGTATTGGGCATTAGCTTTTCTACTAGGGCTTTGCTCCTATTCTTGTAGTGTTGACAAGAATTACATCTATCCACATATCTCTTTATCTCCTATGTTACTCCTAGCTACCAATAGTTTCTTATAACCAGCTCTGTTGTCTTTCATTTTCTCCTATGTTCTCTTATAGGTGTATTATGATGCAATTGTATCACTTTCTCTCTTAACTCTCCTTCTGGCACATATATTTGCCCTTCATAATCTACTTCTTGTTCTTTATATAGTAACTTAGCTATGACAACTTAGTCACCCTTCAAGTCCAAGTTGACAAAAAGAGCTTAATGGAGTTCTTGTTGGATTTTGTATACTACTTATATATATTTGTAACCCTAACCCTACTATATTGTCCTGTGCTTTCCTATGAGTTACTTTTTACTCATATATTCAAGAAAAAAAATATAAATATTAACTTTGTTGTTTTGTCAAGTTATAATACTTTAGTGTTTTCATACTTGCTCTTTTTAGTTCCTTCACTGCCTTAACTACTCTTTTATTCTCTTCTTATGCCTTCTGAATCCTTCTCCTTAGATCATTTTCCTCTATCAATGTTGTAGAGGACTATTCTGCTAAGGTGCTCCTGTTTTCCTTTTTATAAAGTTCTCTAACTATAGTTTAGGTAACAGTAAATATAATTTATAAGATAAATAAGGGGTGTTTTTTCAAAGAAGAGCACTCTAGCTGATACTGTGTTTTAGCATAATGTTCCTTATGCAAATTCATGGGAAAATGAATTCAAATATTTAAAGGTGAAAAAAAGGTTGAAGATAACTTTGCCAATGAATCTATGTCATAGTGATCTCAATTAAATCAAGATCTAAGTTCTAGACTACTATCCTAGCTCCTGTCCTGAGTTCTGCCTACCTAGTATTGCCCTAACTGTCTGTTTCAAAGTTGTCCTCACAGTAGTACTCTTTGACTATGTGATCAAACTATCCTCATAGTAGTACTCTTGACTATGTAATCAGATATTTGACTTTGATTCCTCCTTGTATCTTTGACTTTCTAGTAAGGTCTAACTATATCTTAGAGCTCTTGTGACATTATTTTTATTTAGTATATGGTGTTTCTTGTTATTGGCAAGGTTCTGGACTTTCTACATGAGGCTCCTATTTTACTGGCTAGGCTGTCTAGCTAGCATAATACTATGGGACTGTGGGCATGAATCTGCTAGTTCTCAAGTAATGGCCTATTGGGTATAGTGACCTTGTATCCTGCTATTGTAGTTAAATAGCTACTCTAGCCAATAAAGTCCTTTCATATTTGTGTTCTATAACCTTGCAGTAGTGTTTTCTTTGTCCATTTATCTTGGAGTGTAAAGTCACAAAATTTATCTATTTTTAGGCTTGAATATATTTCTGGCCTCATAATATTTCTGTTCTTTTTATCTATCCTAGCTTTATTAGTATTTGATTCTCATTATTGTTTTCTACTTCTTACTAGTCTAGTCTTTGGCTCAGTTTGTCTGTCTTTTCAATGCTTTTTCCTAGAACATGCTTTAGAGTAAAGCCAAACTGCAATAGGTACAATGCTTATCCAGTTTGTCTTCAATTCAGCTTCTGATTGTAAAGGGACTACACTAGATTTCACTTTGATATACTAAATACTATCTACTAGAGCTATTTTATGTCAACCAAGTATATTATTATTGTTGAATACTTGACCAATTCAGTTAGCTCTCTGGTAGACCCTAACTACCAGAGAGTTTGTAACTAGGAAGCCTACTCCAAGTCCAAGTTAACAAGGAGAACTTAATGGAGTTCTTGTTTAATTCTGTATACTACTTATATAACTACTATATGCTCTGTATACTACTTTCTTATGCTTATTATGTGACTCCATTATATAACATCATACTGACATGTGACATATAACATAGTCATAGTCATGTGATACTTTTCCATACTCCTTTCTTGTATAGTAAGTCTAGAAAAGAAAATATAAATAATGACTTAGCTATCTTGCCAAGTTATAATATACATATCATAAGTTTGTCATGACTTAGCAAAATAGCTAAGTCATTATTTATATTGCTTTTTCTTTTTCTTTTATCTTAGACTTACTATACAGAAGAGAGTGTGGGAAAGTGTCTCATCACAGTCACATTCATGTGACATCACATGATGGGTCATATGACAGGCATGGGAAAGTAGTGCATAGACTATGTAGTAGTTATATAAGTAGTGTAGAAAATCTAATAGGAACTTTATCGAGTTCTCTTTGTTAATTGCTGAACAAAGAGTAGTTGGCTTAATTCTGGCTTGGAGTTTAGCTTTCTTACAAAGTTGACTATAAACTAAGAAATCTCCTAGAGTTCTACTCTAGTTACTATGAGGTTGTCCTCATAGTAACTAGTCATAAAGTACTAGAGATTTTTATGGTCTGTTTAGATTTCAAACTTTATATAAAAGTAGATAGTGTCTCTATGTCTTCAAACACATTAAATCACTATTAGCATTTTCTTATCATAGATCTTATAGTTGCATTTTATTGCATTTAGCAACTCCAAGATAAAGATGACTAGTCTCTATTTCTCATCTCTATATTTAACTAATAGTACTCCTCCTATAGCATAATTTAAAGTATTGGCTTCTACTCTCATTTTCTTATCTAAGTCAAGAATGGCTAGAACTAGCTCTATTATAAATACCTTCTTCAACTTTTAAAATGCTTTTACCTGTTCTTTCTCCTGTCTTCACTTTTCTTTCTTTTTGACCAGCAAATGTAATAGAGTCACAATTCTAGCAAAGTCCTTAATAAATTGTCTATAGTAATTGGTGAGTCCTAGGAATTTTTGTATCTCTTTTATGTCCTTTGGTACCAGCTAGCTTAAGACTCTATCCACTTTTTTCTTCTGCATTTCAACTCCTCAAGGCCCAATTATTATATCTCAGAATTCTATCTCACTTACTTTCCATTGACACTTTTTAGTTTGACAAATAAATCATTTTTCTCTAGCCTTCTTAGTACTTCCTCCACCAATTTATCATGTCCCTCCTCTATATCTATAACAACTATGATATTATCAATAAATGTTGCTATGTTCCCTTGATTGATCATATTATAGGACAAGTTATTCATTATAGTTTAGAAGGTAGTGAAAGAGTTTAGTAATCCAAAGTACATGACTATTAGTTCATAAGCCCTTATCAAGCCTGAGACTTGACTGGGGTTGGCTTCAACAATTAGTTACACCCTCTGCTGAGCTAATTCCCCAATTTTCTCAAAGAGTGATCAGGATAGAATTTATGACTAGATTTTAGGTAATAGCTTTAGAGACAACAAAACTAATTACTATAATACTAACAATTCTTGGTCATATTAGAACTTTACAGTTCTTCAGCAACTACTCTAGCTTAAGTAATAGTACTGATGTCATTGATTGTGACAGTACCCCTCCTTTAAGACCATGCCTCATAATCTTATGAGTTGTTTGAAAAAATTTATTGTTCTTAAGATGGTACCTTTGGTTTGTCTGGGTTTTGCTTATGAAACTTCTATACTAACTATCACAAACTTCATTTGGTCATATCTCCACCAATTCTTCAACGATTCCCACGGTCTTAAAGCCAGCTTAAAGCCCTTAAAAAGACCTTTTGATCGATGCCAGTCATGTCTCGAGGCAATCAATAATGGCTGAGATATTAAGCAGATCAACTAGTAACTACCATGTTACCATTTATTAAATTGCTAATATCTCAAAAACCGCCATGATCGATGCTTTAGTTCTAGGCT
>Ga0153983_1000409_pt1 | contig 11362 bp, 10 predicted proteins | sample TSGA067MetaG_FD_104693 | JGI IMG/M metagenome (GOLD analysis project Ga0153983, IMG submission 104693) | Attine ant fungus gardens microbial communities from Georgia, USA - TSGA067 MetaG | ecosystem: Host-associated > Fungi > Mycelium > Unclassified | place: USA: Georgia, Alexander Wildlife... | reverse complement strand
TGGATGGACTGCTCGACCTGGTCACTCTTCAAAGCCCGACGGCTTCAAGCGCGCAGGGAAATTCAAGAAAGCCAGTAACATGAATTATGGCCTGAACATCTCTTTAAAGCTCGAGAAGTTCTTGGCTCTGCTTCTACAGGACGGTGTCGAGGATACTGCCGATGAGTGCGTTGAGGATCGTGCTCTCAAGATGGCGCTGCAAGAAGTCTTCAAGGACTCAGGTAGCAAGTTTATGCCTTGGGGTTCTAATGGCAAAAGTTTGAGGATGGGTGAAATCATCTTGATCGTCGACTCAGATACAATCGTGCCAGAGGTGAAATTTCAACCTTACGCAGTTTTTCTTCCATTCATGAAATTATCCTAATAGGACTGCTTCAGGGATGCCGCACGTGAAATGGGAGAGTCCCCTGATGTTGCCATTATTCAACATGAGTCTGGTATGTATCCATCTGGACTAGCATTAAGGTTCCGCTCTGATCTGCATATCTCCAGATGTCATGCAAGTGGCGCATCATTACTTCGAGAACGGTATCACCCACTTTACGCGTCGTATCAATAAGTGTATCTCTCTCGGCTGCTCTAATGGAGAAGTTGTCCCTTTCGTCGGCCATAATGCCTTCCTTCGTTGGTCTGCTGTCCAAGATGCTTCATTCATTGAAAACGGGGTTCTCAAACAGTGGTCCGAAGCGAACATTTCAAACAGTGGTCCGAAGCGAACATTTCGGAAGATTTCAACATGGCCCTTCGTTTGTTGTTAAAGGGATATACCCTTCGTTGGGCCACTTATTCCGAGGGTGGTTTCAAGGAGGGTGTGTCATTGACTGTCGTCGATGAATTGGCAAGGTGGCAAAAATACGCGTATGGTCAGTGGTGGCTTGAACATTGAATGAATCGATAAACCCAATTTTCATTGACAGGTTGCAATGAGATTATTTTTAACCCTCTGATTAAATGGTGGCGCAAAGGTCCCATCAGTGAAGAATTACGGGGTTCCGTTTGGTCTAAGGCGCCAGTCCACTACAAGATCGGGATGATGTCCTGTGAGTAATTTGACGTTCTCAAGTCATCGAAATGTGCCTGACTCGTGTTTCGTTGTAATTAGACATGTTTTCTTACTGTGAGTTTTATATGTCTAATATTAGCCCTGGGGACGACCGGAGCCTTCAAAGCTCCCATATTTCGTTCTTTGTTTTGCTCTCCTGACGTTTGATCAATCAGCGTCTGTTGGGCTTCCTTCATCAGAAACGCGAGGCTCATCACATTTGAACTTTCTTGTGCTCAATTTCCCTTGAATCTTATGCGCTGATATTGTCCTGTGAATGTTAGATGGGATTGCTGCCGCGACGGTCGGATCCATCATAAACTATCTCCTCCTCGGACTCGGGATCCAAGTGGATAGATTCTATCTTCATAGTTTTGAGATTCTCTTGGCCTGCACGGTTGTTTTCCCTGCTATTGGGAACCTTGGTTATACTCTGTTGGAGTACCGTACTGGACATCGAAGCTTTTTTGGGGCATTGGTTGAGAATCTGAGATGGATTCCGTTCTTGTGCGTACCCATGACCCTCACCGATTTTCCGCATCGCTCAGTTGAGTCCTTGATTGATAGTGTTTTCTTCTTTGGTGGCCTCAGTATTCATTTGTCCACTGCATTGCTTGCGCATATGTTTTCGTACGATATGTAAGCATCCTGCTTGCTTTTCACACCAAAGCTGGTATTAGGCTACCCATGACGAATAGCTGATTTGATCCTGTTCAGGACATGGGGATCGACGGGCAAGGAAGTTGAGCGCTCGACATTTTGGATCGAAGGTGCGCGAATTTCGTCTGTTTCGTAATGGCGCTGTCTGACTCCCTCTAGTTCCCGCAATATGGCGTCGCTTCAAGCTGTCTTTTATTATATGCTTCCTGTGCATCGCCATGATGGTTATCTTTACCACAAATGTGGTACCCTTTGAGTGGCAAATTCCTGGATACCAGTGGGCTTTGAACATACCGCTCTCACTTGTAGTTGGCTGTCATATTCTGCTACTGGTGCGTTCGACTGCGATTGGAAGCGTTGGATTTGCTGACTGGTTTTTATTGCAGATCGTGCTTAATCCTTGGTTGATGATTTTCTCCTTTTGAGGAGACTGTTGATCTGTTGTGTTGTACCGAGTATGGTCGATCCAGCACCTGGATTTTGACCTTGTTGTTTTAGTAGGAACTATCTATAATGCAGGTGGAAGTGGTCAGACACAGATATCTTGTTCCGATATGAGGAAAAATGGCGCCTTTACTTAGGCAATGGTCGGATTGGGTTTAGAGGTTGGAAGCTATAGTTTTTTTTCTTGTTTATTTTCATATGGACGCCGTTGGGTTATGTTAGAGCTTTTTGGCCATTTCGTTCTTGTGAGGACAAAACTCGCTCATGCTTTCTTTGGTGTTCATTCTGGTTGACAGCTCCCCCTTTTTTTTTATCTTGTACAAATTATTGCAGCTCTACTTACGTCGTTGTCTCTACTAGTAATTAAAGTAATGAAGTTAGGTCAAGTGATCGGTTTATGATTTGCACCCAAGATTGTTTCAGCACGATTGTTGATTGTACCTTTGTGAAACACAAAGTGACACATGGCTGCCGTACACAATGTGAAAGATTTTTTTGATATAAGCCGGTCAAAAAGGAGAAAACAACGAGAGGGGGGTATTTATACAATGCAGTGTCAGTTGATCATTTCTATAGTCTTAGTCGTTGTGGCGCGAGACAAAATCGCCATCGCGACATAGTGAGGAGAGAGATCTTGTGGAAATGATGTTGCAGGATCTGAACTTTGTATTTTGCCAATGTGATGTGTCCCAAATATAGTTCACGAAACTGTGTTGCAGCTCAGTTGAGATCAGGGTGATAAGCAAGTTCCCTACATCAAGTGGATTGCGGCCAGTTCTCTCATGTGATATTATTCGTTTCTCGAGATCATGAATGATGAGTATCAGCCCTCTCACCTTATCCTTATCGATACATCGAAGGTTCACATGATAATTGACCTAGAATACACGTCTTCTAGTCTGATTTATACATTAGCAAAGTTTCATGGTTCCTGGCTGTTCCGCGTCGCATACCTAGAAATAAACATCTAATCATAACATGAATCCTGCCGATGACAGCCCTGACTTTAGACCATTGTGATGGTCTCTATGATAACGGCCCATCCCCCGCCCGAGTCGGTGTTGAGCAAGTAACAGAGGTCCTGTTGTCCCATAGATCGCTAGGAAATGGCAGAGAAGTATCAATGCTTCTGTCCGTTCCGAGGCGTGGGCGTTTTGTCTTCACTACATTGAGTCTCCGAACTATGTTTCATTTCATTGTCACATAACGACTAGCCTTTTCATCAGGCGGTTGCAGTTGAAGGATTAACCTGAGCCGATTTACATCCTGGCACGGACTAGGAAAATCAATTAGCAATGATTACCGTAGTCTGAGGTAAGTACCGAGGCCCTTGTATATCCTGTTGACTGTCCGAAAATATCCAGTAATACTAGCTCGGCGACATAACCAACCCGCTACTCTTCATCTGATCCCACGTTGCTCTATCCGTTATATACTTGAGTCGTTGTCCTGTATCGCGGCACCAGTTGCGACATGACGCTTTCTTCGGCGCTTTCTTCCTCGCTGCATTCCTCAATCTCTCTTCTAGTTGCAATTTTCACTCGGGGAGGTGTTATTCGAGCCATTCTCGCCGGGATCGCCGGGATCACCATCATCTTTTTCATTGTCCGCATCTCCTTGCAGAAACTCGGGGGCTCTGCTAATCGGGAAGAACACTCACAGCAATCCAGTGTCAATTGGGAGTCCGTGCGGCGGTATGAGGTCTCTGGGGAGGGTTCTGCGCTCAGTCCGAAACCATCATCTCTCCAGCCTTCCTGTATATCGCAGGAACGTACCTCGAATCCAAGGAGAACAGCATGTATCTGCAGCTCCGAAGACCCTCCTCTCTCGGGCGCTGCCTCTTCCGACACCATTACGGATATATGCTCATCCGAATCTCCTACGTCTGAAAGGGACTCCAGGGTACAAGACGAGCCCAGGCTGAGCCCCTTTCCGCCAGAAATCCTACTGGTGATTTTTGAATACATATCCATCCAACACGAAATCTCTCCTGACCACTTTATGTTATCAACCCTTTTTTCTCTACGACGAGTGTGCAAGGGCTGGAGGGAAATTATCGATGGTACATCCAGGCTTTGGCCTTCACTTCATCCCCCGCTCAATGAGAAGGGATGTGAGCGCTGTATAGAATGGTATATGCGCATTACTCGTGGGATGTCAAAAGTGGCCAATCTTGTCGTACTCGAGTTACCTAAGGAGGGTCGCGGGTTGCATCCAAGACTTTTCGATCATCAGCTCGACCTAGCCATTTCATCTTTCGCCATGAAAGTGATCATCCCCAACCGCTTTTCCTGGGGGATAGATGGATTGGCCTCCTTCTTGGAGAGCACACCAACTCTCGTGATACCTTCTGACGGTCCAGCCATGGAGAATCTGAGAAAGTTACACTGGACGATGGGAAGTCACTACTTTGCGAGCCAGCTAGCTCAATCTATCGGCCTTCCATGGATCAGTCTACACCAACTTCCATGGACTCAACTCACTCATATCACGTTAGAGATGTTGATGACCCTTGATGATTGTAATTTCATATTGAATCACTCACCCCTTGTCGGGCACCTTTCACTCAGAGAAATATCGGGCGAACCGTTGTCAACTGCGAATAGATGGACTGAACGAAAGATATGTCCTCACTTGCATACGTTGAAGATTTTTTCGGCGGTCAATATCTCATCTCTACTTCGGAACTATGGGCTTCCTTGTCTACGCGTCGTTGAGTTCGACCTCACAGAAATAGATTCAGCCACGGATCTTCTTCAAACAGCTATCTCTTGGAAAGAGTTGATCTGTGTGACTCTGTCTTGCGTTTTCTCAGTTGACCTCATGGAAAGCATCGTGGCCGAGCTTGACACCGTCGAAGTGTTGGTACTCAAAGGACAGCTTCCGAACCCGGATGCCGTGTGGACAGTGTCACGTACCCTCCGATCGCTCAAGTCTTTCACGCTTGTTCCCATAGCCGACGCTGCCGCCCTTAATCTCATGTCCCATTTCGTCGAGCATGTTTTGCCGTCTTCTATTGAATTCATTGACGCTCCATTGGCTGTTCACACGTTTCAGCAAATCATCAATCATCCATTCGACTCCTTAAAGGTTGTCAAAATGAAGAATCATTGTATCTCCCCACACGATTTTCTTTCGTTCCTTGCTTCCTCGGATAATTTAGTGGAAGGATCGTTCACGGTTTCTGACCATCACGAAATCCCACCCTCTCTCTTATCACCATCAGGTGTTTTTCTCTCCATCTCCGCTCCCCCTCGCCACCAAATTATATGCTGCATTGCCAAACTAGATCTTCACCTTGGTTATCAATTCACGGCGGCAAACCCACTGTTGGAGGTGCTTGACTTGCCGAAGCTGTCGATGCTTAAATTTAGTGCCTCCCGGAAATCCTCTCCTTGTCACGCCTTGCACCAACTCTTAGTCAGATCTCGCTGTTCACTTTCCAGCCTCTCGTTTGATTGTCCAACCACGGACGCCTCAAAGGCTCTGCAGCTCTTGCACCTCATGAGCTCAACTTTGGAAAACTTTGAAATCAAGAATGAAGTTGGATTTGGCAAGGCACTTTGGATACCGTTGACGTATCGAGGTAGGGGAGCCTTATCGGAACAATGCTTGTGCCCCCGCCTCGACCGCCTTGCTGTCGCGCCCTGTCGAGATCCGCATTATTTTTATGAGATGGTGGAATCTAGGTCAAATTTTCCTGATAACTGTGGATGTGGACTTCGGAAGTTGATGAGTGTAGAGGCTGTTGTAGAGGCTGATGTTGACGACCCACAAGTGCGTTTAAATTTTACGAACCGTTTGAAGGCGAGGTATATTGACTGTAAGTTGGATTTCATGCTTCGTTTCGAACATTAGAGTATAGACTTTTGCACGCGTTATCACAGGGATTGATGCTGTTGCTATCATTGTTGCTGTCGTTGTTGTCGCTGTCGTTCTGTTGTGTATCATATCTTTAAGTTGCATTTTCAATGGGTTGATGGATTCTTATGTATGGTATTTTCGAACTTGTGGTATATTTGCCGAAAGTAATAATCTAGTTCTGGTTTGTACGGCGGACTGGTGTGTTCTTTGTATTAGAATGCACAAGTGCTAGATGGTACTGACGATGTTTATTTTATTATCTTTCTGGCGACTTTTCTCTTCGTTTATTTATTTTGTCTCCATTTGTTGCTTCTCGATGTCTCATTTTGCTGTGCTGTATAAGTACTGAGGTTAGCTCCTTCTGATTATAAGTATAGTTAACAGTTGTATTCTTGGAACAGTAATCGGTTAACTACATACCTGTTGTATCTTATCCGTGTGTTTCCTCTGTAAATATATTGTATCCGAAGAAGTCTGTCTGTACCATCATCCAAGTGAAGTGAAGCACAAAAGGGGGAAGATTTAGTAAGTGAACGTGCTGTACTACACTACGACGCGAACGGTAGAGCCACGAGTTGAAGGATGACTAATAGTTTGTTTGATGTTCTCCAAACAAAAGCAACTCCTAGTCTCATACCCCGATGATTGAGACGGGTTATACCAAACGGGCTTCTGCAAGGATTCAGCTGCATACGGTTCCGTCGATTCCGACTGCTATTGAGATACCACTTGTTGTTGATCCCGACTGCTGATCGCTTCGAAATCTCTTAGATTTTTTTCCGCGCGCATCGCAGCTACAACCTACGACCTACGATGACTGTTGAGTAGTGAGTACTTTTTCTTATACCGGTGAATTACCCCATTTGCTTATTTATTATTATCTTTTTTGCCGGCTTCGGCTGGACCAATCCATTAACCCTGGCTCCTCCAATGAAAAAGCGATCAGGTGCGTTAGTTACTTCAGATTCATAAACCTATTAATTCCTGAAACTGGAGCCTCGTGGTTCTAATTACAGACAATGGTTGTCGGTGAATAGAAGAAACCTTTACGAAAACGTCGTACTTGCGGTTTTAATCTTTGGTGGTTATATCTTGGGCTTGAGTGGTGCATGCTATCATAGCGATGAAGCGTCTAGGATGGAGGTTGATATACCACAGCGGTACGTCTTGCGTCAGAATCTTCCCGCTCTGCCTGACACGGTCAGTCCTGGCTCTTTACTCACGCAATGTGGCTTTATCCTTTCTCTCGTACTAGCTCCAGCCTCATGTCGACGGCAAAGGGAAATCTAATAAAGGACTTACTATCTGCCACTTCCCCGCCCCTCCCTAACCCAACGTAAAATTCCCTGTTCTGGGCTCTTTTTGGATCTGTGCTGGGTCTGCCTCGTGGACTGCTTCCGAGAAGCTCTCCCATTATATCGGGTGGGACAATGGCAACTCGATTATTATTATAAGATGCAGTGATAACCCGATTGTTATAAGACCGGTTTGGCACGCCACCTCCACTTCCCACCATTTCTCCCTTGAAAGCACCTCTTCTTCTTGTCCTCTGCACCCGTCTGTTCAAATTGCGTTTGTTGACGATAAAAAGGGAGACAGCTCTCATGAAACCCCTCTTTCCTCGTTCTTTCTCTCGCTCGCTGCCCATGTTTCTTCCATCGTCTCGCTCAAAACAGGATCGTACCGTTTCTTTACCAGAGTATTATCGAGACACCAAACGAGAAGTCTACGGGCCGTATTTCAGTACCGAAGTGCAGTTTATGGTTTGTTCTTGCAGTTTTTTCCTTCTCTTTTTCTGATAGTTTTATCTGCCTCGTTTTAGCCAACAGCAGGTACTCCTTATGACAGTTACGACGAAGCTTCGGGGAATAGTCTTTTACTAGTAAGTCGAAATACCTTTGTAGAGCAAGCGCGCTCATGATGAGTCGAGGACATTGCCTTACCTGGTGAAGCGGACTGGGAAATGGAATCGCACATGATTGGGAATACCATGAAGGCTTCTGATCACTCATCGTTATCTCCTTCTCCTTCTCCTTCTTCTCCTTCTCCTGCTTCGCCTTCTTCTTTTTACGTCCAAATACCTCCGACAATTCCAGAGAAAAATGATTGCTTCAGGTTTGGCCTAGCTTTAATACGAGTGAGTCCATATTAATTTCATCACCGCTCATTTATTTTGATACCATGTATTTTCAGGGCTTTGTTTCGTTATTATGTCGTGGTCGTCATTGGAAACAAAAATGTTGATGTGTGTGTGCGCTAAATGATCTCTTGTAGTATTCATTTCAAAGTCTTGGTCCCATTTACTGAATTGAGATTTTGGATTGTAAGTCAGGATCATGACTGGCAGTTCCTCTATGTATATATAACACACATTGTATTTATAGAAATTGAGTTGGTTGCCTTGATAACATGTTTATTTTAAGTATGAAGCATTTGTTTGTTTGTGTAGATGATCTGAACTAGGATCATTATTTGTTCTTATTTTTCAATTCACACATATGTTTTAGATTGAATTTGGATATATTAGATATTATATAACAATTCAATCAAAAATATTTGAGACAATAAAAAAATACTTTTACAATTAATATACAAGTAACCAAGTCCTTGAGATAATATTACACTTAAAGGTACACTACTTGATACAATAGACAACTACTAGTAGTCAAGAAAGCAATCAACAAAGACAACTAAGTACAACAAATAGCAAGCAAGTAAAGCAAAGACAGCAAATGACAAGACAATGAACAGCTATTAGTAGTGAAGAAAGCAATGACAACAAATGATAAGACAGTGGACAACTACTAGCAGTCAAGAAAACAATGAGCAAGGACAACAAATGATGAGCAAGAAAGTAAAGAGAGAGCTAGCAGTGGTGGCGGCGGCAGCCACAATGGTAGTGGTGATGCGATGTCTCCATGTCGCTCCAATGGGCAGTAAGCATACGACAACGGACAGTAATGTGTCAACGTTGAAGGACTTCGTTCTCTCGACAAGGGGCCTCGGTGGGTTAAGGGAAGCAAGATGGTGGGAGGAAAAACGAAGCAAAGAAACAAAAAAACCCACCCTTTCCAGTTTAAATAGCCACTCCTCAAGTCTCAGAATGTAGTGCTCAGGTTCAGTCTCAGAAATGTAGTGCACGCTATAAGAGGTCCCGAACAATAATATAAAAATAGTAACAAGCGATAAGCGGATTTTTTTTTAGTTCAACGCGATGAACCCCTCTCGTCAAAAGAACAATCAAAAAGGCTACTAAACGCCAAGTTTACGAATATCCGATGCAAAAGTAGGCACAAGACAGCAGCAGACTTTTTTCTAAATGCCACACTCATGGTCATGGGTTCACGAGCCCACCCATGTGCTAACCTGAGTTATTTATAACTATTACTCAGAACCTTATCTAAAACATTCACATGTTCACAAGGGAGGAAAATCCACATTCCACGTTAATAGACTTGTAAGGTAAAAACAAGTAAATTACGAAAAAAAAAAGTGAGTAGATAAACCCCAGGACGAGTTCTAGGGGGCCAGATAAAGAAAGAGAGAGGGTATAAGTCATAAAAAGACATTGTTCTCGTACTACAGGCGTGAGGAGCAAGAAAAATGGACACATTACCGCCTGATGAACTCTCCTTGAGCTAAACCGGCTTCACTCTGTTCCTGCAACTCCTCAATCGTCAGCGTCGGCAGAGTAGGCGTCGGAACCCTGGAAGGAGGTCTTGAAGGCCACGGACTGCCATAAGGGGCATAATTATACCGGGCAGTATCGAACGTGACCTCCCCTGTACTCGGATTCCTTTGAATAGGGGATATAAGGATATCATCCTTAAGATCACGGGAAAAGCCTAAAGCGCTGGCGACGACGCGTGGACTAGCGAAAGGAGATACTTTTTTGCGCTTCGTTGAAAGGGAAGATTCGGAAGGAGGGGAAGGAGGGAGGGTTTTTTGGGAAAGGGAGGAAGTAGTGAGAACAATAGATATGGGTCCCTTGCCCGATGGCTGGTTGTACATCCAAGTAGCAGTGAGGACGGTAGTGGCACCTATGAGGAAACTCCAGGTAATGTGAAAATCAAAGATTGCGACACTAGCGAGGAAAGAAGGGACAATGGACAAGCTAGTAGCGAAACCCTTCATGATGTTATCAGAATACTTGATGACGACGGCAGTGACAAGGCCGCCAAGGACCTGGATGGAGACGACAGCCCATGCCCAGGGACCGAAATTGCGGAAGAGATGTTGAAAGAACCCGGAGGAATGAGGGGTGTAGAGGACGGATAAGAGGGCTGGGATGAGAGAGAAGAGGGAGAGTTGGACATTGCGGACCCAGAGGTCAGCCTTTGAGTTTTTAAGGACCATTTCAAAATACACGCCAGCCAAGCCCGAGGTAAAACAGGCAGCGGTGACGGCGGCAAAACCGGTGAGAGGGTTCATATGGTGGACATTATAATCATGAGCGCTTCCGACAGGCTGGTCCTTGGGTGAAGGATTGGTGGTAGTGGACTATGGCTACGCCGATGGCCAAAAACAACAAGGAGAGCCATTTTGTAGGGTCGAGTTTTTTGCGGAGGAGCACGACGGAGAAGGCGGCAGTGGTGAGAATTTTCATCTGATAGGTGACCTGGAAGGTGGCGACGGGTAGATTGGAGATGGCGACGAACTGAAGGGAGTTTTGTACGACATAGAGGAGAGCAGGGATGGAAAGTTTCCAGGCGTCTGGACTGAAGATGTCGGCGCAAACGGTGGAGGGACAGGCGAGGGGAGAGGAGCGGGCGGTGTAGAGGGCCATGGTAAAGGAGATGGCACCCTTGAGGAGCTCGTTGATAAGGACGGCGGAGGCAGGAGAGTAGGCGAGCTCTGGAGGAGTGATGATGCGAGAGTAGTGCATCACAATCGCAAGGGCGGCATTCTGGACGGCAAGGGTGACGAGGCTGTGTGTGCGTGTTTGAGCTGGGAACGCTACGGCAAAAAGAAAAAGAAAAAAGAAACTGACGAGAGCGACTTGAGTGCAGCAGAGGGCATCATCACAACACATTCAAAAAATCAAAATGTTATTTCTGTATTTCTTCGCGTAGGTTTCCCACGGTGGACTAGCGGGTCAACGTCAGCGTGCGAAACAAAGTGAAGTCAGTCAAGGGGCCTCAGCCTTGGTCTCGCCACCCGCAACACCCACAAATATGCCTTGGGCAGAGGGGCTGCGTGCCTTTACCAGGTTCCTCATCCTCGGCCACATAAAAATTAGATAAATCTACGTACAACAGATGTAGAAATGCTCCAGGTGATCCTGCGTCCTCGCCCCTCAACCAGCGGGAGGAGCCGTCAGCAAAGACTGTTTTTGAGATTCCACACAATCTC
>Ga0153983_1000407_pt1 | contig 11449 bp, 14 predicted proteins | sample TSGA067MetaG_FD_104693 | JGI IMG/M metagenome (GOLD analysis project Ga0153983, IMG submission 104693) | Attine ant fungus gardens microbial communities from Georgia, USA - TSGA067 MetaG | ecosystem: Host-associated > Fungi > Mycelium > Unclassified | place: USA: Georgia, Alexander Wildlife... | reverse complement strand
ACGTCTGCATGAACATATCGCCAATCAGCGGAAGGATTACCTGCATAAGAAATCCAGGGAGATAGCCAATTCCTGGGATCTGGTAGGAATTGAGAGCCTGAATATGAAAGCGATGCAGAAGGCTCTTAACTTTGGCAAGTCTGTGAGCGATAATGCGTGGGGAAAGTTTGTATCCTATTTGGAGTATAAGCTGAAAGAGCAGGGAAAGCAGCTGATCCGAATTGATCATTGGTATCCTTCAAGCAAGCTGTGCAGTCAGTGTGGCCGAAAGAAAGAAGACCTGAAACTATCCGAGCGTGTCTATCATTGTGAATGTGGCAGTAAGATGGATCGCGATTATAATGCGGCCATGAATATCCGGCGTGAAGCGCTGCGGATAGCCTTGACCACATGATATAGAATAAGAACCGGCGGACCAGCCGGGGATAGCTTCCTTATGCTTAGCCCGTTAGGGCTATCGAAGAAGAAGCCCCCTCCTCAAATACTCTTATGTGTTAGGTGGGGGAGCATGTCACTTGTTCAGCTACAAGTCCCTTTATTTCATCGGAGGATAGTCTGATTTCCCCTACCCGGGAAACAAAATAATCTTTACTATTACCAGTTCCGATATAATAATTATCTTCATCTGTCGCATTTTCAACGAACCGTACATAGGAAATATCTTCCACAGCAATCGTCTGATTGAGTACCACATGGCTGATGCCGCTTAATCCCCCGATAAGAGCTATGTTTAGCCCCGCCAATATGAGTAAGCCCGGTGCCGCCTTTAGTAGATTCCTTACCTTTCTGGTTGTTAATAACTCATACAGGAAATAGGCAAATAAGGCGATTATGTAAAGAACCATCACACCAAACAAATCCGACGCATCGATTCGTAATCTCGCTGTAATAAATTCAAAAATAATCCTACAAGGTATCAGGCATATAATCATTGCAATGGAAATTCTGTAAATTCCCTGCAGCAAGCGGTTTGGTGATGCATGTTCGGCACTTTCGCTTTTTCTTTTATGAAACACCCAGACTGATGCTCCAAAAAACAGTATTCCAATAACCAGTGTATAAATCCCACTTGCTGTCCCCAATAATATTCCCGAGGTAGAAACGCTGCCAAAAAAAGCAGAATACATCGTTCCAAACACAATATTAAATGACGGATTCAGCAGCCAATGGCTTGTGTCTATTATAGGAAGTGAGAGATTGACCCATGATAATAAAAGCGCCATAAACAGCCGCGGCGCAAAAAGCAAAAGTCCTGCTACTGCTATATTTGTAAATCCTGTTCCGGTCACACACATCGCCAATACCACCGCTGCCGCCACATAAAAGGCGGCGACAAATACATTGAGCATAAAGGAAAAGGAGGCTCCCCAGTTGATGATAAAGTAGCTTGGAAAAAAGCTTAGGACCATAAGGGTTGTTCCTGATACTACCACGATAATTCCTATAATCCATGTCATCACTGCCGCAAAATAGCTTAAAAACAGACATATTCCAGTTTGCGGAAGGCTATAATAAAAATCACTGCCATTTCGTTTGTTCAAAAATCGAAACAGACTTAAAACCAATATCGGCGCAAGGATAAAAAAGCACAAAACCAAAAATGGATTGACCGTAAGCAAAGACACAATTTCCTGACTGACCTCATAATCGGGTAATTGGCCGTGGCTAATCGCTCCGCCAACAGGTATGAGGATAGCAATCAACATTAAGATAAGAAATATGATAATTCCCGGCAGCCGCAGCTGTTTCAGTGCATCTTTATATAACCGGAAACTAAAAATCTTAAATTCAAACTTATCATTCATGATTCTCTACCTCCAGCAGTTCTTTAAATTGATAACCCAAAACTTCCATTTCATAAGTAAATACTTCTTCCAGAGATAAAGGCAGAATATCCAGCAACAATGGATTCCTCTGCTTAATATGCCCTGTAATCTCCTCCTTATCTCCCCTGACAATCATATTGACAACAGAACCTTTCTTATTTATAATGCAAGATATCAATTCCTTCAAAATACCCTTGGTTATAGTCCTCATCAAAAGCCGTCTGTATTTTAAACAAGGTGGTTTTCAAATTCTGGATATCCCTTTCAAAGATCAGTCCCCCTTCGTGGAGCAGGGCTAACTGGTCACAAGTATCTTCCAACTCCCTCAGTGAGTGGGATGTAATAATCACTGTCGTCTCTTTTTCCACCACTTCCTGGCAAATCAGCCGCTTTACCAGATTTCTCATAACCGGATCCAGCCCGTCAAAGGTTTCATCAAAAAACAGGTAATCCGGCTTAGAGCAAAGGGCTAAAATCGTTGCGCACTGACGCTTCATGCCTTTTGAAAAAGTATTGATGGCTTTCTTCTCAGGCAGCCCAAAGGAATCTGCCAAATGCCGGAACCAAACGCGATCAAACTTCTTATATGCCGCTTCATAAAAATCAGCCATTCTGTTCAGAGATGCACCTGGCAGGAAATAAAGTTCATCCGGTACATAAGCAATTCTATTCTTCGCCCTTGGATTGTTATAAACCACCTCGTCATCTATGGTGATTTTTCCTGTTTCTGTTTTATAAACACCTGTTATTAATCTCAAAAATGTAGATTTCCCGGCCCCATTAGAGCCTACCATCCCGTAAATACACCCTTTTGGTATATGGCAGGATATTTTATCTAAGGCACAAAAACCATCAAATGTTTTCGTAACGTTTTCTGCTAAAATCATATCTCTCCCTCCATTTATGTCAAACCTGTATCGTATGCCTCCCCCACAAGTTTAAGCAGCTCTTCCTTTGAAAGTCCCAATACTTTTAACGCTATCACAAGTTCCCTAAGATCCTTAAGCCTGATATCCCGTCTGGCAGAAAGGACATTCTCCAGATTCTTGGAAACAAAGCAGCCTTTGCCGGGTACTGAAAAAAGAAGCCCTCTGCGGTCTAATTCCGAATAAGCTTTTTGAATTGTATTAGGATTTATAGATAGTTCTATGGACAGTTGCCTGACAGAGGGCAGCTGTTCTTCCGGCTCTAACAGTCCTATCAATACCAATTGTTCTATTTGTTCGACGAGTTGCTCATAAACCGGTGTTCTCGACATTACATCAATCTGAAACACGCCTCCACCTCCCTAACTGTACTATGCGCATTAGTACATTTGGATTATAACAAACCCTTATGACCACGTCAAGAGGGTATATTTTCTTTATGGCTCATTACAATCTGCCGCAACAAAGCCGCCACCCAACACCGTTGTTTTAAGCCACAACTCAATATTTATTTTTCGGCATTTTCCCTGATCGTACATCAGAGCCACTTTTTTATCAGCATCAAATCCTACCAGTGTTACCCAATGCCAATTCTCCAGATTCTCCAACCTTCCATTTGATAAGTTGAGAAAAGCAACCGGTAAATCTTTTTCAAACATTTCTATTAAAAAAAGGCTAACCTGCTCTATGGAAGGACGACATGACTTTGTCATGGCAAATTTTGGCACGGCGAAATTCGCCATAGGAATATCTAATATACGACACTTCAAATGAACATTACAATCTTTCCCATATCGCTGCATCCCGGTAACAAACAATTTAGTGTTATTAATGCCCATTCTCCCCGGAGTAACATATTCCCATACTTTTTCCATCAAGGTCAGAAACTCCTTTTTTCGATTTCTGACGCCGTCAGACAGCATAGCACAATCAGGTCTTGTTTTTGACAAGTACCACAGTAGATTCGTACAAGCTGTCGGACCACAGCCTGACTCTCGCTGCCAATAACTCTGATACCACATTTGGCTGCCGCCAAAAAATATATTTCCCTGTTCATTATTTATTTTCAACAATTCAGGTGAATGAATTGTAATAAATCTTTCCAAAATAATCATCTCCCCCTAAAATAAAATCACTGTCAGCACTATATAATATGCAGCTTAAGCTTTAAATTTCATTATAGTCATCCCATGACCATCTGTCAAAAAGGATGCGAAATCAAAATTTATAGTTGCAATTTTTATCAAAATATAGTAGAATCAATTCCAATAAGCAAAATAAGATTGAAAGGCTATGACGAAAAGGAGTACATATTCCCCAAAGCCAAGAGAGAAGATGGCAGGTGTGAGTCTTCGTGAAGGGTATATGGAAGCAGTTTCTGAGCCATGAACCGAACAACTTCCGTTTAGTAGGCCTCATCGGATTTCCAACCGTTATAGTGGAAGCGGTATCAAACTATGTTTTCTATAAGTTTCGTACCGGCAGAGTGCAGAGATTTTCTGAATTTAGGTGGTACCACGGATGTATAATTCGCCCTAAGCTATGATATTAGTAGCTTAGGTTTTTTTAATTCGCTTATTTAAAAGAAAGGAGACACGCTATTATGACTATTGAAAAATCAAGAAAACTAGACCACGTAGGTTATGACATCAGAGGACCCGTTGCCGATGAAGCAGACCGCATGACCAATCAGGGAGTCGATATTATTAAACTGAACACCGGTAATCCTGCTGCCTTTGGATTTCGCGCCCCAAAATATATCCTTGAGGATTTAATCCAAAACAATGAATTATCCCAAGCCTATTCTCATTCCAAGGGAATTCTAGCGGCAAGGAAAGCTATTGTTTCTTATTGCAAAATAAAGAATATTCCTAATGTGGGCATTGAGGATGTATTTACCGGAAATGGCGTAAGTGAATTAATTTCCATGACGATGCAGGGATTATTAGACAATGGCGATGAAATCCTTATTCCCACACCCGATTATCCTTTGTGGACTTCTGCTGCCACTCTTGCCGGCGGAACTGTGGTTCATTATTATTGTGATGAACAGGCTCAGTGGTATCCCGACATTAACGATATCCGCCAAAAGATAACAGACCGCACCAAAGCCATTGTCATTATCAACCCCAATAATCCTACCGGTGCTTTATATCCCAAAGAATTGTTGTTGGAAATTGTTGAAATTGCCAGGCAGCATGACTTAGTTATTTTTTCTGATGAAATATACGACAGGCTCGTTATGGACGGCTTAGAGCATGTTTCTATCGCATCTCTGGCACCTGACTTGTTCGTGATTACATTTAACGGCTTATCCAAATCCCATCAACTCGCTGGTTTTCGTTGTGGGTGGATGTGTTTAAGTGGGGATAAACATAAAGCTAAGAACTATATTGAAGGTTTAAATATGCTGGCTTCCATGAGATTATGCTCCAACGTATTATCACAAAGTGTCATTAAAAATGCTCTGAATGACTATCATAGTGCCGATGATTTATTAATACCCGGCGGGAGACTATATGAACAGCGTGAATATATTACAAAAGCTATTAACGATATTCCAGGGTTAAGCGTCGTTAAGCCTAAGGCGGCACTCTATTTATTTCCTAAAATAGATGTGAAAAAGTTTCACATTAAAGATGATGAACAATTTGTATTGGATTTCCTCCGTCAGCAGCATGTATTATTAACGCATGGCGGTGGCTTTAACTGGAAATCCCCTGATCATTTCCGCCTGGTTTATCTTCCTCAGATAGAAACTTTAGAAGTCATCAGTCAGAAATTACATCGCTTTTTAGAAAGCTATCATCAATAATGATTGTTACAGACTGTTTGTACAGAGGCTGGAAGCATATGCGACGCCTTCCAGTGCTCTGTATTTGATTTGTTTTCTTAATTATTTACTTTTAATGTTCTAAAAATATAGTCCTTATATTTATCTGCATGCAGCTTGCTGCAAATATATACATTCGGCTCTTTTCCTAAAAAGCAGTTCACATCCACCAACACCGCCCCATAACTTGGACCATTAGAAACGTCTACTTCACAATAATACTTTTCACATTGGGCAATGCATTCCGGATACAGTGCCGCAGCTACGGCCGAGGGATCAGCCATATCCAGATAGTCACCTCCGAATCTTTTCCGATTCATCTCCAACAACTGCCGATTGCAATCAATTGCAAATTTCCCCAGTTCACTGCCACTGCGGATTTTTTCTATATCTTTCGGACTTAGCATACAATCTCCCAGGCAGGCATCCCAGCCGACAAAGATTATCGGTTTCAATCCAGATTCCGTTACAATTTTTGCCGCTTCAGCATCCTGCCATATATTAAATTCTGCGACTGGCGTTACATTCCCGGCACCTAATCCGGCAGTCCCCATAATGACAATACGCCCGGCTTTCTTAATGGCTTCATAATCTAACCGTATGGCAAGTGCAAGATTCGTCAGCGGTCCTAACGCAATAATATCAATTTCTCCGGTTTTACTTTCTCTGAGAACTTCTAGCATCTTGAAAATTCCGTTTCCTTTTCTTGCTCTTAATTTTCTGGGCACTAGTCCGATATCTCCCATTCCATCATCCCCATGTGTTTCATGGGCATACTCCAGATCTCGCAGCAACATCCTGTCTGCTCCCATATATACCGGCGGCTCATACGTCCCCGCATATTCAATTGTCGTCAATGTATTTTTAGTGGCCTGTTCCATGGTTACATTTCCGGCTACCGTGGTAATTAACTCAATGTGGTATGCCGGGTCATTAAGCGCCATCGCAATTGCCATCGCATCATCAGAACCGCAATCGGTATCAATTATAAGTTTCTTTGTTCTTTCTTCCATCGCTACTCCTTTTATAATCTTATTTCTTCCTTTTTTATGATCTTCGTTTTTCTCTCAGATATAAACAGTCCCACCAATGTAAGCATTGTCCCGCAAGCTGCAATCCATGTGATTGTTTCATTTAATACAAGGATAGATGTTATAACGGTAATCGCCGGAACCATGTAAATATAAATGCTTGTTTTTACTGCTCCCAATAGCTTGACCGCCGTATTCCATGTAACAAAGCAAAGTGCCGACGCACCTAAACCAAGGAACAGAATGTTAAATACGTTTTCCGGTTGTACAAACCTTTCAAACCCCCATTCAAAGGGGAAAACAAATAATACCGGTACCATCAAAAGAATTCCATAAAAAAATGTTCTCCGGGTCGTCTGTATGGTGTTATAACCAAATCTGCTGATTTTTTTCGTGAGCACTGAGTAAATTGCCCATACAATGGCAGCCAATACTGCTAACCAGTCGCCGGTTGGATTTAATTTCAAGACCATACTCCCATTAAAACTAATCAGGACAATCCCACTCATAGCGACAACAAAACCAATAAAAAAGTTAGCCTTTAATTTCTCATTATCCAAAAACCAATGGGACAATAATGCTGTGAAGAACGGTGCAACCGAAATAATAACCCCGACATTGGACGCAAGCGTATAGGTTAACGCGATATTCTCTAAAAGGAAATAAAGCGTAACCCCGCATAATCCGGCACCGGCAAACATCATTTCCTGCCTTATGCTTGTTCCTTTCATCCTGTGGGGAAATACCACGGTTAAAGCAATCAAGCCGATACCGAAACGATAAAATAGTATCTCAATAGGTGTAAAACTAATGAGTAATATCTTGGTCGATATAAAAGTAGTTCCCCATATTAGAATTGTAATGACTGCCGACAAATGACCGGCAATCTCTTTGTTTACTCTCATATATTCCTTATACGCTCCTTATCATAGGGACTAAGTCCATTTTCCTTAAATATATCCCCGTATTGTTTTGGGGTAAGTCCGATTAGCTTTTTGAAAAACTTTGTAAAATGGCTTTGGTCTGAAAAACCTGTTTGCATGGCAGCAGCCAAGGGTTCTGCACCTTTTTTCAATAATTTTTTTGCTTCCCCGATGCGGATTGTTTCAAGATACTGATAGGGCGTAACGCCACGTTGTTTTGTAAAATTTCTTAGTAAAGTGTATTTGTTTAGGTTTGATAGCTTACTCAAATCATCCAATGTAATCAATTCTGCAAAGTGACTTTCCATATAAGTACAGGCTTTCCCTATTTCCTCACTAACTTCCGGAAGGCTTTCGCCGGTTGGTTCGGTGTATTCTTTCATTAGCTGTTCTATGAGAAAAAGGAAGATTTCTTCTTTTTCAAAATCTTTCCGCTGTTCCATAATTAGCCCATGTAACTCATGCAAAGACTGTAGGGCTTCACTGTGGTATGCTACTGTGGTGGTAAATTGGGGAAGATAGTCTATACCGGTCATTTGTTTAACAATTCCCCGCATTATATTCTCATTAATATTGATACTTCTCCAATCGAGCGGTTTGTTATCTACTTGTTGGCAGGTATGATTATCCCGTGGGTTAAATAATAGCAAATCCCCTGCGTCTATGGTATAGTCCTTATTTTTGCAGGTTAAGTGTCGTTTGCCGGATGCTACGAAACCAATGACATAGTATTCGTGAAAATGGTTGGGGAATTTTTGCATGATCCCATTAAATTGATGCGCTTCAACTTTTAATTCATTGTCATAACGCACTAAACGTTGCTCCTGTTCCGTCATAAATTCAGCCTCCTGTGTATTTAATCAAATTGTACCACCGTTTTACAAATACCTCTTGTATGATATTGACTTTTTAACATCCCAAGTAAGTCCCTCGCCTCTAAGAGCCTTCTAAGAGAAAACGAAAGCGGTAGGAGGTTATGAGTAAGTAGCGAAGCGGATTACGAATATCAGCATTGACTAGAAAAGGAGTTATCAAAAACACTATTCCGGCAATGTCCGCAATGCTTATGGTCTTAATCTATAATTTGGCCGATACATTCTTTATCGGCCAGACAAATGACGCGCTTCAAGTTGCGGCTGTGTAGTCGTGGGCGTGGTCATGTCGGTGCTGCTTTGGATTTTTATGGACAACATTCTTGTATTCATTGGCGCAAGTGCCGATACATGGAATTTTGCACGTAGTTATCTAAGCATAGCCATTATTTGCATCCCTATCAACGTAAGCACTTACAGCTTTTTCCACTATTTGATTTAAAGATTCATCATTTTTAAAAGCTAGAAGAGAAGCTTTCCTATGAAGTTCTGGATCAATGCGTACATTAAAAGTTCCCCTGTAAGCCTTAGCGGGTTCTTTTCCTACTTCTTTACAGAATTCAATATAATCATCCACCGCCTCATGAAAAGCAGTTTCAATACCCATGGCATCTTCACTTTCAAAATTGATTAAATCATTTATGCCTTCTATCTTTCCATGCAAGACACAATCATTAGCACTATATTCTATTTTAGTAAAATAATTTTTATATTTTAATATATTATTCATTATAACTCTCCTATTTCTTCTAAATAATTTATCAAATTATTAATCATATATAACTTTAATATGCCACCAGGATGCGGTTTGTGTAATAAAATGACTTTCTGGTCTTGCGAACGATAGAATTTTACCCGAGAACCGGAAGTTTTTCCTTTTGAGTATTCTTTGAATCCCAAAGAATTCAATAAAGTCTTTGCCTCTAAATATTTAAAATCTCTTGGTTTAGTTAATAATCGTTGTTTCAATTTATCCTGCTTGCTCATTGTCTATAGGCTACTTCCTTTGCAACTATTTTATAGTTACAGTTTAGCCCGAATAAGAAAATTTGTCAACCATAATCTATCAAAAACTTAAATCATTGCAGAAAAAGCTTTAGCCGCACAAATATTTCATGCTCTATATAGTATTCTCTTGCATCTTTTAATGTGCTTCATTTTAGCAATGTTCCTGTCAATTTTAGCATCTGCTGATTATTTTCATATTACTCACTCCTCCCGCGACATTCCAAAAGCACCTACAGCTTAATGTAAGTGCTTTCCCTGAGTATTAATATCCAAGTCCGGAACCGTAACAAATACTCCTTCTTCGTCTTCACTTAATATTACCGGAGAAACCTTTGTCATATAAATTCCTCCTTACAAGGGGCTATTTAAGCCCTCACCTTTTGAGGATTGCCTTTGCCAAATCTTCATTATTACCTATTGGTGCTAATTCCGAGAAGTTATTAGCATGTCTGAATCTCCAGGCCACCCACTGCCTACATGATCTCGTGCGATTAGCCACTCAACAGTTATCAGAACCCTATCGGAATGAAGTTTGCCACGCAAGTATTGCAAGTCCAAGAAAACAGCAAGCTGTCACCAGATCTGCCCCATTTCGCTGCATATGACTCTTATACTCCTTAAATGCCTCATCCCACTCCATTTCCACTGTAAAGCCTGCGTCTTGTAATACCTGCTCTGCATTAGCCGCCTGTTCCAGACCATCTACCTGTATCATCCCATTCTTTAACATTATTTCTGCCCCACTTTCTTCCATCATGAGACGCAGTTTATTCTCTGAAATAAAGATATCCTGAGATTCCCCATCCAGAATACCTGCAATCCTACCGCCAATTACCCTTTCCTTGGTATCATTTTCTCCTCCATATGCCACAGCTATGGACATTTCTTCCCAATCCTTAAGTAGCTTTTCTTTCTGATAGGCTGTTATCACCAATTCATTGGCATCAATCAGTCCGCTTAAAGCTTCCGTACCAATTACCAGCAGTTGTTCTTTCCCATTCAATGCATCCTGATTCAATTCTGCCAATTTCACCGGAAAATTTTCAAAATCAATCCCTTTTAAAAGAATCATAGCAGTATAAGATTGCACGGTTATCTCTGCTTCCATCGTATAGATCGGATAAAATCCGGTTAACCCTTTGATTTTCTTCAATTCTTCAATAACCTGCTGCGTTAGTTCCTGCTGCGGGACATCAAAATAGATATCATAAATTCCTTTTGTTGTTACATATCCATGCAGTATCTTTACTCCCTGCACTGCAATGACAATCATCGCTATACAGATAACGATACGAAATAAAAAAGTACGTTTTTGATACAGATAATTTTTTCGTCTATTCTGCATCCGGAGATTCATATACCTTCCCCTCCTTTGCCAAATGCCTCACCTTAAAGAAAAGCAGCACGTTTACGGTAATCAGAAGCATAATGACTACAACAATAATTGAAATCCACCATTGATTTGTTTCTTGCACCTCTTCTTCCATCTGAAATGTCACAATCTGCGGTTCCTGAATATTCGTGCTGCAATCATAGGTTTCCTCGTAGGGCGTTCCATAGGCGTCTTCATAGCGAACTGTTATGATACCCTTTGTCGCTCCATAGGAATCTCCCTCGCCCAATCCGCTGATATACAGTTTCATACTTCCTTCTACAGCACTTCCGGCTTCTATATTTCCCAGGAAAATATCGCCCGCCGGCTTTAATCCCTCCCCGGCTAAGGATACCTCTACATTATAAACAGGTGCCCGGCTTTCATTTGCCAGCTGCATATCCACAAGCAGTGTTTCCGTTGCCGTGACCGTTTCTGCCAGCTCAAATCCCTTTAATTTGGCCTTAACCGGCTGATATACGACGAATCTTATTTCCAGGGTATCTGTATAAGAAGTTCCATTTTTATCCTCATAGACTGTAGAACATCATTCTATATGCATCTAATATTTCCTAATCCAATCAAAATAAATAAAGGACAACCATCAATCAGTTGGCTAAATTTCAGTCAAACTATTTAATGGTTATCCTTTTTGTGT